>Ga0214919_10009241_pt1 | contig 12736 bp, 17 predicted proteins | sample LL1503_MetaG_FD_177994 | JGI IMG/M metagenome (GOLD analysis project Ga0214919, IMG submission 177994) | Freshwater microbial communities from Lake Lanier, Atlanta, Georgia, United States - LL-1503 | ecosystem: Environmental > Aquatic > Freshwater > Lake | place: USA: Georgia | collected...
AAATATTTTTAAATTTTTGTTATAAATAAAGTTTAAAATTTAAAATTAATGGTTAAATTAATAAAATTATATTTTTTATAATTTTATTGAAAACCTTAATTTACCAGCCTTGTGTGCAAAGGTGTAATAAATAAATAATAAATTATTTATTTAGAATAATTTTTTTAATTATATATATATTAGTTTGCTCAAAAAATGACTATTAGTAAATCATCTAATAAATCTAGAATTACAATAAATAATATACTTAATGAATCAAAAAATCACATAATAGATGATATAGAAAATAATGAAGAATTTTTTATCACATATTTTGATATACCAGAAAATAATAATGAATTAACAAAATATTATACTAAAACGGAAGAGATAGATGATACAAATATTACATTTATTGATAATATAATGAATAACAAAAAATTATCCGTTAATTTTAGTAAAAAACAGGTAAAAATAGTTAAAAAATAACCATCCATAGTGAATATTAAATAAATATATATATTTAATATATTTAATATTCATTATGGATAATAGATTAAATTTTATATTAAATAAATATAATAATGAATTAAAAAATTATGTATATATAAATGATATAAGAAATATTAATGAAAAAACATCAATAAGATATATATCTAAAAATAATTTATCAATTAAAAATGGATATTTTAGAAAATATATTGACCCAAATATTATTGAATTATATATAAATTCAAATAAAATATGGTGTATATATGCAGATAAATATTATTTTTTTTATAAGAAATCAAATAATGATGTAATGAGAGATTCTCTTCAATCATTAGTTGATTCAGGTTTTAAGATTATTAAAAAAAATTAATATGGTATCATTACTTTATAAGGATTCTGTATGCGTGAATAACTTGTATAAAAATATGGAGCTTTATAGGAACTGTCTCTTTTATTTAATATTTTATTATTATCTTTAATAACATGTCTATAATATTTTTTAATATTTGCATTATATGCTAATTGAGGAGAATTAAGATAAATATTATATACCATATATTATTATATAGTATAAAAAATTAAAAAAAAATATATAAATCTATTAAATAATAATAATATGTTTAATTGTTATCTTCACATTCAATCTCTTCTTCATCAGAATCAATTGCTGCTACATCTTCTTTAACAACATTCTTTTGAACAATATTTTCTTCATTTTTAATAGTAGGCAAGCTTTCAGAGAAAGCATAACCAACTGGTCTTCCTGGTCTATCAATAGACATTAATTTTATTTGTAATACTCTGATATTAATTCCAAATTTTTTATTTAAGAAATATAATCTAAATTCAATAATAGCTTTCATTGAACTACCTTTAGTAATCGTATTTTTTAATGTTTCCCAACTATCTAGATTTACTGGTTCAGGTGAATCTTTAAATATCATAACATCTGGTAATTGATCTTTTTTCATTACTTTAAGAGTAATTTTATCAGGCCATGGATTACCTGTAGTTTGATCAGTTCCAGATGGTTTAATTAGTCTAGTATAAAGAGCATCTGCTACAATACTTCTTTGACTCTCATCATATTTTTTAGAAAATATGGCCTGAGAATTAGTAATACCGTAATCAATTGCTTTTTCATCCATAGCTTTTGCAAATTCAAAAAATTTAGTAATTAATTCTTGATTTTCAGAATCCTGTTGTTGATAACCTTGTGCTTTAATAGTAATTGACCAACTTTTAGCATCATCTGCTAGTCCTTTAGCTCCTCCATCATATGCAGATGCTCCAAAAGGAGCAATGCAGTATGGAGTCTCTATTAATAGAGTGCTGTTTGTTTTTGCATTTTTAATAATAGCACCTAATTGTTTTGTATTTTTATTAATTTTAGGAATACTAAATACAGTTTGTTCAATGTCAAGTTCTTTTGCTGATAATATATGCGAGTTCATTTTGATTTATAAGTTAATTATATTTACCTACCTATTTCTGATTTTCCTAATAAAATTTTTTTCATTTTTTTTTAATTTTATAATAATTACATTTTATATTTTATTCTAAACATTTTTTAGGTATAGTAGACAGTTATTCTTCTTTCTTATATCATTTGATATTTAATATACCAGTTTTACACCTTTTTTCATTTAAAACGTACATTAATTATACTAAAGGATTTAGATTTAAAGATATTAAATTATGAATTTAGAATATGAAATATTACACATAAATGATATTTATGGAGTGGTATTTAATTTTGTTATAAATAAATTTAGAAGATGGATTATAGATAATTATAAAAATATTCAAATGCATTATGATAATTTATTAAATAATAAAATAAATTTGTTTATTCTGTTTAGTTAAATGGGAGTTTTAAATGAGAAAAGGTGTAAAATTATATTTTATAAATTTTTTACTTAATTCTTATATGTTTTTTTTCAAATATTTATTTATTAATTATAAAAATTATTATTCATTTTAATAATTTTTTACAATTCTATTTCCAATTAACATACGTGATTTATTAGGATATTCTTGATATACAATACATGAATAATCATCTTTTTGTTCTATTAAGTCAAATACTTTTTTTACTAACTCAATTTTATTCGGTGGATTATTATAGAGAAAGTATAACATACTATTTGGATTTACATTTTCTCTTCTATCCATAATATGTGTTTTTAATAATATAGATATTATCCAACATTTAACTTCAATTTCGTAAATAGTAGGTTGATTTAATCTAATAATTGGTTCATCTAATTCTAGATAAGTAGTTGTTTGTTCAATTTTAGGAATAGATAGATTTAACAAATGTTTTTTTTTTTCAACATTGATTTGTTTAAAATATGATCCTTTACGAAATTTGTAATCACCTATAAATTCTTCATAGATTAAACGCCAAATTTCAATTGGAAATATATCTAAATTAATATTCATTATTTTTTTATTAATGACAATTGGCGACGATATAATTAATTTTCTAAATAGTTAATTTAAAATTTATTATAAAATAGTGAAAAAAAAAATTCATTTTTTTATTAATTCTTTAATAATTTTATAGAAAATTTTATATTAAAAATTACTTTATATTATATTAATATATAATGAATACAATTCCTGAAATACAATGTAAATCTGTTAAAAATAAACTATCTTTAGATAAACAGTGCTGTAACAAAGCAAAACCTAATGAAATTTTATGCGGAAAACATTTAAATTCTAAAAATATTATCATTTATGAAAATATGGAGAATGAAATAGATACATCAAAAGAAGTTTTTAATAAAGAAGAATTATATGAAAAAATATTAAATAACTCATATATTAGTGTATTTAGTCTTCGTAAATCAATAAAAGAATGTAAGTTAAATACTCTAATTAATACCAAACAATCAAAACAATTATTAATAAATTGTTTAAAAAAAATTATTGAAAAAGAAAGATTTTATGCAACAAATAAATATTATTTAATATTATTACAAAGTTTTTTTAGAAAATGGTTAATATATAGAAGAGCATCATGTTCAAATGATACTGATATTTTAACATTCACGTGTAAATATGAAATACCAGGTATATATTTTTATGTATTTTATGATAAAAAAATAAATAAAAAATTTGGATATGATATAAGAACATTATTAGAGATCATAGAATCTGATTATCCTTCTTGTCCCTATACATTTAGAAAATTTGATGATGAAGAAAAAGAGAGAATATATAAATATAAAAATAAATTAAATATTTTTAATATAAATACTAATATAGAAAAAAATAAACTAAGCTATGAAGAAGAGACTGATATGAAAATAAAAGATGTATTTTATCAAATTAATATGCTTGATAATTATACAAATCATGTTTGGTTTAAAAATTTAAATTTAGATCAACTTATTGAATTATATTTAAGAATGGAAGATATTTGGAATTATAGATCTAGTTTAACATTAGAGTCAAAAAAAAGAATTGTAAATAATGGTAATATATTTTATATTCCAATACAAAACATTAAATCTCATAAAATAATAATAGAATTACAAAATATTTTATTAGATGATTTTACAAGATTAATTACAGAAGGTATTGATAGAGAAGAAAAAAAATTAGGTGCTATATTAATTCTTACAGGTTTAGTAGAAGTATCTTATGAAGCTGCATATGCATTACCTCATTTAATTCAGGATTAATTAACATATTCTACTCCAGCCATTCCTCCAGCAATATTTAATATATTATAATTTACACCAAAAACTGTTATAATAGGATCAATTAATTTATCAGATATTTCCATATATAATTCTTGAGAATCAATCCTGCTAAAATTACACGATCCCGATGGTTGATAATCTTCAGGATTTGATGAAAAGCTATACATATATATAAAAGTATTAGACGGAATATTAGTATGTCTTTGATATGGAACAATTATTCTAAAATATTCAGCATCTTTTAGATCAATTAAATCTTGGCCTTCAAATATTAATTTTGCTTTTAAAACTGTGTCAGAACCATTTAATACACCATTTTTATAAGATTCTGATGAAAAATTAAACCACTCATTACCTCCATATGGATAAGTAGATAATACAGTTGAATTTTGTAGTACCCAAAATAATTCTTTAATTGGATGATTAAAATCTAGATATACATGTTGGGACAATTCAGGAATTCTGTCTAATTTAAGTGGATTAGTTGGATCCTGTCTTAAACCATTTGATGTTAAAGAAGTTGCATAAACTTGTAATTGTTCGATTAAATATTGATGATTATTTTTAGCAAAAATTTTTCTTTCAGGATCTTCTAAAAATATATAATCTACTTCTAAATTAGTGGATATTATAGTAATTGGGCAATTTTCACTTTTAATTGTACTTCCGTTAGATGATATAATTAATTCCTGATATTGTCTAAATGTAACGATTATTCTTACTTCTTGAGATTGGATAGCTACTAATGGTAAAGAAGATCCAATATTTCTACAAAACCAAAAATATAATGGTACATATAAATTTAATTCATTATTATTCTGCAAATTAATAGGATTATCTGATTTACCAATCATAGTATAAAACCCTGCTTTTTTACCGGCAGGAACTGTTAATTCGCTCCAAATTTGCATCCATAATCCATATTGTCTATCAATAACTACACCACCTATTTCAATTTCAATTATTTTTATAATACTATGACCAATAGCATTTACCCAAAAGTATTCAACTAACGTGTTATTATCATAATAATTATACTGTTTTAAACTGGGTAATTTTATTTTTAAAAATACTTGATTCATTAAATCACCTATACGGTCAATAATACAATATACTTTTTGTCCAAAATCAGCATTCCCGTTAAAGTATTGTGGTATATTTTGTATGGCAAAATTAGTATATCTTCTATATACACTTACAAAAAATGTTATTTGAGGATTGCCAGTTAAATATATATCTTGTGCACCGTATGCTGCAAGCTGTAATAAACCTCCTGTCATTTAATATTATTATAAATTAATATTTAAATATAAATTACTTATATTTATATATTTTACACTTTTTTATATTTTATCCTTTTTACTAAATATAAATTTAATCTATATTATCCATTATATAGTCTATTTTTTGAAGTGCTTTTTCAAAAGACATTTCAGTAATTTTTAATAAATCTCTTATTTCTTCAATTTCTTTTTGTTTATTATTTTCTAAAATTTTATCCAAATATTCTTTTACTATTCTTAAAGAATTCAAATTTATATTGTATAGTTCAATACGACATAAATGTATATTATCTATATGTTCAGAATAAAATTTTTTGTCAATTGATTTATTGTCCATTATTTATATATTTATATATTTATATATTTATATATTTATATATTTATTTATTTATTTATTTATTTATTTATCTATTTATTAATATATTTATTAATATATTTATTAATATATTTATATTTTACCTAAATAATTTTATATTTATAAAAAAAAATAATTCATTTTTTATACCTTTTATCATTTAAAATGCTTCTGTAAAAAAAATAAATAGGTAGAAGTTTCATCTACAATGGTCTTCCTTTTTTTCTTAGAAGTGAAATTATACAAAATAATATGTTGATATATATTGTTTAAAAATATTTTCGAATAATAAATATTGATAAACCAAATCCTATAAAATTGGTAGATATTGGATATATTTTTTTATTAATATATATATCTAGATATAAATTACTTGATAATCCCCAAATAGTAATAACACTTATGATATCAAAAGCCACCTCTTTTATCAATATATTTGTATTTAACATTTAATTATAATATAAAATTCTATTTAAGTTAATTTATTATTGGATGAAAGGTTGATAAATTAAAAATTTATACAATAATATTACTTTTTAATATATGTATAATATATTTTATTAATAAAAATATATTTATTGAAAATTTAAATTATTATTTATAAAAAATTAAAAATAATAATTTAATATTTTTACTTTTTGATAATATTTTTGATTATATATTATTAGAAACTTTTTATAACTAATATGATTTAGAGATCTTAACTTACTATCCTTGTGTAAAAAGGTGTAATAACATATTTATATATTTTAATCAACATCTTCTAAACGATAATTAAAATCTAGTGATTTAACTTCTTGATAAATATCAATTATTGAAGGTTCTTCTATATAAATTTTTTCATAAAAAATATTACAATTTAAAAGATAATCAATAAATTTAAATTTACTATCTGTAATAAAATTTAATATATCAATTTCTGAAAAAAAAAGTATATTTTCTTTATTTTTCTCAAAAATTAACTCTAAAAAGTCATTAAAATTTGGATGATTCATAATATAACATATATAATGTTGATTGTATACTAAGCAATTTACTGAATAAAATGAATATCCTTTACTCATAAAAAACCTAAATATTTCAATTTTATCGTTAAAAAAAATATATTTTGGAAAATTATTAATAAATTCTTCACATGTATAAGGTTTAATATCAAATAAAGAATCGTATAAATCATTAAATAAAGAATCAATTTCATTAAAATAATCGTCATCAATATCCATCATATCTCCCATTTTTTACATATATTATAAATTTGTTTACATTAATACATCTTTATAATAAATTAATCATTTTTTATGGAAAAATATATAAAAATATATAAAAATAATAATAATATTAATTAATAATTATGATAATTAAAGAACAATTAAAGTATTGTATAATTATAATTGTTGAATAATGAGTAAAATAGATATCGAATTATAAAAATATAGACATAATTCTACTGAATTTGAATCAGAATTATATTAAAATTTATAAAAAATTAGGTTATATTTTAATATAACATTTAGTAGAGAAAATATGAAAATTATTACTACATTAAAGAATATGATATTAAAGAATATCTTTATTTTTTTATAAAATATAATTTTTATTTACTTTGAAAAATAATGTAAATATAATTTTTCAATAGATTCATCTATATCGATAAATTCGTTATCTATTATTGGATTATATCTTAAAATATAATCTAATAGAGAACACTTCTCATTTTTGATATAGTTTAGAACATAGATAAAAAAATAAAAATCAAAGTCTACTCCAAAAACACAAGATATTATGTAAAATATTGTAATATCAGGAATATCATTTATTGAAATATTTTTATCTGTAAATAGAGAACTAATCATCTTTACAAAAATTTTAGTTAACTTATTTAACACTTTAGGATTAATTTCAAAATCTTTAGATTTAATAAAAATCTATCAATTTTTTAATTTAAGATTATATTAAATATATTATTTAACTAATGTATAGTCAAATAGATATATCTGCACAAAATATTAAAGTATTAAATGATAGAGAAGTATCCGTTATTGAAAATAAAGATGAAGATTATATATTTTCTGCTTTAACCGTTAATGGAGGTATTGCTGCTAAAAAAGGAATTGCTATTGGATATCAGGATAGGATGGTATCTGGTTTATTAATATATGATGATGAAAATTTTTATGGATTTTCAGAAAAATATGGTTTATCTCTTCTATCTAATCATACTGAATATAATGAATTAAATATACCAGAAACTTTATTTGAAAATCGTGAAGAAAGAACTATACAACCAACATCAAAGAATGTAACAGAACATTTTAAAGATTTAAAAGAAACAGAGAAAGAAGAATATAAAAATTTAAATATAGATTTACAAATTAAAGATTCGAATAATTTTTATATTGTTATTCCAGACAATTATAATAATACTAAGTTTAAACTAATGTTTAATATAACATATATATATGATTTAAATAGTATTATTTCTAATATATCTTGTGTAATAATTAATGAATCAGATAAATCACTATATTATAAAATTAATAATTCAAATTGCTATTATGATGCAAATGATAATAATGAAATAAAATCTAAATGTATTACTAAAATAAATTTAGAAGTAATAAATAATAATTATTTTATAATATCAACCTCAATATATAGTAAAAAATAACTGCTTGTATATTATGTTTTCATAAATGCAAAATTAAATGAATTTTTAGTATTCTCTTTTCTTCTAAAAAATATAATAATCCATTCTATAAATAACCAGGCAAATAATAATGGATGTGAGGTAGAATAATAAAACATGCTATATAAAGTCATTATTGAAGCAAAAATAAATAAAATTGATCCTCTTTGATGCCAATTTCTACTATCATCATACCATAAAATAATGAATATACTTATTAATATTAATATAGATACAGTATCATTCCCTTTAAGTTGCTGTTCAGAAATATCATCTGTACATATAGCGTTTAAACTATTCATAAAAATAAAAATAAATATTATTATAAAAAAGTATAATAAAGAAGCCAATGATATAAATCCATTTAATATTTGTAATTTATTAATTATTTTTAATTTAAAAACAATATATATAATAAAAGAAAATATCATAAATAATAATAGTGAACCTAATATAGTAGGTGAAAATATATTACTTAAGTTAGTATTTAAATTTAAAAATTGATATACTATATAGAATAAAAATAAAAAAATTGTTAAATATATTAAAAAAAATAAATTATTATTTATTGCATAATTAAATGAATTAAATAAATCAGCTGAAATTCGCTGATTCTTTAATTGAAATAAAAAATAGATATTAATTGCAATTACTAAACCAACAATTAAACTAGATAAGACAACTTTATATAATTTCTTATGAAATGATTCACCTTTATAATAATATTCTATAAAATTTATAATTAAATATTCAATCATTAATGAAAATAAAATAATTAAACAAAATTTATCTAACCATAAAAGAGGTATATTCATAATATCATTTATAATAATAAATAAAAAAGCAATTATTAAGTAAAAAAATACTTTGGATTCAGAAATAATAACACGATTATTTGAATCATTATAAATATTTAATAAAATATAAAGACATATTGAAAATAATATTATAAAAAAAAAATAATTTTTCAAAAATGACATAAAATTTGGTTGAAAAAAACCTTTTACTATTCCTACAGCTGTTTTAGAAATAGGTATTTCTTCTGGAGGTTTTGTGTATTTAATATTATTTGGTGTTATTATTGATTCATTCGGCAATGAAGCAGATTGGCCTTTACTTAAAATAGTATTAGATAATGAAGTACTTTGAAGTTTACTTAAAATACTACTTTTTTTTTTAGATGAAGATAATTTTGATTTAGAAAAACTTTTAAATCTTATTCCCCCAAACATATAATTATGTAATTTTAAATTTTTTTTAATCATTAACTAATAACGTAATAGAAAAAAATATTTAAAAAAAGAATTTCTTAAATAAAAAATATAAGAAAAATTATATCTTCGCGTAATAATTAAAAAAATATTACCTATCTTAAGAATATAATGGTAAAGACGGTAGCTGAAAATAAAGTAAAGAAAAGTGAATCTAAATCTAAAAAAGTAGAAGAAAAATCGGTTGTTGTTGTTGAAGAGGTTAAACCAGTTACACAAGAGCCTATTTCTTTACAAAATCAACCTGTTGTTGAAGAAGTAAAGATTGAAGATAACGAGATTAGTATTGTTGAAACTGTAATTGAAGAATCAAATACAGAATTACTGTTTAATAAATTAATAAATCAGTTTCAAGATGTTCAGTCTGTTATGAAAACACTTCATTCTAATTTAAAAATTTTACAAAAAGAAGTTTTACGTGAAAAAAAGGAATCAAAAAAAAAAGAATCTAAGATTAAGAAGAAGAGTGATAAGAAGAAGAGTCCATCTGGTTTCGCAAAACCTAGTCCTATAACTAATGATCTTTCTAATTTTTTAAATATACCTAATGGAGAAGAGATTGCTAGAACAGATGTAACATCAAAAGTTATTGCATATGTAAAGCTTCATAATCTTCAAAATCCAGAAAATAAGAAGCAAATTATACCAGATGATAATTTAGGAAAAATACTTCAATCTGGAAATGATGTAGTAACATTTTTTAATTTACAAACATATTTAAAGAAGCATTTTTTACCTCCAGTACAAGTAGCTGCAGTATCTGTTTAAATTAAATCTGTCGATAATAATCAGTAATTTTCATTTCAATCTTAGTATCTTTTTTTTTATAATCAAATTGATTCATACCATCAATGTTTAGATAATAATTTATTAAATTATCATCTATTATTTTATAGTATTTATCTTTTAATTTACTAGTTTTAATAAATTCTTTTAATAATTCAATTTTAGGTTGTACCATTTTAAAATCTTTATCAATCGTATCATATACTTCTTTAGTAATTGGATTTTTAAATAAATCTCTAGCTTTAATATAATCAAAATTTTCAGGAATAATATATTTATTATTTGTTGTTAAGAAATCTTCAATATTAGTACATTTATTCATAATTTTATATGCAGTAATAGGTCCTAATCCATTTATTTTAGGAGTATAATCTGATCCACATAAAATACAAAAATCTAAGAATTTTTCATATGAAAAATCAAGACAATCTAATATACCTTTTAAACAATATTCTTCAATTGTATTTTTGTCAGAACTAAAATTTCTTAATAAAAGAGAACCTCCATTTGCTAAAAAATCTGAATCTTCAGATATACATCCGTCAATTAAATTATTTTTACATAACATAGCTATTAAAGATTCAGCTTCACATTCAGCTTGTATATATTTAATACCAAATAAATCAAGTAATATTTTACATGATTCAACATCATCATGTGATATATATATAATTCTTTTACTAATTTTATCAATTTCTTTTTTTAGATCATCATTAGACATATTAAAATAATATTTTAGTTCTTCATTTTCAATATAATAAGAGAAAGAGTTTTCATCAATAAAATCATTTATATTAGACTTAAAATCATTAAAATCAGATCTATCAAACTCAAGACATTTTTCAACAATAATTTTTTTAATTTTCATAAAATTTTTTTTCTCTCTTCTATATTGTAATACTCCACCTTTTTCTTTTGGAGGTTTCCCATCAAAAACATATATAGGTGTAATATTATTTTTTAATAATCTTAAATTATTTTTTGTGATTCCTCCAATTAAATCACCGTTAAATTTTGCTTTATATGCAAAAATAGAAAAATCAATTCCTATTATACACCCGCCAAATTTATCTAATTTTGTTTCATTAATAGCAGGTTTGCATTTTCTTTTAAAAAAAGGATTAGATCCTTTAATTGTCATTGTAATTTATTTATTTATATTGTACTTAATTCTTATATTAATTATTATATATTAAAATATTTTTCAATTTTTTTTATAATTATATGTAAATATATTTATATCTATCTTTTTATATCAAAAATATTTACAATATTAAGTAATTTTTTATTTTATAATTAATTTTATTATATTTATATTGAATATGATTTAATTTATCTTGTATAGTAAATTGAAACATTAATAAAAATATTGTTAAAAAAGATCCACTAACTAATTCTTTTACACTTGAATGTTTAAACCCACCTATAGTATCAAAAGGAGAAGGGAATAGTTGAATTATATTTCTTCCAATATAAGAAATAATACCTACACACAAAAATTGAGATGCAATTTCTAAAATAATTGTATAATAATTTTTTTTATCTAAATCTTTACCATATAGTTTTTCAAAAAATAAATTAATATAATATCCAATAAAATATCCAAATATAAAATATAAACTAATTATATATGCGATATCAGCTATTTTTATTACTCTAAATAATAATTCATTATTTGGTTTATTTTTTAATTTATCAATCATAATATAATATTATGATATATATATTTTTATTTAAGAATGTTATAAAAAATTGATTTTTAATTATTATAATAAGTTATAATTTATTTAGTTATATAAAAAATATAAATATGTCATCATTACAAGGTACAATTGTAACAATATTTAAAAGATATAACTAATGTATTTAGTCGTCCAACATGTGAATAGATAATTGAATTTACAGCGGTTCGGAATTCAAATGCCGATTTTTAAATATATATTTTGAGTTTTTTTCTTTTTGTAGATATTTTTTTGGGTTTTATTAGTTGTTTAATATCAAATGAATGTAAAAAATAATTATTATAATTATTTATTTTTATATTATTTATAGATTTTTCAATACTTCTTTTTATATCTTCAAATTCTAATGGTTTATCCAATTTTATATAATGTTTTAGTTGATTAAAATATTCTTCTATTGGATTAAGATAATGATGATATGGTAAT
>Ga0214919_10009242_pt1 | contig 12736 bp, 9 predicted proteins | sample LL1503_MetaG_FD_177994 | JGI IMG/M metagenome (GOLD analysis project Ga0214919, IMG submission 177994) | Freshwater microbial communities from Lake Lanier, Atlanta, Georgia, United States - LL-1503 | ecosystem: Environmental > Aquatic > Freshwater > Lake | place: USA: Georgia | collected 2015-03-15
GAATACAGAATCCGTGTTATGAACTATTAATTTTCCAACTCCTGCTGCGAAATGGTGGTTTTCAGTTGTTAAATCGTAAACATAACCCTGATAAGGAATGTCTATAATTTTCTTAATGGCGTCAGGTGTTTGTTGTTTGGGTTCTGATAATATTGTAATTCTATAAATATCTGGTTTATCTATTATTGTATTCAACGATGTTGAATATCCAATACTTGAAGCCAACCAACAAATATGTGAAGCACTAATTTGGTTTTTTTGATAAATTACAATATTTCCATCGCGGTCTTTATCACATACAGAATACATCCCATCAATCATTCCATCAAAGAATGATTTACGAACATTTATATTACTATTAATAATTAAGGTTGGTATTAGGTTATCATTATTATCGTAATCTTGTGATAATATATCGCAAAAGTCATCTCCAATTGAATATCCAAATACCTGTGCGTCGTCTTCATTAATACTTTCATAAATATCATCATTTATCGGTAAATTTCCGTGTAGTAATTCGGTTCCAACGAACACATCTTTTGGGGAAATTTCTTCACCAGATTTTAAAATAAGTGAATGGTCGTCTGTAACATCAACTAATCCAGTATGTGTTAATATACGCATCATTTTTTTATGACTTGCCAACGCGTGTCTAATTACACGGTATAATTTAGTCCATCCGTTTTCAGTCCATGTTTCAACATCGGATAATTCACAATATTCTTTTTCTTGTTTACCTTCTTCTAAACACACAACCCATTTTGAATTACCGTATTTATTTGATAATTCTTCAATTGTTACGATTTCAATTATACCATTTACTTTTACATAAACAGGAGTATAGTTCGCAACACTGTCGCCGTATATGTATTCAGCTTTGGTTTTAATAAGTCCATATTTTTCATTATTAAATATGGCATCTCCATATACTTCCTCGATTATTTTTTTGGCATAATTAAGTAAGAGACGACCCGTTGAAGTTGTGGATGCGGCAACATCCTTTTCATAAAAAGAACTCGTTTTTGCTCCACATTGTCCGTAAAGAGAATTTGCCGTAAGTTTATAACCGATTTGTCGTTTATCCAACACATTTTTCATAAATTCGTCTTTTTCTTGTGGAATTAATTTCCGGGTTTTTTTTCGCGCGGTTAACAATTCTTCCAATATAGAAGGCATAATTGCCTTTCCTTCTGGAAATTGGGCAAACCTACATATTTTGGTTCCCGATTTAATTTTCTTAGCTGCCGATGTAGGCGTATCTCTTACATAAAGATATGTGTCATATGTAATATTTACGTAACTATAATTAATAAGGTTATCATAAATAAAGACACCGCTTTTATTTTTTTCTCCGGTTTCGCAAACAAGATTTCCTGCTAAATCATACTCTTTGGTCCAAACCTTGCTATCATGCGATAAATTCTCACTAATCATTGATGATGGATAAAGAGAGGCGTAATCAACACAAGCAACAGGATTATCCAAATATAAATCACACTTTGGTTCTAAAACAATTGCGCCTTCATACCCATCATCTAATTGTCCCTTTTCCATCACAGGCATTAGGGTTAATTTTTCACGGCATTTTTTAGCAATATAACTGGTTAATTTAATACCCTGACCTCTCATAACCAAGAAATTAATTGGAACGCTACAAATCTTGGCCATTTCAATAAATCCGGTTAATATGTCTACTTTATTCATTAAATAATGAACTAGGTTACAATCCTGAATACAATATTTCGCAATTACTCCTCTATCATCCGCAGTTCCATTAGTTAATCTAAAGATATCTTTGGGTGTAACGTCATCTTTTGCTAAACACCATCTGACTTTTTTGGTGAAATCCGGTTTTACAATACCCTCAATTTCAAACGTGTTGGTTGATTTGTCAACAGAAATTACTTTATATTTTGAACCATTCTCATAATAATCCACAGAATAACCAATTTCTTCAAAATGTATATAACTTTCCTCTAATAATCCAGTCATATTAAACGTTTTAATTTTGGTAGTGGTATCAACATATTCCAACTCTTTTACATAATCGCCAATAAAGTGTCCTGAAACATAATCAAGTTTATATGAGGTTAAATTCTCTTCACGACGAAAGAAGTTATATAAATCAACCTGTAATCTCCCATTCATTTTTATGAATTTTAATTCGTGTTGTCCACTCGCGATTTGAATACTGCTTTCTTCAATCTTATACTTGTTTGTATCGGTATCTTTTGTAGCACAAACCTCGTTAATATTTCTAGATAATTGTAGGAATTCTTCAGAGCAATTATTCTCTTCAGAACGTCTAAACATAAATTCATAATCAAACCCAAATATATTATATCCAATAATAATATCTGGATTTTCTCGTTGAATTAAGTCTTTCCACGCAAGCAATACTTCCTTTTCTGTATTGTATGATTCAATCACACTATTAGGTATTTGAGAACAAGAACCTAATACGATACAATGATTTAAATGTGGGTCTGGGTTTCCATAATTTAAAAACGTTGAACCTATAAACGTAACTTTATCTCCCTCTAATTTTGGAAAATTGGAAATTAACGAAAAGTTGATTTCATTTATTTTAATATCTCTGTCGAATTTGGTGTCGCACAACATATCAACAATTGTGGTTGTTGGTCCATTAGACATTTTTATATATTTACTGTTATGTTCGTCTTCGTCGTTATCATCCATATTTTTCCCCATTATCTCAAACATCTTTTCAATGGTTGACATATTTCGAAATTCGGATGTGTTTTTATAGTTTTTTATTGGTGTTGATAACCATCGTTCAATAGCAATCATTAATTCGGGTTTAGTTATCATTTTTATGGGGTATACCAGGTCAATATTTTCCATTTTTTCATAATTAAATGCGGTTAATATAATTTGTCTGAGAATATTTTTACATAATTCAGGAGTTACATGCATATTTAAATTTTCAAAATATTCGATAATATTGGTAACTAGTTTTTTATACGTTTTTATAGGAATAGGAAAATCTCCGTGACTACTACTTGCCTCAATATCAAAACTACAGATTTTATAAGGAACCCTATCTTCCTTATCATTTAAAGGAATAATGTCTTTATAATTAATAATTATTTCGAAATTACATGTTGTTGTTTTAAAACACTTTTTGGTTATTAGTATTGATTTGTTATTTGGCAAGGCAACCCATCCGGATGGACTTATATCTCGAATATGAAAGAATCTTAATAATGGGGGAATGTTTGCTTCATACAATATTGTATTTGTATCCATAAACGGATACCCATGCTTTAACAAACTTCTACCAGAATCAGTATACTCACCATACCATAAATTTTTTGCTTTATTAAATGCGTTCATATTTGTGAATTCCAGTTTTATAAACTTATGTTGTTTTCCTCCATCAAAACCGTATAGTTTTTTTCGTTTTACGATAATACATTCAGTAATCGAATTTTCATAAAATTTACCCATTTTACGTTTTATTTCTGCCAAAAACAACAATTTAGTTGAGGTATTCCAGGTATCATTTACCATTACATAGAAAAACGGTTTGTAATTATTTACAATAATAGAACACGTTTCACCTTGAGTATTTAATCCGAAAATTTGAATTAAGAAAATATTGTCGTCTGTGTAAGACGTTCTAGATTCATCATTTTCGCTTGCGGTATCTTCATTACACTTTCCGTTATAAACGTTAAAATCAACGAGTTTAAACACTTTATCCATTTTTTATAGTTGAATTAAAATACAATTTTATATTTAATTCAATTTTATTTGTTATATTTGTCGACATTATTTGTTAAGTACCATTATACCACAAATAATTAATAATATTCCACCAAGTCTTTTAGGAGTAATACCACTATTTTCTTTAGTTGATAATGTTATTTTAGAACCTAAAAATCCACCTAATACCATAGATAGTGTTAACACATTTCCAACTTTCATATCTATATTTCCTAATTGAGAATTATTATATATACCAACTAATATTGGGAGTAATAAAGCATAGACTATTGTTCCTGATATTTTAGAGGTTTCAATTAAATTAAAATAATAAATTAAAGTGAATAATACAAATGAATTTCCAACACCGGTTAATCTGGAAATAATACCTGAAAGTAATCCACATATTATAAAAACTATATTACTAATCATATTATATGTAAATATTATTATCTGCTGTTGACATTTATTTTTTCTTTCTTAGAGTTCTTCTTTTGCTTCGTTTTGATTTGGTTCGTCTCTTGCTTAGGGTTCTTTTTTTACTTCGCGTCGATTTGATTCGTTTACGTCGTCTTCCTCCTCCAGACATTTTTTTTTTAGATTCAATCCATTTTTTAAACGCGTCGGCAGTTCTCGGTCCTTCATACTCCTCAACTAATTTTCCGTTTTCTGAAATATAATGAATTGTAGGAAACCCGTTAATAGATATGTTTTGTTCTGTTAAATACTTTGGTTTTAAATCTGAATTTTGTAAAATTTCTTGGTTTATATCTGCTATAATAATATCAGATTTCTTAATGTTATCCTCTAATATATCCTCAATCTTTTTCCATTCTGGACGGGTCATTTCACACGGACCACATCCAACCATATAATAAAGAACAAACGCCGGGCTATTATTTTTACTAATATCATTATTAAGGTCGTTAACGTTTTGCGTTGTAGGGTCAATGTGTAAAATTTTCATTTATAAACTAACATTAGAAATTAAAATATAACTTAATTTTATCCTTATTAAATATATATGTCATTACTGATTTATTGTGTTATAACTATATTTATATTAGGACTCGTTTTTTATCTAAAAAGTGGTAATTCTAAATTTATGGAAGGCCTAACTAATAACGAGGAGTCGAGGTGTCCGAATATGCTGATACAGCACGATAAAAATTTTTATTTATATAATTCTAAATTAGCAAAGATTCCAGGTGTAAATCCTGTAAAATTTAATAATTTAGAAGATTATGTTGAGTTTTTGAATTGGCAGAGAAGTCAAGGCATAAGATGTCCAGTATTATATTTACAAAAAACATATGACGCACAAGGTAATGAAGTTTATAAAGTTAGACCTAGTGTTAGTGAACCACAAGGCGGATTACCTCCTGTAATTTCCCCGAACGTCATTCCAAAAAATCCAAATCCAACTCTACTTGTCGACGCAACCCAAAGCGATAAACCATATAATAAGAACTCTTATCCAGCATATGACGCATCCTCATATTATGTTGGAACCAGCACGCCTTTAGATACAATTCACCAACAAACCGAAAATATGCTTTATAGTCCGGACCCGATGGATGACAACTGGGGTGGTGCTGAGTATACCCAATCTTTAGTTGACCAGGGTGTTTATGCGGATAACGAGGTTAAACTATATACACCTTAATTATTTTTGACTATCCACAAATTTCATAACTTGATTTAACGCCTGTTTTGATTCGGATAAAGTATTTAAGGTTTTAAAACTTTCCAATACTTTATCTATTTTACCATTACTATCAATATTTAAGGTTGTTTGTAACATTAGATTATTAATTAAATCGTCTAAATTTAATATGACGGTTTCATAACTTTTACGATATTTACTAATTAAAAAAGTATCTTGTTGTTTAATAGTATTTGATTTTATTGTGGATGCGTATGAATCCGCATTTCCAGCAACTCCGCCTTCTCCAGACGATATTGGTGTCAATGTTTCTAATCCTTCTACTGTTTTCGTAAATTTGAAGATAATATAAATTATAAATAGTATGAATAACATCCCTAAAAAAATTTGAAAATGTGTTCCTTTCATTTTATATTATAGTGTATTAAAATATTATTCATTTTTTTAACAAAAACTTTACTATATTTTCGGTAGAAGTTTTATTTAATTTGCGTATTTGGTTTTTGGAATTGGTATAAGTCAGGTTTTGTAAACACGTCGAGTCTTCATTTAATTTATTTAATAAATTTTGTAATGTCTCGAACTTATTCATAATAACTATTGCGATTGCTGAACTAACTCCTGGAATTTGCGACAACATAATTTCATCAATATTATTGATGGTAATATTATCTTTTTTAGTTTTTTTTATAACATTAATATAATTTTTAGGGGCGGTCTCATCAACCTCTTTTATTTCAGAAACGTTGGAATAATAGGGTGTTTTAGTTCCCTTAATATCTTCTTTAGTCATTTTATGTGTGCTATTACAAATAAAAAGCGCGGTTTCTTCAATAGATAATGTTCTTAAAACTGAAAACCCCTTGTAATAATTTAAAGACAAAATTGCGGAATAAACCATTAACTTGTCGACATTATTATCTTGAAACTTATTAATTTTGTTTATATCTCCTTCTATTAAATATATGATGTTATGTTTATGATGCGTTAATCCGTCTAATCTGAATGATTGTTCTTCGTATCTACCATCTTTTATACTACTGATTAAATCACTTATACTTTTTCTCTCGATGATTAATAAATCCTCATCATTATTTGAAATAATAATATCACCTAAATCCAAATTTTCGGTTTTTACTTGAATTTCCTTAAAACTTGGATGTGAAGAAATTAATAAATTAATCTTTGTTAATAATTCGTGTTCTCTATAATCGACTTTAATAAACATCTCGGTAATAATAATAATTTAATAAAATGTTATTAAATTATTTAATGATAATATATATTAACCCACATTAGCGTGCCTCTCGATTAGTTGAATAGTAATACAGGGTAAATTCATAATAAATATACTATATTGTTTACATTCATTATATGGATAAAAATAAGTATTTAAAGATATATGAAATACAAATATAATGTGCGATTATTTTATATTAACCAAAGAAATTACTTCAGATACTGGATGTGACAAAACAAATCAAGTTATTGCTTTAACAAATAAAAAGGTCTACATATTACCAAAAAATAACATAACTTATTATATAGACCACGGTCTATTTGAAAAAAACTTGATTGAATGGTGTAAGCAATTATGTGTAAAAGATAAAAATTTCTTAGATATAGGAGCACATTCAGGAACATACTCAATTAGTTTATCAGAACATTGTAAAACAGTATACGCATTCGAACCACAAAAAATAACATTCTATTCACTATGTGGAAGCGTTGTGTTATCTAACATTAAAAATATTGAATGTATTAATATCGGTTTAGGGTCTGAAAAACAAGTTGGAAAACAAATATTAAATATATGTAGTTTAGATGGCGGAGGGTCGTCAATTGTCAACACATCCAATGTTTTACAAACAGAAGAAATAACTATTAGAACTCTTGATAGTTTTAACATTGATAATATCGGGTTTATTAAGATAGATATTGAGGACAACGAATTAGACGCACTATTATTTTCTCAAAATACCCTTAAAAAATCAAATTATCCAAAGATATTATTTGAAATGAATAATATAAATACCGACCTAACAGATTTTCTAAAAGGATTGGGATATTCTGTTTTAAAAATTGGAGGGTTTAGTAATATGTTTTTGGCAGAACAACCATTATATTAAAATATTAATATCACCTAAATTAAATTTGTGTGATATTATTATTTGATATTAACACTGCTCTAAATATTGGTTAATAATATTTAACCCATATTACCTCCATGAACAGCGCGATAACCGTATTTTTGGGTTTGAATTGTTTTGCTAACAACACAAGTTTTAGGCAATGATTGAGGGGCTCCAATCAAATTTGGGTTAGATTGCATAAAAAGACCGATTCTAGAAGCAATACCTGATTTTTTGATTCCTCCACAAACGTTAGTTCTGTTACAAATTGATGCGGAATATCTCGCGTTTTTACTACCAGACATATAAACCATATTATATAATATTAAAATATTATATTTTTTAAAAATTAAAATATCATTCTAAATCTAATAATTTAAATAATATAAAGACTAAAACTGTAAATACTTAATGATTAATTTAAATTATGAAGATGATATTATTAAATGTGATGATGGACTTATTTTTAATCCATATAACAATTTAAATGTCGAGATTACATTGAGCGAAGTTCAATCTATTCTTACTAAATACGGAGTTCCTCCAATTGTTAACAACCTCGCATTATATAAACGCGCGTTTATTCATAGGTCTTACACTAAGCGTTCAAGTTTTGAAAATATACAACAAAATATAACTATCGTTGAGAAACCACCCGATTGTATGAAATTAAGCACTAAATCTAATGAACGACTTGAATTTTTGGGGGACGGTGTTTTAGAATTAATTACCAAATATTATCTTTATAGAAGGTTTCCTAAAGAAAATGAGGGGTTTATGACAGAGAAGAAAATCGCAATTGTTAAAAACGAAGCTATCGGGAAAATCGCAATGGAAATGCATTTAAATAAATGGTTAGTTTTATCGAAACATGCCGAAGAAAAAAAAATCAGAACTAACTTAAAAAAATTAGGGTGTTTATTCGAATCCTTTTTAGGTGCTCTATTTTTGGATTTTAACAAAATAAATATTAAGGATGAAGATGCTTGGTTTACAAACGTGTTCGTGACTGGTCCAGGGTTTCAAATTGCCCAAAAATTCGTAGAAAATATATTTGAAACACATATTGATTGGATAGCATTAATTCAAAATGATGATAACTACAAGAATATTTTACAGGTTAAAATTCAAAAAGAGTTTAAAGTTACACCCCATTATCTTGAAATAAGTCACGACCCGGATGCCGGTTATAAAATGGGTGTTTATTTATGTTTGGGACAACCAGTTTATAATTTAAATTACATGGAAGCAATAAACATTAATCAAATCAAAACATTTAAACATATCCACGAGTATGTTAACACAAACGGAAAAATATTTTTATTTATGGGCGAAGGACAACACAAAATAAAAAGAAAAGCAGAGCAAATCGCGTGTAATGAAGCAATCACATTTATTACCGAAAATTTAGAAGATTATATTGAATAATATATTTAGGATTTTTAATGGATGTCAACACAATACAATATTAATTATCATTATTTATACATAATGATAATTAACCGAATTAAATGTTAAAAGGTGTTAAAAGTTTTATATGTGTGTTTTATATAAGGTATGATTAATTATTTAGAAACATTAAAAATTAAACCAAATATTAAAAAACATACTTTGGTCAACATAATTATTCCTGAACTCCCTTCAATAATAAACCAACCTGGAACTATTCAACCACCACAATCTATTGTAATGATTGACGACCGACAAAAAGGATTTAATCTGGAGTTATTTAAAAACAAATTAGCATCCAATAAATTATTAAAGGTTCGAGCAAATCCTAACATCACCGAAATTCAAAAACTTAATGAACCAATAAAACCCATTAAAATTGTTAAACCTGCCAAGAATATTAAACCGTCGAAAAAACTAATATTGGAAGATGATGAGGATATTTTTGAAGATAAACCTGAAAAACAAGTTCGAATAACAGAACCAGTTAAAAAGGGTGTTTCTATTATCGGTCCTGAAATAAACGTTGAGATTGATAATAGAGCAATTACAAAGTTTTTACCCGATAAACAACCAAATGTAATTGTAAAAGTTTCGAATTATTATATGAATAACAGAGAAAAATACATTAATAATATTAATTCTATTTTCCAACCTTATAAAAAGAAATTATCCGAAACAGAAAATATTACTTGTTCCAATATAGGAAAATCATCCGGAAATGTTTCTCTATTAATACACCAACAAATAACAAGAGATTATTTAAATTTATTTACTCCTTATCGCGGATTATTGCTTTATCACGGTCTTGGTTCAGGTAAAACGTGTACATCAATCTCGATTGCTGAAGGTATGAAGGATAATAAAAAAATTATTATTATGACTCCGGCATCATTAAGAAAAAATTATATGGTTGAATTGAAAAAATGCGGAGATTTATTATTTCGTAGAAATCAATATTGGAAATGGGTAGATATAACTATCAACCCTGAATTATTGCCTGTTTTATCAAATGTATTAAACCTACCACTTGAATATATACGGAAAAAAAATGGTGCCTGGTTTGTAAATGTAAGAGAACCCGCCAATTACGCAAAATTATCAGGAGAATCGAAACAATCATTAGACGAACAATTGGATAAAATGATTGAAAGTAAATATACGTTTATAAATTATAATGGGTTGCGAAACTCAACATTAAGCACATTAACGGATAATTATACAAAAAATTTATTTGATGGCGCCGTAGTCATTATTGATGAAGCCCATAATTTAATTAGTAGAATTGTCAACAAACTAGAAAAAGAAAAGGATATACCAATTTCCAATAGAGGAGAGAAGGAACACCAATCCAAATTTTTATCAATTAAATTATATGAATATTTAATGAGTGCTGTAGACACACGTATCGTTTTACTTACAGGAACCCCCGTTATAAATTATCCGAACGAATTCGGCATTTTGTTTAATATTTTACGAGGATATATAAAAACGTGGGAGTTCCCATTACAGGTAAACACATCTAAAAAAGTAGATAAATTATTTTTTGAAAATATATTTGTTAAAGAAAAAACCTTAGATTATATTGATTACTCGTCATCCAGCAAAATATTAACAATAACCCGAAACCCGTTCGGGTTTAATAACGTAATTAATAAAACGGGATACCATGGTGTCACCGACGAAGTGGAAAACGAACAAGGTGAATTAGTTTTAAATAAAGACTTTATAAGCAACTCAGAATTTGAAAAAAATATAATTAGTATTTTGAAACAAAACAATATTGAAATACTTCCGCAAGGAATTAAGATTCACAATTTTAAAGCACTACCTGATAAATTAGAGTTGTTTTCTGGAGAATATATCGATAACGTAACCAAAGAAATAAAAAACGTCGATGGACTTAAACGAAGAATTATTGGATTATCTTCCTATTTTCGTAGCGCACAAGAAGATTTATTGCCAACATTTACAAAAACCCTATCATTGGATTATTTTGTGGTTAATGTTGAAATGAGCGATTTCCAATTTAAAATTTATGAAAAGGCGCGGGTTGAAGAACGAAAAACCGAAAAACCCAAAAAGGGTAAAGGCGACATTTATGAAGAAGCAGCATCAACATACCGTATTTTTTCACGATTATACTGTAATTTCGTTATGCCTGACCGTCCTCTTCCACGAAGACACAACGATGTAAAAGGCAACGATGATGTTTCAAATATGGTTGACATATTAAAAGAAACTAAAAAAATAGAAAATAATATTGACGTTAACAATTTATATGAGGGAGAAGTTGAAGGCGACGAACTTATTAACAATTCATCTGATGTTACTTACCAAGATAGAATAGCACAAAAAATACAATATATTAAGGATAACGCGCCCACGTTTTTATCTCCTGAAGGACTTCAAACCTATAGTCCGAAATTTTTACATGTATTGGAAAATATTAAGGACCCAAATTATATTGGATTACATTTAATATATAGTCAATTTAGAACCCTTGAAGGCGTCGGGTTATTTAGTTTAGTATTGGAAGCAAACGGGTTTGCCCGATTTAAAATAAAAAAAACTGGGGTAGATACGTGGGATTTAGATTTTAACGCGGATGAATTAACTAAACCAAAATACGCGTTATATACTGGAACAGAAACACCTGAAGAAAAGGAAATTATCCGAAATATTTATAATAGTTCTTGGGACGATATTCCAACCAATATTTCAAACAAATTAAAAGAATTTTCTAAAAATAACAATTATGGTGAAGTCATTAAGGTTTTAATGATAACTTCATCTGGTTCAGAAGGTATTAATTTAAGAAATACACGATACGTTCATATTATGGAACCATATTGGCATCCAGTAAGAACCGAACAAGTTATCGGTCGCGCGCGTCGTATATGTAGTCATACCGATTTACCAAAAGAATTACAAACCGTTGTTGTATTTATTTATTTAATGGTTTTTTCAGAAAAACAATTAAAAAGCGATGATGCGATTGAACTTAAACGAAAAGACTTAAGCAAAGGGTTACCTGCCGTTCCGGTAACAAGTGACCAATTATTATTTGAAACATCCACCATAAAAGAGAAATTAAGTAATCAATTAACTAAAATAATTAAAGAAACCTCTTTTGATTGTTCGATTTATCCACACGGAAAAGAAAAGATTTCTTGTATGAATTTTGCGGACCCAGATAGTTCTAAATTTTCGTATGTTCCTGATTATTCGAAACAACAAAGTGATAATACATTAAGAACAAATAAAAGAGACTTTGAATGGGTTGGTAAATCCATAAAAATTAATGGCGTTGAGTATGTTTATCGTATAATAAATAAATCCTTATGGTATATTTATGATTTAGCTAGTTATAAAGAGGCGTTAGAAAATAAGGGATTAAATCCAATACAAATAGGAACCTATGAATTTAACGAAGATGGGACACAAGTATTTAAGCAAATCGTGAATTAGGGACCGCATAATTTATCTGTAAGGAATTGAACCATATTTGTTAATACGTATATTTTATTATTTAGGTGTTCAAGAGTTATACTTTCGGGGTTATTAACTATTTCGGGCGTTTTTATCTGTTTCAGTTTTAATAAAATATTATTATTCTGAATTGGTGTAATAACCTCGATTTGGTCGTCGTGCATATAATTGGTTACCGTTGTTGAACCCCAAGAAATGCGTTTATTAAAATCTGTATGTGTAGGTTTTTTTAAAGGAGGCAACTCAATCAAATTATTATTTATAATTG
>Ga0214919_10009243_pt1 | contig 12735 bp, 21 predicted proteins | sample LL1503_MetaG_FD_177994 | JGI IMG/M metagenome (GOLD analysis project Ga0214919, IMG submission 177994) | Freshwater microbial communities from Lake Lanier, Atlanta, Georgia, United States - LL-1503 | ecosystem: Environmental > Aquatic > Freshwater > Lake | place: USA: Georgia | collected...
CCAAATTTCTTTGAAACCTTCTGACAAGTCGGGCTCTTCCCAGTCCTCAATCATGCGAGCAATCACCTCAGGTGGGATTGTTTTGCCCGGGCGGCTGGCCAATCGTCGTGCCAACTCCTCTGGCTCAGGCGTGGCAAATACCACAGCAATGGCGTGGTATTCTGGCAACATGCGAAACTTTTTGGCACGGCTGGTCCGAGTGGTGCTGGTCTGATCCCAGATGATATCGTGGCCATTGGCCTGTGCCACAAGTGCATGGTTGGTCATCATGCGAACAGCGATGGGCATGTATTCTTCAAACACTTCTGAAGAAGTCTTGCCTTCTCGCTTGGCATGATCTTCCACCCACGGATCAGTACTGACCACTGGCAAGCCCAAAGCCCAGATTTGATTTTTGATCCAGGTGCTTTTGCCTGATCCTGGCACTCCCACCAACATGTATAACTTAGGCACACTAACTCCAAAAATATTGTGCAACGCCAAACACAAACACAGCCACACCAAACACAAACAGGGCAGGCTGTATCACATAGAATACCAAGAATGCTTCAAAATCATTCATTCCGCAACTCCAAAATGTTCTTTGGTTATTTTAGCACATTCTTCAATAACCAACTTGGTGTATTTCTCCAATTGTGCAGGGGTAAGCATGGCCGATCCATAAGGTGCAGCCTTGACCACATCAACAGGTTGATTCCGGGCTTGAGCCAATAGTTCAAACATTTTATCGTTCATTTTAACTCCAACAGTGTTGCTTCGTCATAGGTACCAGCCTTTCCTCTGAAGAAAGTATTGAATGACAGGCTGATTCTTGGCTGTTCTGCATTTTCTATCGCAGGCACTCCGTGTTCCATACTGGAAGGAAAGAGAAATAACTCTTTGGCTTTGACAGGCCACCACCAGTGAATTGAATTGTACTGGTTGTATGATGATCGATTGAACATTAGTGCATCTTTTGGTTTTCTATCATAGAATCGTATCTTGTCATCTGGATTGATTGCAATATAGAACACACCAGATACTATGCTGTTGGCATGATAATGTTGGTGATGAAATTCTTTTGGATTATTGTAGTTGATCCAAGACTGAGTGATGTATAGTTCTATGTCCGTGTAACACATAACTGAATCAGAGTATGTTTTGATTTCTTGTTCGATAAAGTCTTTGAGCAAACATAGCTCTGGAGCATTGAGTACCTGTTTGTTATAGGTAGTCTTGTTGCCTTGATTTTGGTAGTTGTCTTGTAATACAATAAAGTCTGTTTCTTTCTCAGTGAGTTCTCTGTCTAACACAGAGATGGCCAACGGAACAGAAAATAGTGATTCTGTTCTCATTTCAAATCACCACGCAAGGTGTGCCACATCCGGGGATCAGTGCCCAAGTAGATGCGATACTTTTGATAATTGCGCCACTGGCTCAGTCGGTTTACGCCGCGCTCGACCCAGTCAAACATGGCACTGCGGAACCACAAGGGATTTACAAGGGCTATCAGCAAAGCCACAGCCACAGGCACAATCAACACAGCCACAACTACCCAGTGAAAGGTCATGGCACGATAATAACGCCCACCACCGGGCACCAGTTCAATTTCTTTGCTCATTTTGTGTTTACCTTTGCTAAAAATTCACGGCATGCGGCTTCGGTGCGTTTTGTTACAACAACCTTGCCACCCCAGAAGCCCACAAACAGATTGCGGTGCTCCACAAACTTCACTTCACCGTCAGCACCCACATGCTTTTGACGAGTGGCTGGCCGGGCAGGTGCAGCCTTTTTTGCCGGAGCCTTTGGCACTGTAACCACATCAGGTTTTGAGGCTACTGCCTTTGCAGGTGTAGGCACTTTCAACGGTGTCGGTGCGAAGCCATGCTTGGCATCATAGCGGGCTATGGCTTTTTCGTCCATGCCCCAAGTGGCCAACAGTCGTTTGACTTCCGTGCCAGGCAGTTGATTCCAATGTATGATAGGGTCAGTCCAGTTAGTCATTTGGGGCTCCTTAATAAGATTGATGTGAATGTCCGATACGATACACGGGTGCACCTGGCGTCAAATCATTTTCCGGAGTATACACTTCCGGCAACATGATCTCTGCAAACTCACCGTAGGAATAATAACCGGACTCGGTTACTACCAACTGAGCATCAGCTGGCAGGGCACGGAGTGCCTCAATCATTTGTGCTACAGTAACAGTCATCATCACGGGCTCCTTTGTTGTCTATGTGTGTATTATAGCAAAACGGCGATTATTAGTCAACCGTTTTGCTTCACACGCACATCGGTGTTCAACGCAGGTGCATACTTTTGTATTAACTCGCGCTCCAACTTGTGTGCGGCATCTTTGCCACGCACAATGTCCACGATAGCCACGTTCATTGCTTCGGTACCGTTTGTGCGAATTGCTTCGTACAGGTTCCATGCTTTGTCTTCAGTGCGGCTACGGTAGATATGCTTGTTCACACGGCTACGGAGCGACATTGTGATTGTGCGCTGGGTTTTTGCGGTAATACCAATGTAGTACTCGAATCCAATTTGGATACAGTACACTATGTGGCTGCGATCAGTACGTTTCTTTCTCATCATGTGTGTATTATAGCATTTCGGGCATTATTGGTCAACCAAAAATACTACTACAAAAGTACTACTTTTTAGGGTTACAAAAAGTACTACTTTTTATGTACGAGTTAAAAAGGTCAACCACTTTTCCAAGTCGTTGTACATGGCCAACATCACTGCCTGCTTGCTGCCAAACAAAACAATATGTGGATTTTTGCCAATCTTAATGTAGTAGGGACAATCTAATTTTTTGTCTAAAATTAACAAATGCTTGGCAATAGCAACAATGCTGGTCGGAACAGCAAATGAGTAGGTCTCAAAGTCTCCAGTACCTAATGCCATGTAACCAGCTGTGGTCAATCGCATGCCCCCACCTTCTCTAAAGTTCATCCACCATGACTTGCAGGCTTCGTCATAGGTAGGACGATCGTCTTCAGGAAGATGTTCAAGTATCCGGCGAGTGATTGAAAATTTATCGTGCATGGGGATAGATCTTATCCCCGGACTTGAGTAGCACCACAGTAAATTTGTCCGTTTTGAACTGAGTGTTGAGTTTGCGAGCTAAATTGATGGCATGTCCGCTGTTGGAGAAACTGACTTTTTTATACTTGGGTCCTGGGTATTGCGTGAGCATGTTGGCTGTTTTGAGATTGATAGGTTGGTTGTTGTAAAACACTGCCCACACTCCTGTAGCCGCAAGAACTTGCTCAGTTTTGTATGTTTGTTTGTCGGTATGCTCGATCAACACCTGAGGTTTTGGACGACTCATTAATTAAACTCCTACATTTATTTAGCTAAAATATATGCAGTTTTAGAAACTTTTTCCGCTCAGTTCCACAGTGATAACTTGTTCTTTTTGTGAGTCTTGCTGAAGCTGTGTTACTACTAACAACAGTTTGGTAATGTCTGCATGTAGGTCTTTGGCGTCACGCATGGGAATGACAAAGTCTTTGGCCCCACGAGATTCGTGTGCCTTGACATTGTCAACAAACCGATTTATGTGTATGCTCATTTTTTAACGTATGGGTTAAGATCAGGCGGAGTCCATCCCACAGGCTTGAGTACCTTGCCATCTTCACGCTTGCGAACCTTGCCTGTTTCGTGATCAATCTTGGCAAAGTTTGTGGCCATAACTTCCTTCCACGCACCTTCAACATCGGCACCCATGCTATGTAGTGCTCCAATGGTAACAACCAAAATATCAATTAGCGCATCCACGGTTTCGACCTTGTCGTGTGCTGTGATAGCATCTGCAAGTTCATTGGCTTCTTCTTCAATCAATGAAACGTATAAGTTAAATTGATCTTGATTGAAATTATCTGTGCTCTGATCGCAAGCCTTCATAAACTTTTCTTGATCACGAAAGGGATTCATTAGCCTGTTCCTTGGTATAAAATGGTCCTTGATACTTGTAACGTTCCAAGGTGATTAACTTTGGACTCTGCACAGTTTTCCAAGTTTTGTGTTGACACACACGATACCAACCAGCGGCAAACCAGCTTTTGGACTTGTCTGTTTTAGTATACAGGGGCAAACGATATTGCACATTCCAAATGGGGTTGTAAACCTTTGATCCTGCTGGATAATCATGCACATGATTTGCAGCCGACTTGCTGACATTTAGTTTTTCGAGCTGTTCAAACTCAATGTTTGCTCGCTGTCGAATCAATCCAATGGTTTTGAAATTGGTGACCTGGTTGTCAATCTTAACTGAAAACCCATCACCGGTAGCTTCTATGTTGCCTACCTTACGATCATTTTGTTTTAAAATCCAGAATTGATTGTCCACTACTGGTTTAGCTTTTATTACCATCTAATACTCCTTTGTATGTTTCGTTGAGCCAGCGCCCAATTGGTTCTGCTTGCTCACTGAGTTTGATCAGCTCGTATTTGCCACAGAACCTTAAAAAGTGTGCGCCTACCATAGCTACCTCTTTAGTACTGACTTGTTCACGGATGTTTGCATCTATTGTATCTTTGATAGATTGTGGCTGTGCTGTGAGATCAATCAGTGTGACATTGCGTTCATAGTCGTCAAGCACTTTGTGTTCTTTTTCTTCGTGGTCGGTCCAACGTTGCAACATGAGATTGTTCCAAGAATATCCTTTTTTGTTGCGATCTTCAAATGCTTCTGTGATTCCCACACGATTCTTTGTGCCCTTAACTGGAGCACCAGGATATGCCGAGAACACATTATCACCGGGATCACCGCGCACACACTTCAAGAACAGCACCCACTTGTGATAGTCCACAGGTGCAACAAAGTTAGCATCAGCCTTGCCAACTTTGATCTTTGAATTGCTTTCAACACTAAATGCCAATTGCTTGCCTTTGTTATCAACCACACCATTTACTGTGAACAAGTGATCGTTTATGCCGTTGTAGAGTTGCACATTTGGCGCAACCAATTGCACGAAGTCTGAATCACTGCTGACAATAATATGTTCATCTTGGGGGTGTAGTGCAATCCAGCGGCCTATGATATCGTCCGCTTCTGCTGTGGCACAGCGGATAACACTACAGTTTGTTTTCTCGGACAGATATTTAGTCAGCTCATCATACGTTTCCCAAAACAGCTTGTCCTCTTCTGCTTCAGTTTCGCTCATGGCACCACGAGCCACAGCGCGATTGGCTTTGTAAGGCTTGTAGTGATCTTTGCGCCAGCTACGACCTTCCAGTGCAAACACCACATGGTCTGCACCAAACTTGCGAGCAACTTTGTTAGCACTCATCATAGTGACTTGCAGTGCAAACCCCAACTTGGTCCATGTATCGCTGGCTCTGTGTGCTGAATGCCTAGCACGGAAAAACATGTTGCTGGTGTCAATTAACAGATAACGCATCGGGTTCCAATAGTTGATGTTGATGCATGTATTGTAGCACATAACTGGCCCAAAAGTCATGTGCTGCTGGGCCAAAATGCCAACTTTTGGGTGTAACAGTACGAAATCCGTTGGCTTTTAACACACGGTCGTATGTTAACATGGGCATGTATGGGTGCATGTACTCTAGCCCCCATGCATGATGATTTGGTTGATCAGCAAAATGGTTGTTGCCATTGAAAAATACATGGCGTATTTTTTTATTTTTTAATTCGTTATGCAAATGCCAAATTTTATTGTGAGCCTGCTGAGTGGCTGTTTTCCAATCCACGTTGGCCACAAATTCCTTGTAGCGTGTTTGCAATTCTGGAGGCACTTGATCAATGCCGGATGCATTTACCTGCCAGGTCTGTCCACCATACTCCCACTCTTCTCTTTCCCAGGTGCTCCACTGTATGACCATGAACACACGATCCAATTTGTCGTAGTTGTTTCTGATCCATTCCTGAGTGGTGCGGATGATTCGATCATTGCTTGATGCTGACTCAGCATCACAGTAGAATTCCCAATTTAGTAGTTTGGCTAACTGCACCCCCCAACTGACTTCTAAATTAGACGGGTGTGGTCTACGGCCTAAACTGAGATAGTTGCCATCATCTTCAGCAAAGCAACATGAACTAACTGCTTCGGCTGCCGCAGTGTGACTATCACCATTCACATAAAGAATCACGATACCTCGCTACGCCCGTCACCAATGTCTCGTTCTTTAATAAATCGACTTGGATTTGTCATTGCTTGTTCTTGTTCCCATGTTTCCATTACCACATGTCTGCATACATTTTGAAACCAACGATCTACCATATCGCCGTCTGTGTCTGTGGGCTTCATCATGTAACCTGCTTTGACCAGTCGAGCAATAAAGATTTCATTCCAGTCCAGTTCAAATGCACCTTGATGCAAGTTGTTGGGATCTACATCCATGCTGAGAATAGCCACATAAGGTTCTCCTTTTTCAGTAGCAAGTTGCTTTGCAGTTTTTTCCGGGGCTTTGGGTGCCTTTGGCGGCGGCGGCGGTGGCTGCGCCGGCCAATTGCTGCGCCGCGGATTTACATTGGCATCTTTGCCAAACCAACCTTTTAGTTTATCAAACATATCCAATACTCCTAACATGACGTCTGGCGTCATTTGCCCCATCCATTGCCCCAAAGATCCACATGCAATCTTGGACTGTAGTTGTAACCACGAGTGAGTGCCCAGTCAGCCACATTCACTCGATTCTGTGCGTAAGGAGTGACCACACCACCTTGTGGCATCACATAGGTTACACCGCGGAAGCCTGCCGCACGATATGCAGCCACAGCCTGATCAACTTCTTCAAAGTGTGCTTCACTGTCGACAACAAACTTCAGGTACACTCTGCCGTTGCTTTGATAGTCTGCTATGATCTCTGGCCGGATAGCTTCCGACCACGATTCACCTGATGCTGACAGTTTGGGACTTACTGAAAAAGTAATTTCTCGTGTGACACCTGGTTCAGGGAAGCGCCATTCCTGCAAAAATTTTCGAAATGCTAGTTGCAGCGTTTGAGTACCATTGGTTTCAAATGTGATGTTCTTCAAATCACTTATGGCATCTTGACTCAGCAGTTCTTCATAGCCACGCTGCCAGCCCAATAGCGGTTCGCCACCTGTTATCACAAGATGCACATCATTGCCGTTGTCTTGTTGCCAACGATGATTGGGAGTAAGAGCCAGCATCTTTTCAATCAGTTCGTCATGTGTGAGTGTGTGGCTCAGGTGCTTAAATGCAGGATGCCATGAAGCGTAGCTATCACATCCGGTGTTGACAAGCGGCAGTTCAAGAAAATCTTTGTACAGGTGTACGTTCTTTGCCACTTCGTCTGCTTCGGTAGACTGTACGCCCGGAGCGCAGCCAAAGCCCGAGCAAGTGAAGTTGCACCCGTATGTGCGTAAGAACACTGAAGGAACACCAACAAAGCGTCCTTCGCCCTGTGCAGAATAAAATAGTTCACTGACTTTTAATTTCATATTTTTGTTGCTTTGACCAGTAGATGCCAACCCAAGTATTCGCGAACTGCTTGACGCATTTCTTCGCTCATTGCTTCAAACCAAGGCTCTAATTCATAGATACCTTGCTTGTACTTAGGTACATTATACATGAAACAATGCGCTTGTCTAATGCGACCTACCTGGAATTTGCCCTCTAGCAACTGATAGATTTCTTCTTTTGTGTAGGCTTTGGCATACGGACAACCGGCTTGTGCTTCGTACTGATCCAGACCTTTTTGGATCATGGCATACTTCCAACTGTTACGAGCGTATACCAAAAACTTCAATTCGCCGCCGTCTACTGTTAGTTTGTGGATGTTTTCGATAACTCGGTCAATTGCAGGATAGTGATGCAACACACCACAACTGTAAACCAAATCAAATTTACCCAAGTGTGATAGGTTATCGTCACCACTGGCTTGAATGAATTGACCTTCAAGCCCAAATACTTCAAAACGTTTTTTGGACAGTGCAATGCTTTCACTACTGAGATCAATACCAACATATTCAGCACCATGCTTGGCAAATTCAGTTGCATCAGCCCCAATGCCGCAACCAATTTCCAACACACGTTTGCCAGCATACAAGTGAAATTGTGCCAGGTCTTTGAGGTGTGGCTCAACAAAGTAACGTTTTTCGCTGTTCTCGTTAAAGAATTGTTCAGTGCCAACTTCGCTGGCGCTGTGGTTGATATTACAGGGCTGGCGATCCCAGTACTGTACAATTTTATCTAATAGTGCGTTGCTCAAAATATTAAACCTTCCATTGTCTTAGTCGTTTGTGTTTATCAGTTGCTGCCATGCGAGACCAAATATCTTCATTCTTGCCTGCCAATGAATCTCTCCACCATGAAGTGTCACGACCAATTGATTCAAGATACTTGGCAATCTTTTCTGTTTCAGCAATTCGTCGATTTCTCCAGGTACTGTGATTGAAATCTCTTGGATCATCTCCAGGCATGTTTTCAAACATGATACGGTCTTTAAAGGTGTCATCTAAGTTTTCACCAGTAAGATCATATCGTTTGTGGTGGACCATTACTGGAATATTTTTTACAATATCCAACATCCACGCCACTTGACTGGTCCATGCATCATTGATTTGATGCGGGCTTAGGTGACCAGTGATCTCTATCCATTTCTTTGGTAAGATAGGAAAGATAGCATATGGGTGTTCGTGATTGGTTTCGGCACGTAACAAATAAAACTCTTGAGCATGGTCTTTAATTGCCTGATCCCAATCCTGTGTTTCCATCACAGCATCATCGTTCCAGAAAAACAACCAAGAGCCTTGACTGTGTCGAGCCAGTTCATTGAGATACTCATTTAGTCGTGTATAACCTAATCGTTGAAATTGTATAGCATTGTATTCTACGCCAAGATCGTCAAGATAGGGTTGTATAACATCCACAAAGTGTGCAATGTTTTCAGTATCATCATTATCAAATGCCAACATCACTTCTATTCGACTGGGGTCTTTGGCCTTGTCGAGTAGAGTGCGCAAGCATTGTTCTAGTGGTTTTGGTCTGCCACGAGTGGGCAATAAAATACTGATGTCGATGGGATTGTCAGGGGGTAATAAGTTCTCTGGTGTCATATTCTATTTCAGGTAAGGTGGCTGAATTAGTTTTTGTTATTGTTGTTTTTCCAAAATTCCGCTTGCGAGCAAAGTACATGTTTTCTAAGAAACGATCCATGCTCATAGTTTTATCTTCTACACTATCAAATCTATACACACATGGTGTATTGATGTCGGCATTATCTAACAAGTATCCAAGGAAGTCATAATCAAACTTTTGTTGGAGTGGCAATGCAGGTAAATCTTTATAATCAATCACATACTTTCGTTGAAACTGCAACAACTGATTTAGTATGTTGCTGTCAATATTATATGTGGTTCTCACAAAGTTGTCAATGATATCGAACACATGATTGATCTTTTGATGCTGTTGCATGTACAAGGTTGTACGGTGCACAAGATTCCATCCAAACACTTCAATGTTGCCAATTCGTGGATGATTGATGCGGCCGTCTGTGGTCCAGTTTTCAAAGTAGTTGCGTGTTTCGGCAAACTGTTGTTGGAACCATACATCACTCTGGACATACTTGTACAAGTCGTCGTAGAACTCACTATAGTCAATGTCATGTGCCTTGGCTAGGTATCTGGCAATGTAAGTGGTCAACCCATTAATATGGAATGTTTGTATAAAGCTATTCCATACCAACGTGTCCAACATCATTTCTCTTGGAATGTCTTTGGTGCCTACCACAACATCCACGCACTCACTTAGATCTACGTCGCCATAACTACCACTCATGTAGTCATACACTGGCACAGAATCCAACTTCCACATTCGTTTTTGCAAGAGATTCATTTCAGCATTTTCCAACAACTGTGCTTGAAGAATGTTTACACCTGTATGATTGCCTGCACGGAAGATCTGCCAAAAAGCGTCCTTCCAAGTTTCCACTGTTTCGCCGGGCAAGCCCAAGATAACTTCTGTGTACACTGGAATGTTGCTACGATCACATAAAGCAAAGATTTCGTCGATCTTGTGTTGGTCTAAGTTTCTACGTTTGATGTTTTCCAGCACATCGTGGTCCATGCTCTGCACACTCACAGTGAGACCTTGACCAAAGTTAGGACTTTCGTCAATCAGTTTCTTCACAATGCCCACAACTTCGTTCTTTTGATTCTTAGCCCATGTCATTGAGAAGGATGCCAGTTTAGCCCAGCGTTTTTGCACTTCAATCAACTTGTCTACAATCATGTTGTCACGTTCAATAAACATGCCAAAGTTGGCGTCTGTGATTGTGACAAACCCGCAGTGTTCGCCGATCCATTCCAGTTCGTGGAACACTCTGGTGAGTTCAAACTTTTTCACTTTGTTGTAGGTCAAACTGCCCCAGTCACAAAAGGTACACTGATAAGGGCAACCGCGATTGGTTTCCAATGTGGCATTCCAAATCACATCAGGATTCTCAGCCATTATCTTGTCAAAAATACCAGCAAGATACGGACTGGGAATTTGATCCAAGTCGTCAATCCTTGCACAATCACCTGTGTCTACCAGTCCGTTCGGGGTATTGATCAACAAGCCAGGAATGTGAGTGAAGTCAGTGTCAAAGTCTTCCAGTATACGCTTGAAGGTAATTTCACCTTCCATCTTGCTCACAAGATCCATAAACGGTTCTTTTTCAAACAACTTTGGATCTGTGATAGCAGGCTCTGGCCCGCCAAATATAATTTTTACTCGAGGATTAAGTTCCTTGATGCGTTGCGCCAGTTTGTAGTTGTATCTGTGATTCCACACATAGGCACTAAATGCCACAATGTCATTGTGTTTCAATCGATTGGCAATTTCCTCAATGGGTTCTCTGCGCCAAATTAACTCGTCAATTTCCCAGGCATTTTTTATGTGCTCAAACCCAAAGGCATAGCTTAATATCACGCCTGCTGAATATGGCAAGTAGTAGGCGTTGAATTCTTTAGGCCCTTGTTGAAAGTTGGGCTGTACAAAACTTATTGTTTTTTTGTTCATAGCTTATTTAATCTGTTTTGTAATCTGATTACAACTATTAAAAACCCAGGGACAGGCCCTGGGTTGGTATCGTAAACTCACTGTCAATCAGACTGTTTGACGTCTTCAACAATTTTCTTCTGCAGGTGATTCAATAGCAAACCATACGCAGGCAGGATAACCACAAGGCTCACAATAACTTTGCTGATTGAATTGTTGGTTGCAACAATATGCCAGTTAGCAGCCATAAACTCATTGGCGCCGCCGGCAAATGCAGTAAAGAAGAACACATAGGTATCAAAGAATGTGCTAACAACTGAACTCAATGCAGGAGCAATCCACCAGGTAGCATACTTCTCACGAATGTACTGGAACACATACACATCCAATAAGTTACTGATAAAGTATGCACATCCACTACCAAGTCCAATGCGGAATGCAACTGAGTCAGGTGCGCCACCTAGTTTGACCACTGCCATACTCACAATGATAGCAGGAATGAATGCCAAGGCAATCACAGCGCGACCAGTTTGTTTACCCAGCAGGCGCACAGTCAAGTCAGTCAACACAACCACTAATGGGAATGTAAACGCGGCTACTGCCAATGGTGCACCAAAAATATCAAATTTGAATTGCACAACATAGTTACTAACAGCAATGATAATGATATGTGCCAGCATGAGCTTGTAGGCCAATGCACGGTCAACGCCATTTAAGATTCGATCTAACATGATTTTTCCTTTTTATATTAAACGAACAGATCTTCCATCCACTCGCGATGGCCTTCTCTAAAAGCCATGTTGCTCTGGGTTTCACGTACTTCCACGCGATAACACCAAAGACGCTCTGCTTCACCCGGACCCCATAGGTCCGGGATGTAAACACCGTTCACATACTTGTACAGCATGTCTGCTAGGCCTTCACAACCCAGTCGTGGCAGGATTGTGAGTTTGGCCATTTTCTTCTCTTGTAGTAGCTTGTATGTTTCCAGTTCAGGATCATCTGCCGAAACCAACAAAGTATGATCAAACTGATCTTCTAATGTTCGCTTGAGTTCTTTAAGACCGCCGTAGTCTGCGGCCCAGTTACGCACATCCAAATGGTCTGTGCCAAAGTAAAATTTCATTGAGAATGAGTAACCGTGAATTAGATTGCAGTGACTGTCAGCACGCCATTGACGGTATGCGCAAGGAAAAGCATCGTGATACTCTTTGGTGCTGGTGTACATGTATTGTACAGGTTGATTGCCAGAGCGTTCTGATCGTAAACCCCAGCCAATTTGATTTAAGTTTGCCATATTGTCCTCCTATGTATTATAGCACAGGCAGCAGAGTTTGTATAGCGGGAATGATGCCGGACAGGCCGCTTAAAAGAATACTTATGCAGGTTTCTGATAGCCTGCTGTTTTGTAGTTGGCCTGCCCATGAATAACACCACGCACACCACCAACAGGATCAGCACAATCGCCCACACGCCGTGGAATCAAATGCACATGCGGATACATTACAGTTTGACCTGCTTCACAGCCCATATTGATACCAATGTTAAACGCATTGCACTTGCCATCAGCCACCATACGCCGACCATACAGCATGGCTGATTCAAAACTGTCCATGATCCCAGCATCAGTATTGTACTGTGGCACAAATAACAAATGACCCGGAGTCACAGGATAACGATCACGGAACACAGCCACATGAAAGTCTGAAAGTTCCTCCACACGATCATCCCAGGGTGCAATATCTTGTTGATATGCAATTTCTAAATCAGTCAT
>Ga0214919_10009247_pt1 | contig 12732 bp, 16 predicted proteins | sample LL1503_MetaG_FD_177994 | JGI IMG/M metagenome (GOLD analysis project Ga0214919, IMG submission 177994) | Freshwater microbial communities from Lake Lanier, Atlanta, Georgia, United States - LL-1503 | ecosystem: Environmental > Aquatic > Freshwater > Lake | place: USA: Georgia | collected...
TAAACCCTCGTTCCGAAAAAACTGTCGTGAGAGATCCGCCTACAAAACCTTGTCCTATGACGGCTATGGAGCTTTTCAATTTTTCCTCTTGTATGTTACGATAAAATCTAAGGCAGGAGAATTAAATTGTTTTGATAATAATTCAGCATTTTCTACAACACAATGACCTCCAATACCTCCTTCTGGTGCAGTTAAAACTGGTCGGATTACATTTGATTTATTCAACGCTGCATAACCTTCGTTATAGGTACTATTGTATGCTGTCATCGCTTGGTCAAAGTTCGCACCAAATTTTTCACAAGCCTTTTTTGCTTCACCGTGATATGCGATACAAATTCCATAGTAGCTTGTATCTAATAGCTTCGCCAATTCTGTGGTCTCGGCATTGTCACACTTTGCCACGTTTAATTTCAATGATGATAAGTGGGTCGCGGCCGCATCTAGATCTTCATCATTTATTGCACCAACGAATTTTGGAAACGTTAGTAATCCCTCATATAAATTTGGGTGTATTCCCCTGCAGGGTGAATGAACAATTTTTACGTGAGGCAAGAGCTGCTTTAGCTTGCGTGTTGTACCAACCGAAACAGTAGAATGAATGATAGCTAATTTTGTGTTTGATGCTTGAATCTCTTTTTTAACCGTCTCTACGAAATCAAAAGACTCATTAAATGGAATCGCAATGTTAAGTACATCAAGATCTTTGAGCTCATCATGTCGATTCAAGTCTTTTACAAAGCAGCTAAAAAGCAAACCTGAATTTTGATAAAGCTTATGTACAGCTTGTCCTATTTCTCCAAATCCTAAAAATCCAATCTTATTGTCCATGTGCTAATGCCTCGTCATATTTCTTTAATTCTTGTAAGTCATTTGTTCTATTCTCACCATGCATTCTATATCGATACAGAGACATTGGCAAATGGAACAATGAAAATTTCTTCAAGAATCTATTAATGAGATCGTGACCTTCTCGCATTCTAAAATTCTCATCATAGAAATTAATCTCACAAAGAGATTCATAGGTAAACATCACACCGCATGCGATTGGTTCTTCTTTTGCTGAATGACGAGTTAACAGTTGCCCAACTTCGTCTACTTTTTGATAGTCGCAAGCCACAGCTTGATATGCACGATTCATATCTAAAAACAAAGAAAGGGTGTGCACAAAATGGCTTGAAACATAATCGTCACTGTCAACTCTAACGAAATAGCGACCTCGAGCGCTTTTGAGTATCTTATTCAGTGAAGCTGGTAATCCCAAGTTTTTAGGGTTGTTAATCAGCCTAATGTTTAATAGATCTTTCATACTCTCACAAATTTCTGAGAGATTTTCTTGTAGGTCATCATTCACAACCACAACTTCAAATTCATTCTTTGATAGTGTTTGACTGGCCAGACTACGCAGACATCTGTGCAACCATTTTTTTTGCTTGTAGCATGATATTCCAATCGTAACTTTCATACAATGAATTGTTTGCTTAATTTTAAGACTGAAACGAACGCTTTCAATTGACTTTCTGTTGTAGCCCCAGCGACATGCGGAGTTATTGCAACGTTCGAGTTGGTTTTTGATGCATTATACAACTTTGATTTTTTTAGTTCAAGAATATTTTGCTCATTCTGTAGGACGTCGGCACCAAAAAGGATGTTTTTTGAATCGATCAAGTGTAAGATGTAATCTTCATCTACAACTTCACCACGAGATGTGTTGACAACAATAGCTCCCTGCTTAAGTTGATCCAAGGTACCATATGTTATCATTCCTCTTGTTTCTTCCGTCAGATAGCAGTTTATTGAAATAATGTCACAATTATTTAAGCTGGTTATGCCGCTAACTTTTTCGACATAACTTGGATATTCAAAGACGTATGGATCGTAGACCATGATATGAAGGCCAAAAGCATTAGCATAGTTTGCAATTTTTTTTCCGATTCTTCCGAATCCGATTATGCCTATTTTCTTTGAATGTAATTCATTCGATCTTAAAAATTCTTCGTTTTGTTTTGAACGCCAATCATCAACTGACGTCAACGCTTTTGAAAATTTTCTGACTAAATTCATGATGTGTAGCCATGTGAATTCGGCCGAGGCATGAATGTTATCTAATGTTTGTCTATCATCTAAAAGACACAACACTGAGATATTCATTTTTTTCAAAGTTGCGACATCAATATGGTTCGTGCCCGTTGAGGGTGTTGCAACAACTTTTAAGTTTTTGTAATGAGAAAAATGTTTGTAGTCTAAGAATAATTCTGTCCCTGGATTTACGACAATTAATTCTGGGTCAGAATCATCAATAACTAAATCAAAGTTTTTTATAGCGTCTTTGAACGTCTCCACACTAATAAAATCTAGTGGACACTCGAACCTTACTCTCATTATTCAATCCTTTAAGTTTTTTATCAGAGATTCAGCCAAGTAAAAATCTATCATTGAATCTATGTTGACAGAATGAAGTTCATCCATGATATATGGACGAGAGACGGCACCGTTTCTAGAAAACTTTTCTACTATACAGTCTCTAGTCATTGCATAAATTGCGCCGTTTCTGATGTAACAAGGTTCTAGCTCCTGTCTTCTAGACCCTTCACCTTCTGGAAATTCCTTACAAAAGTCTTGGATTGTATCATTAATAATCCTCTTCATTCTTACAGGATGCTTATCTTGCATCTGGCATACTGAAATGACGCTGTCAGCATCTGAAGTTGTAAGCTTTTCTACTGCTTCTTTAATATGGGTTTCGTTACGAAGAGGCGCGACACAAGGTAGCTCTACAACGTAATCGTATCTTTTGTTGTAGACATTTTCACATTCTAGAACAGCATGCTTTAAAGCATCTCTGGACCAGACTTGATCTCCAGATAATTCAGATGGACGTATGAATGGTACTTGGGCGCCCGAATTTTTGGCCACATGAGCGATTTCTTCACAGTCGGTACTGACAATGAAGTCTTCAAAGAGACCGCTTTTTAATCCAGCTTCTATTGTGTAAGAAATTAATGGCTTGCCACAAAGTAACTTGATGTTCTTTTTAGGAATACCTTTTGAACCGCCTCGGGCTAGGATTACTCCAAGTATTTTCATTTATACCTCAAAGAAATATCTGCAATTTGAATCTGGAAGCGTCTCGTCTTTTTCTTTTCGACTAGCTTCATGCTTTAATCTAACGTTTAAGAGTTATAAAGTTAATTTTCTAACTAAAAATATTTGTCTACCTAAATCATTTAAAACTTTTAGTTCGTTTAAATCCATTGACCCAATGTGGTCATTTCCTGTCGCAGATTTGTCTAAAGTAAAGTGTTTTTCAATATAGCTTGCGCCTAGAGATATATGGTGCAAACAACTTGCAATTCCATAGGAATGATCGCTAAACCCAACTATCTTTGAATCATAATTTCTGTATGCATTTTTATTGAAATCTAAAATGCTGGTTGGATACTTGGAAATACAGTTAAAATAGTGGACATTCGTCTCTAAATGTGGCAATGCATCTTGTTCCCATTGACCTAAGGATACGAATGTTTCAATTCCGGTATTGATTATAGCTTTAGTTAAAGCAGGTTCTTTCTTTAATGTTCTACTTGCTATCTTGAAGTAATTTACTTTCAGCTCCTGGCACCAACTAATTTTTTCTTCATCAAATACTGAAGCAAAAAACTCTATATCATAAGCATCGCAGATTTCTTTTATTAGCTTTACTTGCTCAAAGCTGAACTCATTTTTCTTTCTAGAATCATCTCCAAAAACTCTAACAGAATCATACAGCTGAAATTTAGCAAAGTCGGCTCCGCCAATAGAGGATTGGCGTATTAGCTCTTCTATCAATCTAAAATCTCCATTATGATTGATTCCAATTTCAGATATAATCTTTAGCATAAATCCTTAAAAACTTCTTTGACTGTGGCAGCAATTGACTTTGCTGCATTAGATCTTAAAATAAAATCGCTATCCTGAAATTTATCAACTCCTTTAAACTCGAAAATTTCTTCTATGTTTTCTATGGATCGGTTGTAAACGTCATCAGGATATGTTACACTTTTTAAGTAATGTACTTTTTTGTAATAAGGCTTGTCTTTCAAATTGATCGAATAGCTTTTTCGTTTTGAAAAGTGAGTTTCCCAAGAGATATGTGATCCAGACATGTTGAATAAAGCGTCACAGTGCGTTACTGCATCAAAGTGATCTTGACTTTCTATGATTATTGCATCAGGAAATTTGTTTTTCAAAAACTCATACTGTGGACAAGAACCGTAAATTCTTTTATAGACTCCCGTATATTGATCATCTGATTCATGAAACAAATAATCGTTAGGGTATGTTTTTATTAAAATTCTTGAATCATACCTTGCTGCAATCGAAAATATTTTTTCTAACTCTTGTATGTTTTGATCAAATTGAGAAACATGGGATGCTGGATTTGTAGGGCAGACTAGTATTAGCTTTTGTTTGGGGGTCGCACCATACTTTTCACAAAAAGTTTCTTTTTTGAAGTTATCGAGAAAATATTCATCATAATGCGGGGACCCTGTAACATAAATCTGCTTTTCGGGTATTCTCTTTTCTTTTTGTAACCATTCTTTCCACGCGGCACCTTTTGTGAAATAAAAATCCGCAAAGTGCACAGCATTCGTTAGGATATCGCCACCACCAATATCCCAAACTGCGATTGGGCACTGCTTATTGTCCTTTAATTCATGTGGATATCTTGTTTTTGGTGCGATATGAGTTGAGGTTAGGATTAAAGCGTAGTCATTAGAAATAGAATAAAGCTCACGCCAGTTTTTTATGGTTTTTAAGTTTTTTATCTTAAAAACGCTTGATTTGAATTGATATTTCTCTATTCCTACGAAATTCTTGTTAAGTCTAATGTCTTGGTCAAACATTAACAGGTCAACATCTATACCAATATCTTGTAGCGATTCAAGTAGCCTAATTCCATCATATGGGATACTGCTCCAAAAAAAATCTCCTAAAAATATCGCTATTTTTTTCATTTCTTTAGCAAATACCATCTCTCAAAATTACTTGTCACGTGCTTTTTAAATTCAAACTTATTTTTATCAAGCTTGGATAAAAACTCATCAACGGCAATTCTTGCTCCTGGATACTTGAGCGAATAGTACTCATCAAACACAATGATTCCACCACTTACGATTTTATCATACAATAAGTTTAAGCATTCTAAATAAGGTTCATATAGATCACAATCAATGTGTAGGACAGAGATTGGCTTATGGAAGCTTGGCAGAACATCAGAAAACTTTCCGCGTATTAAAGTAATACTACGCTTCTTAGCTTCTTCAAAAACATCACCTTGTGAGATAGCAAAATATTCTGAATTTAGATGCGAATCATTTTTCAATGAAGATAGTCTCTCTAAAGATCTCTGATAGTGTTGTTCACTTATTCTTCCTTGTTCATAAAGAACTTTAAACGCATCAGGTGAATCATTCGCGTTTTGTGTCTGCTCTACTGGGAATCCACCGAATGTATCGATTCCAACAAACTTTTTATCGATTCCTCTTAACTTAGAAAACTCATGAGATGTAAATAATGTGCTGCCTTTATAAACCCCACATTCTATAAAGCAGCCATCCAAATTTTTCGTTTGTTCTAATGCATAGCATAGCAAATGAACGTTGTCAACGACGGAAAGGCCTAAGCTTTTAATCGTGCTTTGCGCTTTGGAAATTTCTTCTTTAATTTCTTCTATTATCATGGTTCACTCACCAAGGTAATAATATACAATTGCGGGCTTTCTGGCCAAAGACATTTTACGCTTGTCATCTTTGTTTCATATGAGATAACTTTTGGAACTTCTTGAGTGATGATTTCATTTAAGCTTTTTTCGTTGGAGTAACCAAAAGCAGGGTTGGACGTGACATGCTTCCAGAATTGCATCGTTTCTTTATGCTGAAGGATTTCTTCATTCCAAAAGCAAGAGTACAAAAAGTTACTATTTTTGTAAGCAAACTCGTGCTCGCCGTCTCTAATCCAACCGACTTTATATTTCAAAAATCTCCAATGATCTCCTAATCCCCAATCTATAAGGGCATGTCCATTAGGGGTAAGATGATTTTTTACTCTTAAAATAAAATCATTGGGGTCTTTTGAAAAGTATGCACAGCGTGTGCAGATGATTAAGTCATATTTTTGCTTTAGAGACCAAGCGCTATTAATGTCCCAGTTGCTTAAGCTTAGATCATAAAACGTTCTTGTTTTTGCGATGATAGAGCTTGTGAATTCATTTTCTTTTGAAAACCCTAAAAAAGCAACGGATTCAAAAGAAGAGCTAATTGTGTTTAATACACTTTTGTACTCCTTAAAAATGATGCTATCAGACTTGCCCATTTTTTGCAAAAACCAGTGTTATATAGCGGTCCATTTGTAGACCGTAATTGCTTTCTAAAAATGCTTCGAGGTATTGATCTATTTTGCTCATGTTTGCTTGATTTATCATGTGTTTTGATTTCGACCACTTAAAATAATCAACCAATTCAAATCCACAACAACAGAATATTGCAGCTAGATCTGTTGGAGGTGCGTAATTTTTATGATCATAGTCAACAAAGAAATTTCCAAAATTATGAATGTTGGGAATGGTAATAACCATCTTTGAATTATCGTTTAATAGATCATAAAATTTTTGCGCAAGTCCGTTGACTAAATCTTCGACTTTAATATGTTCAAATACGTGTTCTGCAATTATCAATCCAAATTTTTGATCAACGTCATTGATGTTTGCGTAGTTTGCGCCCGACAAAGGATCTGAGTCACATGCATAAACATTTTTATAATAGTTTTTTAATTCAATATGATTAGCAGCATTGACGTCGCCTGATCCAAAATTCAAAACTTTGTCAGTGCATGGATAAAATAACCAATTTCTTGATTTTCTATTTATGGTTGGAAAAGCCTGCGTGATTTTTGCACGTGTTTTGAAAACTTCAGAATATAGAATCATAAACTCCCATCTTCAATTACTTTTTTACAAATTTCTATCCATGTTGAAGTCATAATTTTTTGAGGATTATGATAAGAATTGGAATACTTTGATGTACCCCTTCCCTGATGCATAAACATCACATTGTTATTTTCATCTAAACACCTATCGACTCCACAAACTTTTCCTAATTCTTTATATGGTGAATTGCAGAGATCTACTAAGTTTGTATCATTGTACGTGTTTCTAAAAAGCTTCATCTTTAAATTAGCTTCGCGACAGTGAACAGTTAATAAATCTGCGGTGTCGATCTTAGGCAACTCTGGCATTAAAGAAACCTTCTTATAAAGGTCACTTTTAGCCAGTAAACCAGAACAGTGGAGTGCCCGGACCCTTTTATCATGCGCATCTTCACAAACACCTGCAAGCCATATGCCTTCTTCGATACACTTTCTTAATTCATTAAAGAATGATGACGAAACTACGCAGGTGTCGCTGTGGCAAGTAAAAACATATTTGGCTGATGGTGAAAGATAATCTTTTGCAGCTTCTAATCCACTTCCGTGGGCATAAGAAAAACTTAAATTAACTGGATTGTTGATAACAACATCATTATTTTCGATGTGCTTCTTGAGGTCGTCTATCAATTTAAAGTTTGAGTTTTCTATTACGATGAATCTTAAGTTAAAATCGTCCGTCTTAAATTTTCGAAAGCTTTGTATTACAAGTTTGACAAGCTCAGGTGTTTTAAACGAAACGATTACGATATCTAAGTCGTGCTTTTGCATATCATAAGCTTTCTATAAATTCGAAACTAAAGTCTTTTTGTTGCTTGAGCCATTCTAATAACTGTGCTGTAAGTTCTACACTAAGGTAGTTTTTATCCCACTCGCAAGCATGATAAACTATTTCTAAGTTGGGATAAGGGGTAAGTTCATCAAAAGGAGGATTACAGTTATAATATACGACTTTTGGAAAGTTCTCTTCTGCGCCACAGTATGTAGCTTTGGCATATTCTTTTGGTGATAAAGCTAAAGTACGAATTCCAACTTCTTGCGCAACTTTGATTGCATCAGGAGACATTCTCCAAGCCGGGGGACGAAATATTGGCTTGAATACGTCTTCTAAAGACGCGTGCTTAACAACCTTGAATATATTAGAAAATTTTTCTATAGCTTCTTCTCGATTTAAGTCTCTAAATTCATCATTATCGCTCTTTCCGGGTATCCCGTGGAAAAGTCCGTGATAGCATATTTCAAAATTTTCTTTTGGCAGACCTCTAATCGCTTGACAAAATTCTGGGAACGCGTCTAATCGAAGAGGAATCTTAGTTGCAATTTCTGGTTTTATTGTTCGCCAATATGCTACTGGGATGAATAAAGAGAATTTTATATCGGGAAAAATTTTTATTAATTCAAAGCATCTATCGATAACCTTTATCGAAGATAAAGGATGCGGAGAAACATCATCAATACTAATATTGACTTTCATAGCGCCTCAAATAAATTTACATATTCTTTGGCCATATCAATTGAGCTTCTTGTATATGACATATTGTTTGCGATGTTTTGTAATAACTCTTTTTTGTTTTCTAGTATGTAAATTAATTCTTCGAAGTTTTCGTATTGCATACCAAAATCTTTACAATATTCATTGATACTTCCACCATCTTTATGATAAAGAATCGGTAGACCAAGAGCCATAGCTTCTAGTACATGGTTTGCGCCTGCTTCTTGCTTAGAGGCTGTGATATAAACATCATGTTTTGGTAATATTTTTATTAAACCATTAACATCCTGTGGTGGCACATAGTTTGTCAAATTTACATCTTCAGGTTTTCTACCGACAAAACAAAAATCTGCATTATTAATAGAACAATAATCATCAAGCTTTTTGTAGACGTCAAAACCTTTTAACGAATTATTTGACCAATGATGCGACACTATCTTGGTTCTTTTTGAAAAATTTTTATTGATCTTTGGGATCAAAAATTTTGTAAGAGGAGCATTCGAAATTATGCAAGATTGTTTTTTAGATCCAAGGTAATCTTTTGCCCATGCGCTGGGAAAGATTAAAACATCTGAAAACTGGGATGATGCTTGGACCAATTCAAAAAGTTCTGGTTTTCCGTGGGTACCTAAGTCTCCGACGCGCTGTACTAATTTTGTTTTTAAATGAGATCTTCGATAATCTAATATTTGATTAAAGTTTATTATTGAACTTGGGCGAGGATCCATACAAAACAAAATGTCTATATCATTTTGAAAATTAATTTCTTCTTCAAAAAAAGTCTTGTGACCTCGGGCGGCGCATTCTTCAATTATCGCAGATAGAACTTTTGTCCCTCCGCCCCATGGACCAACGACAGGTCTTCTATTGAATAATATTTTCATGAAATTTTAATGATTTGTTGCTGATATCCTGAATTCTTTATCATCTGTACGCAAACATAATCGATATAAGCATCTTTATAAGAATATAAAATTCTTTTTGTTGCGTTGTCCACTAAAGTAGCGATTGCCGTTTGTTGGTCGTTAAAATTTAATTTTGCGTATGGATTATCCCATTTAACTTTTTCTTCTTTTAGAGAAAGAGAAAAAGTTACGTCTTCTTTTCTTTCTACGATAGTCTCGCAAATTTTTACTTCTTTTGTAGATTTATCTAGACATCTTACATCTACAAATTCATAATCATTTCCGACTTCTTTCATTCTACCGGTAACGATCGATCCATCTGTAGAATATGAACGAATAAATTGAATTGGTATGGTTAATAGGCTCTTACAGTTGTAGGCAAAATTATAAAGAAGAAAACTTCCATCTGACATTTCAATCTGTCCTGTCGTCCAATCGTGAGGATTCAAATTAAGTTTTCCATGAGCGTCGATCACACCAGGATTTCCGAAAGTATTAACAGAACCTTTAACACAAACTGGGGTTGGGTAACCAAGCTGAGTTCTAAGCTGGGCGATCGCGTGATAATCAAACGATCTTCCGTCATTAAAAACCATATAAGGTCTTCTTATTAAGTTTGATCTATAGATTGTTTCTTTAAATTGTTCTAATGGTAATTGAGGCCATTGCTCCAATACTCCAATTTTTTTATTTAAAGAAAATATCCTTTGATCTTCTGCAGGAGTTTCTACTAAAATAGCGCAACTCAATAAGTCTGGTAAAGATTTTAATACTTCGTATTGGGCGTTTGAAGGTAAAAAACAAAGAATAAGATCTAGACCTAGATCATTGAAGTCTTTGATATCATTTACTAGATTGCAATTATTATTTTCGCAAAATTTTTGGGATTTATCTAGACTTCTATTCCAAAGGAACATTTGATAATTTAAATTTTCCAGAATTGGAAAATAAATGTTTGTGAATCTTTTTCCACAACCTATTATTCCAATTTTCATTGGATATCCTCGTAAGCTTTAGATGTTCTAAGATGCAATTCTTCTGCAGAGTAATCCAATAATTGCTCTTTTGAAATAAAAGAATAAATCAATCTAATAGAAGGAACATTTGGCTCATCAGGTATCACGGCATGTAACAATGATGTATCAAAAAAAAGAGCTTGATCATTTGATGTTTCAATCAAGACTTTAGGTAGTCTAGATGCTAATTTTAGGTCTTCTGATTGCTGATCGATCATAATTCTATGAGAACCAGCAGCGACATGAAGTCTGGGTTCATGTTTTTCTTTAAACTTAGGGTAATATATGATTTTGTACCCGGGAGGAATCATTCCAACACTCTTACCATTATCGTAATAAGAGTCTCTATGCCAATCCATGTAACTAGTTGTAGAATCTGTTACTCTAACTTGTATATGATGAAGTGTTGGATCTTTTAGTGTTCTACTTCTGATAAAGGACTTAATCCTGTTTACTCTTAAAACTTCTAAAAATTTTTCTGAATAATCTAATACGTTTGGTCTTAGATCTACTGTACTAGAGTATTTTTGCTGAAGAAAAAATCCATCCTTAATAATTCCGGTTGATATATCTCTTAATATTTGATCAACACCGTATGAATTAAAGTCAAATAGCTCAAATCCATTTTTATAGAAATTTTCGTAATATTTCATTTTGTTAATATCACTTGACCATAATCAATTTCTTCATCTTTTAGACCACGATCATCAAGAAAAATTCTACGGTCCATTATGATTAATTCTTTTGATGGATTATCAATTTCATCAATAATGCTAGCACACTCGATATCTTTTTGAGTTTTTGTCGGCATATGGTAATCATCAAACAGAACAACTTTATTCCATCTATCTTTGCAAAGATCCCAATCTTTTTTTACTGCTTCTTTTGTATGATCGCCATCGATATAAATCATATCGAAATTTCCCAAAGTTGGAAGGGCATCTTCTGATTTTGATTGTACAAAGTCGATCTTAGAAAACCAAACTTGTGGAAAAATCTTCGAAAGATTTTGTAAATGACCTCTATCGAAATTGGGATCAATAGTAACAATTTTTCCGTTTAATCCATCTTCTTCCATCGCTTTTGCTGCACAAAAAGCAGAATAACCTCTGCCAAACCCAATTTCGAGGTAGGATTGAACTTTATATTTTCTAATCAAAGAATAGATTAACAATCCTCTTTCGTAGTTTGGTCTATAAAAACATCCAACTTTTTTATAAAGATTGTTGGATGGATCTCTATGTTTTTTTGCAGTAAATTCACCAATGGCGTCAAAATCTCCAAGAGACAGGTTCTCAATTGGAAAATCTAACTCTGATAGCTTGTCTTTAATATGTGTTGTTTTCATAATGAGTTTATTAAATTTCGATATCTAAGATATCCAGCTGGTAATTTTAAACTATCTACTATTGGTATACTTGGATTTGCAAACGTTACATCATCAGAAATAGAATCTTTAGAAAGAACTTGACTTGCTATACCAATATCTCTAGAGACTACAGGAATGTTCAATAATCCACATTCTATTAAGGATTGTGGACCACCTTCGTATCGAGCTGTTACAGGATATAGATCTAAAGTTTGATATAAATCATTAATAACGTTTTGCTGGGGTTTTTCAAAATAAGAGAAAGGTATTCCAACTTTATCTAGTCTAGAAATGATGTACTGCCTTCTCCATCCGGCTAGAACCATATGGATATTTTTATTTGTTTTCCACATTTTTTCTATTGCAGACGCTAAAATATCTGGACCTTTTTCTAGCTTCGGGGTTTTTAGATCGTTTCCTTCTGTATCTCTTTGAAATGATCCTATCAAATATCCGTTTTGCGGAAGGTTGTATTTCTTTCTAAGAAATAATTTTTCGTTGGATATTTTCCAGATATTTTGATTTGCCCAATATGGAATTACAAAAACTGGTTTTGATGTTAACTTTTTTATAAAAGCTTCTGTATGCTTATTAGGAACATGGTAGACTGTTGTTATTTTGTCTCTATCTTGGAATTCTAAAAATTTTTGTTGATCGAATTTTTCTTCAACAATATGATGCACGGTCGTGATTACTTTCTTTTGCTGTAAGAATGAACGATTGATGTTTCTATAGCACCAACTCGCTAGTAACCAAACAACATCTGCTTCATTAGGATTGACAACACTGATATCGGAATTATCTTCATACCATTCTGTAACCAGTCTATCAACAATCCAATCTTCAGAAGGTCGAAGAATAAAAACCTTGTTCATGATTCGATCAATTCTTTTTCTTTTTGTGCCAGAGTAATATCATGATCAACCATCTTCTTTACTAAAGTCTTAAAATCAACTTTAGGCGTCCATCCAAGAATATTCTTTGCTTTGG
>Ga0214919_10009248_pt1 | contig 12730 bp, 11 predicted proteins | sample LL1503_MetaG_FD_177994 | JGI IMG/M metagenome (GOLD analysis project Ga0214919, IMG submission 177994) | Freshwater microbial communities from Lake Lanier, Atlanta, Georgia, United States - LL-1503 | ecosystem: Environmental > Aquatic > Freshwater > Lake | place: USA: Georgia | collected...
GGAATATAAATACCAGGTTCTACTGTTAAGACCACACCTGGTAATAAAGTACGAGGGCCCATATCGTGCACATCTAATCCTAAATGATGTGAAGTGCCATGCGGAAAATATTTTCTTGCCTCTGCTTCATTGGCAGCAATACCTAATTGTATTAAACCTTCATTCACCACTTTTCTAGCAGCAGCATCTGCTACACTAAAAGGTGCACCAGGCACACAGGCAGCAATGCCAGCATCTTGTGCTTTTAATACTAATTCATAAATTATTTTTTGAGCGGCTGTGAATTTTCCATTAGCAGGAACCGTTCTAGTTACATCTGCACTATAGCCATGGTATTCTGCTGCGCAATCACTTAATAACATTTCACCCTCATTGATAGTTTTTAAATTAGTGATATAATGAAGCACACATGCATTTTCTGCAGCACCATTAATACTAGGGTAGCCAGGATACTCCGAGCCATTGGTTTTAAAATGATATTCCATGATGGCTTGTGCTTGGTATTCAGCCATGCCTGGTTTAATAGCACGCATTACATCGGTATGACCTTCGCAGCTGATAGCTGCGGCCTTTGCAATTAAAGCAATCTCCTCTGGTTGTTTAATACCACGCAGGTTGCTTAATATCATTTGAGTGCTTCTTGCAGCAATAGGGTTGTTTTGTGTATTGATAATACTATCTACAATAGAAGCCATACGTGAAAGTGGGTCCTCTGTTCGTTTATACTTTGAAAAAATACCCTCCCCACGATAAGCTGTAAATACAGAATCAATACTATTAAAATCAACGGTGTTAGTTGTGAACTGGTCGTTGATAAATACGTTATCCATTTTATATTTGGCTTTCACACCTTCTGCACCTAGAATTTTTCCTGTCCACAATTCTTTTTGTGGATCACGATTTTTGACAAAAATAAATTCAGTTCCTGTTTTATTTAAAATAGTAACGGGTTGTTTAAATAATAATAATAGTGCATCCGATTCTTCTAATCCTGTAAAGTAGTAGAAGTTTTTATTTTGTGCATATTGGAAGTCTACATCGTTAGTTCTTACACGCACTTGAGAGGCGAAGAAAATACCCACTCCATTTGCCGACAATTTTTCTTTAAAAGCAGCACGACGACCTGCGTGAAATTCTGGACTTAAATAGTCGTTAGGATACTGCGTAGTTTGCTGAGCAAAAGTTAATAAAGGGGCTACTATGATAAGCAACCAAAAAAACATTCTTTTTCTGTTCATTAGTATAAATTTTACGTATTAAAGCTAATTGATTTTTGAGAATATAAAAAGAAAAGATAAGCGCCACTTATCATAATTTATATTGTAACCTAGAATTCTTAACCATATTTTCTTAACTTTAATTCGTCATTTTTTACATTATATATTTAATTAAATCAGATATGAAAAAGTATTATTTCCTATTATTAGTAGGGCTTTTAGCCTTTGTTTCGAATAATCAATTAAGGGCGGAAGAAATTAAAGCAGAACCCATTGAAGGCAGATGGGATTTAACAGTTGATTTTAATGGCCGTAAAGCAGCTTCTTGGTTGGAAGTAAGGCATTCAGGCATCAAAACTTTAGTTGGACATTTTGTTTGGGAATCTGGTAGTGCTCGTCCTATTTCAGAAGTTTTTTTCAAAGAAGGTAAAGTAAATTTTCAAATTCCAACTCAATTTGATCCTAGCAATAAAGAAATGTTTTTTGAAGCGACACTAAAAGATGATAAATTAGAAGGAACTATTTTAAGTCCTTTAGGTAAAACTTTCACCTTTACAGGCTTGAGAGCACCTCGCTTAATTACCAATAAAACACCAATTTGGGGAAAGCCAATTCAATTATTTAACGGAAAAAATTTAGACGGCTGGCAGGCCTTAGGTAAAAACCAATGGGTGGCAGAAAAAGGTGTTTTAAAAAGCCCGCAATCAGGTGCAAATATTAGAACAGTACAAACCTTTAACGATTTTAAATTACATATTGAATTTCGTTATCCTAAAGAAAGTAATAGTGGTGTGTATTTAAGAGGCAGGTATGAAGTGCAAGTAGAAGACAGTAAAGGAAGAGAACCCTTAAATATTTATTTAGGAGGCGTGTATGGCTTTATAGATCCTTTATTTAATATGGCTAAGGAGCCGGGAGAATGGCAGTCTTATGATATTACCTTGGTAGGAAGACTAGTTACTGTAGTAGCGAATGGTGTTACCGTTATTTACAATCAGCAAATTCCAGGCATTACAGGTGGTGCCTTAGATAGCAATGAAGGTGAACCAGGACCCATAATGATGCAAGGAGACCATGGCCCTATTGAATACAGGAACATAATTATTACGCCAGCAAAAAACTAATTTTTTATCGTTCAAAAACTACTTCTTCATAAGGTACTCTAAAGCGAGGGCCCCAAACACCTTGTTCTGTTCCTTTGCCCACAGCTATAATCATATTAATTTCAGCACCTGCTGGAAGGTTCAATGCTTTTTTAACTCTTACTTGATCAAAGCCTTCCATAGGGCAAGATTCAAATCCTTCAGCAGCTATTGACAACATAAAAGTTTGTGCAGCTAATGCGCAAGACTTATGCACTGTAATTCTTTGATCGGCCTTGCCACCAAAACGCATGAATGGTTTAGTTATGCCCATAAAAAAACTAATACATCTTCTTACGAAAGCAAAAAATCCAAAAATATCAGATCTATAGGCTAGGGGCATTAATTTTCCATAGTAGTCTAATCCTCTTTTCTCAAGTTTAGAAGGTTCCCCTTTGATGCCGGCTCTCAACCTATCATAATTCCATTTAGCTCTTTGTTTCCATAAATCTTTTCTAGTAACAAAAACCACAATTTGTTTGGCTGTTTTAGCAGCTGACTGACCTAAGCAAAATGCCTCATATTTTTTCTTTTCTTCTTCATTTTTGATCCAGTAAAATTCCCAAAGTTGCATATTGCTACTGTTGGGAGATAAAATAGCGCGTTCTATACTTTTTTTAATCACTTCGTCGGGTACTTCCACTAGGGGGTCAAATTTTCGGTTTGATCGACGACGATCAATTATTGCTTGAAATTCACTTGAATACATTTTATTACAGTTAATTTATTTAATTTTAGAGAGTTGCTTCTAAAGAAGCGGATTGCAAATAAACCAAACTTTTTCTAACTATGCTAAAAAAAATTGCCATTGGCCTTGCACTAATCATAATTGTATTAGGCGGCCTATCTTTCACTCCACAATTTGCACATTTAAAAAACTTTGCATCATGGGGTGTGCATACCATTCACGATTATAAAACTCATCCCACTCGCTTGGTAGCTAGTGGGGGTAAGCCTCAATATTGGCCTTTGGACTCTAATTATAATAAAATGGTTATCTCAGATTCATTATTGGCCATCATGGACTCCAACGATACCCATGCTTTTTTAGTCATTCAAGACGGGAAATTAATTTATGAAAAGTATTGGGATGGCTATACACCCACTACTTTAAGTGGTTCTTTCTCAGCTGCTAAAAGCATTATCTCCTTATTAATTGGTATTGCAGTAGATGAAGGAAAAATAAAATCATTGGAAGAACCAGTTGGTAATTATATACCTCATTTCAAAACAAGTGGTTTAGAGAAAGTGCGTATCAAAGATTTATTAACCATGAGCTCAGGCACTAATTATAAAGAATCCGATAAAAGTTATTTTAGTATGAATGCTTATGGTTATTACGGAGATGACGAAGAATTTATGGTGAATAAAATGCAGTACAAAGAACCTTCTGGTGAGCATTGGGATTACCGAAGTGGAGATACGCAAGTTTTGGGTCTGATTGTTGAAAAAGTATTTGGTCAAAATATTTCAACGCTTGTTTCTGAAAGATTTATGCAACCCATGGGTGCGGAAGCAGATGCTTTGTGGCTTTTGGATGGCACTCAAAAACATGAAAAAGCTTTTTGTTGTTTCAACGGGGTAGCACGCGACTATGCAAGATTTGGACAACTTGTATTGCAGAATGGCAAATGGGGTGACAAACAAATTGTTTCAAGTAATTATGTTCAAGCAGCTACCACACCAGCAACCTATTTAAAAGACCGTTATGAAAATGAATACCCAGTCGATTTTTACGGTTATCAATACTGGATGTTCAAAGAGCAAGGGCATGATATAGTGGCACAGAATGGATTATTTGGGCAATATGTTTATATTATTCGTGATAAAAATGCAGTGGTGGTTCGTTTAGGGGAGTCTAAAGTAACAAAGCCTATTCATCATCATCAGCCAGAAATATTTGCTTATGCTGCAGCGGCGCTATCTATTTTAAAATAAGTGGTTTAATTTTTAAATAGAAACTAAAATTTAAAGTAAATAACGAATTTTTAAACATAGAAGGAAAAATAGTAAAGTAAAAATATGCTTATAAAAAAGACCCGTTCTAAAATTTAGAGCGGGTCTTTTTTGAAATATAGTGAATGGATTAATTTAATGATCTAGAAGAGATCCATGGCTTTTGCGAAATAAGTTAATGTGCCAGGAAGGGCTAGCCAGAAAAATTCTCTATAGAAAATAAATAGAGCAATTAAAATAACAAACCAAGTAAAAAAAAGTGCCCAGTATTTTTTTGTGTTTTTTTGCGCTTCCATTCTGTTAATTTATAAATTTTTTAATTGTGGCTAACTTGCTGGCGCAAATATACCATTTTATTTTTTATTTAGTTTTTTGGGGATAAGAATATTGCAAGTCTACTTTCCAGCCTTCTGGGGTAGCCACTACCATCATTTTTTGAGCAATTTTGTCTAGTGAATTTTGATAATTGAAACTACTATGGGTGGAATCAATGCTGCTAATTTCATTAATTTGAATTGAGGCCTGTCTTAGCTGCTGCCTTCCTTCCTTGTCTAATAAAAAATAATGGGCGGACAGGGAATCAAAAATGGCTTGATTTTGAGGGCTTTCAACTAAGTAATTTTTGGCTATTTTAAAGTCGCCCTTCATGCAGTTTTCAATGAAATACCTGCCCCCATCTAGGGCATTATCGGCTTTCATTTCCTCGGCCCCCGTATTGCAGCAGTAGGCTATGGCTAAAAAACTAATAAATAGAATGAGTTTTGCTTTCAATTTCATAAACATGGGCAAAGTTAATCCATAATTGGCATCTTGCATGCTTTTGGCTAAATTTGCATGAGCTTAAAAGTACAGCATGACAAAATCACAATTGGTAGAAGAAATAATAAAAAAGCAGTCTTATTTATGTGTAGGCCTAGATTCAGATTGCGAGAAACTACCAGATGGTTTTTCTAAGGATGCTAAAGGTGTGTTGGAATTTAACAAAGCCATCATTGATGCTACTTCATCGCACTGCGTGGGGTATAAAATAAACACGGCATTTTATGAATCCATGGGTGTGAAAGGTTGGCAGGCCATGGAAGAAACATTAGCGCATATTCCAAGTTCACATTTTACGATAGCCGATGCAAAGAGAGGTGATATCGGAAACACTTCTGCGCATTATGCGAAAACATTTTTTGAAATATTACCCTTCGATGCTATTACCGTTGCTCCTTATATGGGCAAGGATAGCTTAGATGCCTTCTTAGCGTATAAAAATAAATTTACCATTGTACTAGGGCTTACTTCCAATGAAGGCAGTCAAAATTTTCAACAACAAAAATTAAGTAGCGGTGAATACTTATATGAATCGGTATTAGCGCAAGTTGCTACCTGGGGAACAGCGGAGCAAATTATGTTTGTAGTGGGTGCTACTAAAGCCCAAGAACTTGAAAATATTAGATCCATTATTCCACATCATTTTTTATTAGTACCTGGTGTTGGTGCGCAAGGGGGAAGTTTAGCCGATGTAACTAAGTATGGCAAAAATGAATCGGTGGGTTTATTAGTCAATGCAAGTAGGGCTGTTATTTTCGCAAGTAGTGAAAAGGATTTTGCAGAAAAAGCAAATAAAGCTGCAGCCGCCTATGCTGCTGAAATGAAAGGGCTACTTTAAAAGATCTATTTTAATAATTGTACATTTTCTCCTTCAGTTTTAGCTATAAATAAAGTAGCTGCACTATTGCCAATAATATTTGTTATGGCTCTGGCTTCACTCATAAATTTATCGATACCTAATAAAAACGCAAGTCCTTCAATAGGTATTTTTTGCAAGGTAGCTAGGGTAGAAGCAAGAACAATAAAGCCACTTCCTGTAACACCCGCAGCGCCTTTAGAAGTGAGCATTAATATTAAAATCATAGTGACTAATTCCGAAGTGCTTAATTGTACATTATACAATTGTGCAATAAATATAACGGCCATGGATAAATAAATAGAAGTGCCATCCAAATTAAAGGAATACCCTGTGGGCACAACTAAACCCACCACAGATTTTGAACAACCCATCTTTTCCAATTTATTCATAAGCGATGGCATAGCTGGTTCTGAAGAAGAAGTCGCAAACACAATTAATAATTCTTCTTTGATATTTTTTATGAGTTGCCAAATAGATAAATTATAGTATTTTAATAAAAGCCCAAGTATCAGAAAAATAAAAAGGGCCATGGTTAAATACATGGTGCCCATTAATTTACCCAGTGGAATTAAACTCGCTAAACCATACTTGCCCACTGCAAAGGCCATGCCACCAAATGCTGCAATAGGGGCTAGATACATTACATATTTTAAACCTATAAAAACATAATGCGTTGCCCTACCCAATGCATGTATGTATTTTTCTTTTTTGTTTAAGAAATTCAATATTAATCCTACTATAATAGCAAACACTAATATTTGCAAATTTGCATTGCTTTTTATAATACTCCAAATATGAAAATTAGGAGATGCTGTATATTTTGAAGGGTCTTGCATTTGAATGCCTTCTTTATTAATAGAACCTGGCTTTAACCAAAGAGCAACAATGACGCCAATTGCCAGTGATAATGTGCTTACAACTTCGAAATAGACCAATGATTTCAAACCAATGCGTCCCACTTTTTTTAAATCCCCCATGCTGGAAATACCTAGTGTAACTGTTAAAAAAATAATGGGGAAGGTGAATACTTTAATAATGCTAATAAAGTATTTAGAAAGGGGCTCCAACTTTAAAGCAAAGCTGGGCATATAAAGGCCTACTAATACGCCAGTTATAATGGCAATTAAAACGTAAAAACTTAGATGGGTAATAATTTTTCGCATATTAATATTGTTATTGTAAATATACTTTTTTACTGCCGTTTGAGTTATCTTTGTGGGTGATTGTTTTAACTATAAACTATTTTTTATGGCAGTAAGAACCGATTTATTTGAGTCTCCCGATTATTTTCAATTAGATGAATTATTAAGTGAGGAACATTTAATGGTCAGAAAGGCTGTGAGAGATTATGTCAAAAAAGAAATTTCCCCCATTATAGAAGACTATGCACAGCGTGCAGAATTCCCCACTCAAATTATTAAACAATTAGGGGATATGGGTTGTTTTGGTCCAACAGTGCCTGCTGAATATGGGGGTGGTGGTTTGGATTATATTAGTTATGGTATTATGATGCAGGAATTAGAAAGAGGAGATAGTGGTGTAAGAAGTACTGCAAGTGTGCAAGGGTCGCTAGTTATGTTTCCTATATATGCTTATGGTAGTGAAGCGCAAAAGAAAAAATATTTACCTAAACTAGCTTCTGGAGAATGGTTAGGTTGTTTTGGATTAACTGAACCAGATCATGGTTCTGATCCCTCTAGTATGCTTACCAATATCAAAGACGCAGGTGACCACTATATTTTGAATGGTGCAAAAATGTGGATTAGTAATTCCCCCTTTGCACAAGTAGCGGTGGTATGGGCAAAAAATGAAGCAGGTGAAATTGTAGGCGTAATTGTGGAAAGAGGAATGGAAGGTTTTACAACACCTACAACACATGGTAAATGGAGTTTGCGTGCAAGTGCCACGGGAGAATTGGTTTTTGATAATGTGAAAGTACCTAAAGAGAATATTTTACCGAATGTAAAAGGTTTGAAAGGGCCATTAGGTTGTTTAAGTAAAGCGAGATATGGAATTGCATGGGGTGCCCTAGGTGCTGCTATGGATTGTTATGACACAGCACTTCGTTATAGTAAAGAAAGAATGCAATTTGGAAAACCTATTGGCGCCTTTCAATTGCAACAAAAGAAATTAGCTGAAATGGTTACTGAAATAACCAAGGGGCAATTAATGGTTTGGCGTTTAGGTGTTTTAATGAATGAAGGACGTGCCACGCCCGCACAAATAAGTATGGCTAAAAGAAATAGTTGTGCTATTGCTACTCAAATTACCAGGGATGCAAGACAAATGTTAGGGGGCATGGGCATTACAGGCGAGTACTCCGTTATGAGACATATGATGAATTTAGAAAGTGTCATTACATATGAAGGCACACATGATATTCATTTATTAATTACAGGTATGGATATTACTGGATTCAATGCGTTTAAATAGAATTGTTTAATTAAGAAAAAGTGGGAAATGGCTGCCGATAAAATATTTTTAATTGGAATGATGGGTTCGGGCAAATCTTATTGGGCACAAAAAATGGCTAAGTGGAATAAATGCGTGGGCTATGATTTAGATGCCTTAATTGAGATGAATGAAGAGAAAACCATTGCTGAAATTTTCAATGAAGAGGGGGAGGATTATTTTAGAAATGCAGAAGCTAAAATTTTAAGATGGTTTAAAGAGAAGAAAAAATTTATAATTGCTACAGGTGGAGGTACACCTTGTTTTCATGAGAATATGCATTGGATGAAAAAAGAAGGTATTGTGATATGGCTAGACGAGTCTGTAGAGGTATTGGTAAAAAGGGTAGCTCCTGAAAAAAATCAACGCCCTTTAATTGCAAAATTGAGCGATGCTGAAATTGCTAGTTTTATTGAAAATAAATTAGTAGAAAGGCATTCGTTTTATGCGCAAGCAAACTACCGATTAACCAGCGATCAAATCAATGAAGCCGGATTGAAAAAACTAATGGCAAAACATGCATCGTAAAATATTAATGCTCGGTTTATTTTTTTGCTTACTAGCGGTTCTATTGGGCGCCTTTGGAGCACATGCCTTAAAAGCATTGGTCAGCCAAGATAAATTACAAATATTTGAAACAGGAGTGAGGTACCAATTCATGCATGCTTTTGCACTTATTGCTTTATCGCTTTATGGATCTCAAAATGAGTATAAGATGGGTGAGCAAAAAGCAATTGGCTGGTCGGCTCATTTTTTTCTCATAGGCATTTTCTTATTTAGTGGTTCCTTATATTTATTAACGCTGCTCTCTACAACAAGCTATCCATCTGCCCGTTTCCTGGGTCCTATTACACCCTTGGGGGGACTTTGTTTTATACTAGGTTGGGCTATTTGGCTAAGGGTGGTTTTCCTTCATAAAGTGGATAAGTAGGCCCTCTTGTTTTCAATTTTACACATTTGTTCAAATTCCTTTTTCGTCCTATGCAGATAACTTATATTTGTTACCATGGCAAATACCCTAAAAAGTAAGAAACAACCCAAGGTGAGTGAGGAGAATTTAAATCCTGATAAAGAATCAGATGTATCGGTGACGGAAGTGGTGAAAGATGAAAGAACCTCTAAAATTATGGGATCGATTAGCTTACTAGTTACCTTATTTCTTTTTGTGGCCTTTACTTCTTATTTATTTACTTGGCAGGACGACCAAGATATGGTCCAATTATGGCGTACCCATTTATTTTCAATCAATGATTTAAAAGCAAATAATTTAATGGGCTATGTAGGTGCCTTTGTCGCTTATCAAATGATGTTCAATGGTTTTGGTTTAGCCGCTTATTTATTTTGTTCTTTCTTTTTTGTTTTAGGGGTGAATTTATTTTTCACAAAAACTATTTTTAGTTTATGGCGCAATATTAGATATGTGATTTTGGGTTTACTTGTAATTAGCACTTGTTTAGCTTTTGTTACTGCTGGCGCTAATTTTTCTTGGGGAGGTGCCTTGGGAGAATACAGTAGTAGTTGGCTAGTGAAGTGGCTGGGTAGTTTTGGAACAGGCGCTTTATTATTCGTAGCGGGTTTTAGTTATTTTATTTGGAGGTTTAATCCCCAATTTAATGTACCTAATTTTAATTCTTTACTTCCTAAGAAAAAACAACCTGCCTATGAAGGAGATGATATTGTAGATACAGATGAAACTGCTGTAAAACAAGAATGGGATTTGAATGCTCCAGAACAGCCTCATCTTGGTGGGAATAAACTAAATGCAAACAGTGAATCTTTTGATGAGTTAAGTTTAGAAAGTGAAAAAGTATTGGAGCCGCAAGTATTGTCGGAAGAACTTAACCCTACACTTATTGATACAGAAGAGCCTGCTATAGTGAATGAAGTTGTGGAAGAACCTGCTGCAGCTGAGAAAATAAATATCGAGGATTTTAATGGAGAATTATTAGAAGACCTTGATTTAGAAATAAAACCAGTTGCTAAAGAAGTGATTGTACCCGTTGGAGCTATAGGTACTGCCTATGATGCTACTTTGGATTTAAAAAATTACAAGTATCCTTCTATAAATTTACTAGAGACGCACGGCTCTGAAAAAATTGTACAAGACCCTGAAGAATTAGAGACGCATAAAAATCAAATTATTGCCACTCTAAAAAATTATGATATTGCGATTCAAAGAATAGCTGCCACTGTAGGGCCTACGGTTACATTGTATGAAATAGTACCTGCGCCTGGCGTGCGTATTAGTAGAATTAAGAATTTAGAAGATGATATTGCTTTAAGCTTGGCTGCATTGGGTATTCGTATTATTGCACCCATTCCTGGTAAAGGAACTATTGGTATTGAGGTTCCAAATATTAGAAAGTCAGTGGTGAGTATGAAAACATTACTTGCCAGTGAGAAATTTCAAAATAGTAAGTTCTCTTTACCCATTGCGATTGGTAAAAAAATTGACAATGAAAATTTCATTGTAGACTTAGCCAGCATGCCTCACTTATTAATGGCAGGTGCTACAGGTCAGGGTAAGTCGGTGGGCTTAAATGCTATCTTAGTTTCATTATTATATAAGAAGCATCCTTCGCAATTAAAATTTGTTTTAGTAGATCCTAAGAAAGTGGAATTAAGTTTATACCGTGTGATTGAAAAACATTTTTTAGCAAAATTACCCGGAGAACAAGACGCAATCATTACAGATACTAAAAAAGTAATCAATACACTTAACGCTTTATGTATTGAGATGGACAATAGATATGATTTATTAAAAGAAGCAGGTTGTAGAAATATTAAAGAGTACAACGATAAATTTACAGCACGTAGATTGAACCCAGAAAAGGGGCATCAGTTTTTACCTTTTATAGTTTTAGTAGTGGATGAGTTTGCCGATTTAATTATGACTGCGGGTAAAGAAGTGGAAATGCCAATTGCTCGTTTAGCACAGTTAGCAAGAGCGGTGGGTATACATTTAATTATTGCGACACAAAGACCAAGTGTTAATATTATTACAGGAACTATTAAAGCGAATTTCCCTGCGCGTATTGCATTTAAAGTATCTAGTAAAATAGATAGTAGAACTATTTTAGATGCAGGTGGTGCAGAACAATTAATTGGTAAAGGAGATATGCTGGTAAGTTATAATGGAGAGATTACACGTTTACAATGTGCTTTTGTAGATACCCCGGAAGTAGATCGCGTTTGTTCATTCATCGCCGATCAAAAAGGCTATCCTCAAGCATTTTTATTACCTGAGTATGTAGATGAGAAAGAAATGGATGCAGGTAATTTTGACTCTGGTGCAAGAGATGTTTTATTTGAAGAAGCTGCTAGATTAATTGTAAGCGCTCAAATGGGTTCCACTTCCTTAATACAAAGAAGAATGAAATTAGGCTATAATAGAGCGGGCAGGGTAATGGATCAACTAGAATCGGCAGGATTAGTAGGGCCAAGCCAAGGGAGTAAGCCAAGAGAGGTTTTATATAAAACGGAGGCCGATTTAAATACCTTTTTGAAGAATCTTGACTAAAAATAAGTATTGAATCTTCCAAGTTCTATTGGGATGTTTAAAAATTAGCTTAAAATTATCATATACTTATACAAGCATTCTTTATTTTTGTCTAAATACCATTGCCTCAATAATTGTCATTTTATGAGAATTCCCTTAATCCTTCTCGCATTTTTAACCAGTTTTACACTAAATGCCCAAAAGGACCCATCCGCTAAAGCTATTTTAGACCAAATGGGAGCAAAAGTGAAGGATTCTAAAGGCATATTGGTAAGTATACAAATGGTGTCCAAGAATAGCCAAGGCAAGGCCATGGGGACCAAGCAGATAAGTTTGAAGATGAAGGGCGATAAATATTACTTGAAACAAGGGCTGATGGAAATACTTTGTGATGGTAAAATAATATACAATTTTGACGGAGCAAATACCATTTCAAAGTCTAGTGTAGCAGAGTCGGATCAAACCCTAAGTCCTCAAAAATTATTAGCAGGTAACTATGATAAAGACTTTAATTACAGTCTTTTAGGTCAAACAGCATCCAATGCAACCATTGAGTTAATGCCCCTTGACAAGCGTAAGAGTTTTCAGAAAGTAACCTTGGTTATAGACAAGCTAAAATCGGCCCTTTCTTCGGCCTCCATACTTGATAAAAGCAATAATAGCACCCTTGTAAAAGTGCTGTCTATCAATTACAATGCTGTTTTAGCCGATAATCTATTCTTATTCAATAGGGCCAAATACCCAAAAAACGTGGAAATTTTTGATTGATTTACGCCTTTTTACACGT
>Ga0214919_10009249_pt1 | contig 12730 bp, 6 predicted proteins | sample LL1503_MetaG_FD_177994 | JGI IMG/M metagenome (GOLD analysis project Ga0214919, IMG submission 177994) | Freshwater microbial communities from Lake Lanier, Atlanta, Georgia, United States - LL-1503 | ecosystem: Environmental > Aquatic > Freshwater > Lake | place: USA: Georgia | collected 2015-03-15
TTTTAAACTTACATAAGCCTTAGAATTTGTTAACACTTCTTGGTTGATGCTAGAAAATACATTGTTCCACTCTAGTTTGCTTTGTGCTTGAACTAACTGCACTGCAAATAAAAGGATGCTTACGCAAAGGGCTTGATACTTATTCATAAACAGAGTTTAACTGATTCATTAAATCTACCCATGCAATTTACCTTCGATTTGAATACCCTTTTAAAAAAAATGATAAATCGCAGATAACACCTGAATTAATTATATTTAGTTAGTAAAATCACCTAATAATTCAACTTTCCATGCAAAAATTCAGCAGCTTACTTGTAAGCAGTCTTTTTATGTCAAACCTCTGTTTTTCGCAAAATAATTTGGTTAAAATTGAGCCGATTAGTTTTTCGCAAGTAACCATTACCGATCATTTTTGGAAACCAAAGTTGCAATTAGTAGCCACAAAAACTTTGGGGGCTTGTATTTATCAAACAGAAACTGCTACCCCAAGAATCAGAAATTTTCAAAAAGTAGCCCGGAATAAAGGCGAAAAACACGAAGGCGTTTTTTATGATGATAGTGATGTATTTAAAGCACTAGAAGCAATGGCTTATTCTTTAAAAAATAATCCAGATGCAACCATGGAAAGAAAAGCCGACGAATGGATTGAAATAATTGCAGCAGCACAACAACCCGATGGCTATTTAAATACTTTTTATACCCTTGGCGATATTAAAACAAGGTATACCGATATGAGTATGCATGAAGACTACAATGCTGGTCATATGATTGAAGCAGCTGTAGCTTATTTTAATGCCACTGGCAAAAGAAAGTTTTTAGATGTATGCATTCGTTGGGCCAATCATTTCGATACTTTATTCGGACCCAATAAAAGACACTGGGTAACTGGCCACCAAGAATTAGAATTGGCGCTAGTTAAATTGTATAAAACAACACACGATAAAAAATATTTACAATTAGCAGACTGGTTATTATTAGAAAGAGGACACCAAAATGCAAAAGGCTATACTTGGTCGGAATGGAAGGATACCGCTTATGCACAAGACCTTGTACCTGTAAAATTGCAGAAAGAAATTACCGGGCATGCGGTGCGTGCAATGTATATGTACACCGGCGCTGCAGACGTTGCTGCTCAAACAGGCGATACTGGCTACTTAGCAGCAATGGTAAGGGTTTGGCAAGATGTTGTTTACCGAAATATGTATTTAACAGGTGGCATTGGATCGTCTGGTGGGAACGAAGGATTTTCTATTGATTATGATTTGCCAAACGATAAAGCTTATTGCGAAACCTGTGCATCAGTTGGTATGGTATTTTGGAACCAGCGCATGAATGCATTAACAGGAGAAGCAAAATACATGGATGTGTTAGAACGTAGTTTATACAATGGTGCACTAGATGGATTGAGTTTGTCGGGAGATCGTTTTTTTTATGGCAACCCATTAGCATCATCTGGAAAAAATTCCCGCAAAGAATGGTTTGGAACAGCTTGTTGCCCATCTAATATTGCCCGATTGATTGCCTCTTTAGGCGATTATATTTATGCCAAAGACGCTAAAGGAATTTATATTAATTTATTTGTAGGAAGCGAAACCACTATTCAATTGAACAAGCAAAATATTGGTGTGAATATGCAAACCAATTATCCGTTGGATGGTGTCGTACAAATAGCCGTATCACCAGTTGCAGCACAAAATTTTGCGCTACATATTCGCAAACCAGGCTGGGTAAGTAATGATGTGGTACCAGGAGATTTATACAAATTTGCAAGTAACACTATTTTGCAACCAAAATTATTGGTTAATGGAAAGCCTGTAAACACTACAGAAAAAAATGGCTATTATATTGTTCAACGCATTTGGAAAAAAGGAGATGTGGTGACCTATCAATTACCCATGGAAATTAAAAGAGTCCTTTCTAAAGACGCCATTAAAACAAACCAAGGACGTGTTGCACTAGAACGTGGGCCAATCGTTTATTGTGTTGAAGGTGCCGACAATAATGGTAAAGCAATGAACATAGCTATTCCAGAAAGCGCAATTTTTCAAGAAAAACCATTTGCCGTACTCGACGAAAAAGTAGTGGCATTGAGTGCTCAATTACCAACCATTCAAACAAGTGCAGATGGAAAAATTTCAGAAAGAATTATTAAAGAAGTAATAGCAATTCCATACTATACTTGGTGTAATAGAGGCAGTAATCAAATGCAAGTATGGCTTCCGCTGAATTTGACAGATGAAACACCCAAAAAATAATAAAGAATGACACTAAACAAAGTGTTATTAAATAAACCCTATAACCCCTATTAAGTAGAAGGTTATCTTAAAAAAATTACGATTTTAAGTGTTTTCATTTTTCAATAAAAACTGATGCAAAATACCCATCCCAACAAATAATATTGGGCCAATTAAAAACTCGTTGATCGAAGCCATTACCTCTTTAAAAATAAAAGGAAGGGGTCTAACTATTAAGTCAAAAATACCCAGCGCCAATAAAATAAATATACCTGTTAGATGAATGATATGCCAAACTGCTTTCATCCAAACAATTCGATCTAATGTAAGTTGTTTAACGCCAATTAAATATACTGTTATTAGTACAGCGAATTTTATCACTCGTGTTATTTTTCTAGGAATATTATATGCGATATTAGTTTCCCAAAAAAATAAATAATAGGCAGTATATATTATAAGAATGATGCTTAAGCCTACCCAAAATTTTCTAGGCATGTACATTATTTAATTTTTGATTGATTTTTACAAACTGAATCCATAAATAAAAAACTAAGCCATACACTATTATTTTAAATACGTAATGGTGTGCAAATTCAGTTAACTGTGGATACGCGTTGTGGAGCATGGCTAAAGCTGTACACCTGCTAATATTTAACAGTATAATTAAAATAATTCCTATAAAAGAATAGATTGCCTTAAAATAAATTTTGCCAGGATAAGCAATAATAAACCCTACAAAAAGCACCAACAAACTCAATCCATTACAAGCATCTGCAATGCCAATTAAACGCTTTGGGCCAAAAAAAATCGTGGCTTTTTCATAAGATATGCTTAAGCCTTCTGCATACTCGATAGTAGCAACCACTTTGCAATAGGCCTGATCTGTTCCTTTTATCCATCCAAAAAAACCAGCAGTTGCATTACCTGTAAAAATCGATAAAGGCCTATCAATGGTTCTATTAGGCATTAAAATGAATAGATATACAATCTCCCAAATAATAAAAATAGCTATTGCCCGCTTTAAAAAGGTTATTATGGGTGAAGGAATTTGATAAATGGAGGTTTTTATAGTTGATAGTAAACCATAAAAATATTTATCCTTGAATAATTGAATATAATAAATAATATATATGATTATAGGCCTCAAAACATTAACTTGCATTTATTATGTGTATTTTTAATACCCAATAATTGCATACAAATTACTCAAACTTATTATTCAAATTGATATTGATAAAAATTATTTAATGAGTGCATTCCATATACTTTTAGTTGAAGACAACGACGCCGATATTTTACTAACGACCGATTTATTGGTTCAAATTGGAATCAATCATTCGCTAAGTGTTGCTAGAGACGGGGTTGAAGCGATTGATTATGTTTTTAAAAGAGGAAAATACGCTGATGCAGTTACCCCAAATTTAATTTTGTTGGATATTAACTTACCAAAAGCAAGTGGTACTGAAGTTCTCCGCAATATTAAAAAAGAGGAAAAATATAAAAAAATTCCAGTAATTATATATACCTCTTCCTTCTTAGAAGCCGATAAAATTGTTTGTGAAAGCTTAGGCGTTAATCTTTATCTCACAAAAGCCAATACAATGGCTGAGTTTTCTAAAAGAATTGAAGACTTTAAAAATTTTCTTTCAATGATTTTATAAGTAATGATTTACTTAATTGATAATGTTTTTATTCTTAAAACAGGTAATTAGTTGAACACTAATTATTGAATAAAATTAAAATGGAGAATGATACCTTCCTGGCTTTAAACTATTGTTCCGATAAAAACTTCTATACATAAAAGATAATTCAAAAGATTTAGCAGTAACCGATCCACTTTTTACAGACGATACATTTACATCATAAGAAAATCCAAATTGAAAATCATTATAAGAATAGCCTACATAAGGAATGATGGCGTCTCCTAATTTATAAAAGAGTCCAACATTTATCATTCTTAATTGTTCTGAATTATCATAATTTGAATTATGTACTAAGCCCAAACTAGATCCAATAGCAGTATTACTTGTACCATTTTGAATCATATGAACTGCACTAAAATTTAAATTTACATGATCATTTAAAGCAGTACCAAAATCGCCATGGATATCATATCTAGGACTAATGTATTGCGTTTTATCATCTAGAATACTTCTATTTGATTTTACAAATCGATAGCCTGAAACGCCTAAATTAAAAAATGAATTTTCTGCATCATAAGTATACATAATTCCTGCACAGGCAGAAGAAAAAGAAGTTGCATTAGATAAAGATGGCTCACCCGAAGGCAATGCCCTATCAAAACCAATACTTGATAGTTGTTGGTCGAAACTTAATTGAGAAAAGTCAATACGAGTATTATTATTAATATATCCTAGGCCAACTGCCAGTCCATTTCCTCTATTATCTAAGGTTAAATGATAAGAGGTATTCAAATTAAAATAAGTGCTCTTGTAAATACCATCCATTGCTTTTTCGGCAATAATCATACCCCCAATTCCTAAATAATTTTCGTCGTCGAACTTTTTCAACTTACCATCTATAGATAAACTTTGAGTAATATAAGATGAGCCAATTCCTACCCACTGCGTTCTAATATTCGACATTGCTCTCCAGGCAGTTTCGCCATCACTTGTTAGTGCAGGATTGATAGACATTGGAGAAGCAATAAACTGAGAAAAATTTGGGTCCTGCGCAAAAACAGCACTAGAGCAAAGCAAAAGGCTAAACAAAACTAAAAAATATTTATTCCGAAATTTCATACTATCTAATTAAAAGTACATTGCCTGTTTTTTGAACAATATTGCCCTTATTATCTATCCCTTCTGCTATCCACATATAAGCATCCATAGGTTGTTTTTCGCCATAACTAATGCCGTTCCATCCTTCTGTAGAATTTTTCGTTTCAAACATGAGTCTTCCAAACTTATTTACAATTTTTAAGTACGTTAAAGATTTCATTCCTGCTAAATAAGGATACAACACATCATTTATACCATCTCCATTAGGCGAAAAAGATTTAGGTATAAATATATTTACTATGGCAGAATCAAATACTTTAATACTAATAGTATCAACAGTTACACAACCATCAGTTGCCGTCATTGAAATATAATAATTTTGACTTTTACTATAATTAAAAATAGGGTTGTTAATATTTGTAAAATTAAGGCCCCAAGTTGGCTTCCAACTATACTTGTATTTTCTTCCTTCAAATACACGAGCATTTAATGGTGTGTTTCTACCTGCATTCGTAGTAACTACTGGTAAATTTGCTGTTGCTATTGGAACTGAAATATTAATCAAGCTATCTTTTGTAATAGAATAAGTACAAGTAGGTACCGTTGCCGACAATGAAATTTTCTTTAATCCTGGTTTTTTAAAATTGGTTACAGCATTGTAATTAGTAGAAGAATCTTCTCCATTAAAATTCCATTTCCATTTAATATTTCTAATAGACGATGTGTCGGAATAATTTAAAAATTGTTTAACAGTATTTATACAATTGATGGAATCGTTTGTAAAATATATACCGAAAGTTTTTAGGTCAACCATTTTAATTTTATTCGCCGCCATATTACTACATCCATAGTCGTCGGTTACTTTAGCAGAATAGACTCCTTGGTTATACGCATTAAAATTAACACTAGTAGCATTTAGCAAAATTGAATCATTAAAATACCATTGATAAGATTTTGCCAAAGGACTAATTACCATTGGCTGAAATTGCCCTATGCAAATTAACTGCCCATTTGGAGCATATATTGTGTCGATTGGCAATTTCCTTATTAGTTGTGTAATACTGGCCAGTGTTGGATTCGCTTTAGTTGTATCTCTACTACAAAACGCATCATTAACGTGTTTAATAGAATAGATATAACTGGCAGAATTAGGCAAACTTGGTTGAACTATAAATGAATTTGCACTTGAAAAACCACTGATTTGTGTAAGCAGATTGTCTTTGTTATCAATATAACTGATAGACCAAGGTCCTGTTCCTGTGAAACTCAAACCTATTGTATCCAATGCATTTGCACAAACAGAAGATGCGCCAGTTATTTTTACAATTGGAGTAGGATTTACAATTGCTTTTAACTGAAATGGTTTACCTATACAGCCATTTGTAATATTAGTAATTAGATAATTTGCGTTAACAATATTATTACTACTATTCAATAGTGTTTGGGTAATACTTGGTTGATATAAGGTGTCGTTTGTTGTATATCCCGACAGGGCAAAGGAAGGGTTGAAATCACTAAATGCCCAACGATACGTTGTGCCTGTTGGTGTTCCCTTTGGTGTAACAACCATTTTAGTGCCATTACAAGTATTTACAATTTGATCGCCTATTGTAGACACTGGCTTTACAGTTACCGTAACATTAAAAGGCTGCAAATTACAGGTGGGATTAAATGGCTTTATAGTATAAATAGCAGTTGCATTACTTAGGCTCAAATTATTTAGCGAATCAATAATAGAAGATTGCGCTGTACTCTTTGCAGTAAAACTAGCTAATGAATTATTGGGCACAATACTAGGAAGAGTCCAGGTGTACGTTGTTCTTAATGGTTCTAAATCTGTTGAAATAGCAAAAACGGTACCACTACAAATAGTAACTTTTTGGTCTGGAACTATTGGAGCAGGATTAACGGTAAAGGTTACTGATTGAGTACTATCTGTACATCCATTAAAAGTTGTTTTGAATTTATAGGTAACCACCACAGAATTAACTGTTGAGTCGACCAGTGTTTCATTAATTATATATGAACCCTTAGAAGGTTTATTACTAATACCTACAATACTATCCCTTGCCCAAGAAAATATGGTACCAGGTGTTTTGCTGGTAGGTATATAACTGAATGGCGTACTACTACAAACCGCAGCTACCGTGCTTGGGCTGCTCAAAACAGGAATTGGGTTTACAACAACAGATAATTTAAAAGGATTTCCCAAACAACCGCCCGATGATGCGCCAGGAATAATTGGTCGAACAATATATGAAGCAATACTAGGAGTATCAGTTAAATTTGTAATCGTACCTATAACACCATTGATAGGTATTATGTTGTTATCAATTCCTCCTGTAAGTCCATTAGCCAAAGTTGGTGCAGTCCATAAAAACTCGGCATTCACAATATTTGGTGGAATAATTTTAAAGTTAGATCCACTACAAACCGGACTAGTCATATTTTGTAAACTTAGTACTGGATTTACTATTTCATACACTGTTTGTTGATTGGTGCAACCATTGGCTGTTAAGGTGTATACATAAGGGACCTGTACCAAATTAAAAGTAGTATTGGTCAACCTTTCACTCACACTATTATCGCCACTTGTGAGTGGTTCTGTAATTCCTGCTACATAACTTCTAGACCAACTAAATGTGGCATCTCTTGTACTACTAACAGGCGTATAATTAAATGTATTTCCAGAACAAATGGCAGTTGGTCTTAGAGGACTTCCCAATGCTGGCTTAGGATTAATAATAACAGACACTACTTGTGTTTTTAAATTAACGCATCCATTATACATTAAAGAAAAACGATATTTTACGAGTAGTGGATCCCCAATAGTATCATTCAATATTTCAGAAATATCTGAATACCCAGAACCCGTTTGATTTTGTAAACCAGGCATACTATCTCTTACCCAAGAGAATGCCGTACCAGGAAAATTACTAATTGGTGTATAATTAAAAGTACTGCCACTACATAATGCAGGAAGCGTTAGCGGGCTTGTTAATGTGGCAGAATTTGCCTTTACCAATACCTTTACTGCAAATGAATTTCCTTTACAACCATTAGCAACGGGTGTTACAGAATATAAAGCATTTCCAGAAGATGTATCGCTATTAATATTTCTTAAAGTTTGAGAAACATTTGTTTGTAAAATTGTTTGTGCCGATCCTCCAGTAATGCCATTTGAATAAGTTGGCTCATCCCAATAATACATAGAACCAAGCGGGAGATTTTTAGGCATTTTTACAGAAAATGCGTTTCCACTACAAACAGTTGAACTAAGCGTATCAGTGATATAAGGCGATGCTTTGACTGTAACAATAATTGAAAATGGTTTCCCTACACAATCTCCATATCGGGGCGTTACTTTATAAGTAGCCATTACATCAATAGAATTTGTTGTGTTGGTTAACACTTGACTAAAACTAGGTAAAGGTGTTGATTGCGAATAACCTCCAAGCACTGCATTTTGAATATTAAAAACAGGTGAATCCCATGTATATGAAGTAATAAAAGGCAATGGAGATGGATTCATTGAAAACGGATAATTCGGACAAATCACTGTATCCTTATTAGAAAAATAAGGAATCGGATTAATGATGGCAATAAAGGAAAAAGGTAAACCATTACAGCCAAGTGCAATAGGCGTAACCGTATAGGTGGCTTGTGCAATAGTACTAGTGGTATCAATTAATGATTGACTAATACTTTGTGCAGGGGAATTATTAGCAGATGCACCAAGTATAGAATTGAGAGGACTAACTACAGGTAAGCTCCAAGTGTATAAAGTAGAAATATTGGTTAAATTACTAGTTGGCGATGAAGAAAAAGGCGATTCACTACAAGCAATTTTAGAGGCGGTGGAAACACTAGGCAATGGCCTAACCGTTAACAATAAATTAAATGGACTGCCAATACAATTACCACTTTTAGGAGTGATGGTATAAGTAGCAATTCCACCAGAATCAACCCCACTATAGGTTAAGTTTCCAGAGATGGTAGAATCACCTAAAACATTAAAATTTTGACTACCATTCACCACATAAATTCCGGTAGTAGTTGAAGGCGTGTTCCAATTATATCTGGTATTTTGAGGAACGTTAGTAGGACTTGAAATAAATGTTGTACCACTGCAAGACACTACCTTTTGGGTAGTAACATTTGCTACAGGATTTACACTTACTACAACTGTAAATGGTTTTCCAGGGCAATTTTGAGGCGTATTTGGAAGAATTGTAAAATTAGCAATTGACGAGGTGGTTTTTAAATTATTTAGTAATGGTGTGAATATTGCTTGATTGGTTTGCGCATTAATACCAGTACCAGATAGTGAATTAGCAGGTGTAATTTGAGGAGCTCCCCAAGAAAAAGTTGTGCCTGCGGGTAAATTGGGAACTGAGTTAAAATTTGCAGGTGTACCACTACAAACTACTATAGTGTCTTTAAAGCTCAATGTAGGAACTGGATTTACCGTAACTACTACATCGAAAGGCAAAGAAACACAACTACCAGCTCTTGCAAATACATTATAAGTAGCTGTTTGAGGTAGTAAAGATTTATTAATTAATGTTTGACTAATTGGTGGATCAAAATAATCTTGAACAGGCGTTTGTGTTAAACTAGACCCGCCAGACAAGCTTGTATCACTGTATTGTGGCGCAGTCCAAGTATATTGTGTAATAGTTGGCACAATAGTCGCCCCACCAGTTACCGGGCTAGTTTTAAAAGGTGTTCCACTACAGGTGGTTAAATTAACTGGCGAAGGAATACTAGGCCTAGGATTTACCGTAACAAAAACTTGAAACGTTGGCCCTGTGCAAGCAAAGCCTGTGTACTGATAATTTGGCGCAATATTATACACCGAATTTATAGCACTCGCCGTTGTATTGGCAAGGGTTTGATTAAAGTTGGTAATTTTTGTTGCAATAGCAACAGTAGTTCCGCCGGTTAAACCAGCTGTGAAGGGATTTGCCCAAGTAAATAAAGTACCCGTTGATTGTGTTTTTGGAGTGAATGAAATTGGGTTGCCACTACATATAGTATCGTACCTAACTGCATCTGAAATTATTGGTGTAGGACTAATTGAATAGGTAAGCGTTTGGGTATTTGTACAACCATTTTGTGCCACCATAGTTACTAAATAAGGTACACTTACAGGTGATTTTGTGGTATCAATTAGGTTGTCATTAATTAAATTAGAAGTACCCGATGTGGCAGCTATACCAAGGATTGCAGCCCTACTCCAAGACCAACCATCGCTATTTAGTGCAATGGTAGATGCGGCTGTAAAATTTATATTGTTTCCACAACCAACGGATATTGGATTCCATGTTGATATAGCATTGCTAATAGTGGGACTAGGTAATACAGAGACAACCAAATTATATTTAGTACCCTGGTCGTCAGTAACTGTATAATTAACAGTTCCTGTTGTTGTACCTGATAATATTAATGGTTGTTTAATAGTAGGAGATAGTGTAGTACCATTTGAATAACCTGTAACAGTTGAAGAAACGGTTCCAACCGTCCATTTAAAAGTCCTTGCAGCACTTACACCTAAAGCAGCTGCTAGATCACTCGAGCTTCCACTACAAAAGTTAGTAGAACCATTTGGATTTACGGTAAGAAAAACTTGAAACGTTGGTCCTGTACAAGTGAAAGTTGTATACTGAAAACTTGGAGAAATATTATAAACAGTGTTTACAGCATTTGGAGTAGTATTAGTAGGGGTTTGATTGAAGTTGGAAAGTCTAGTTCCAGCAGTTTGATTAGTTAAACCAGTTGTTGCAGGACTTGCCCAAGTAAATAAACTACCAGTTATTTGTGTTTTTGGAGTAAAAGAAATTGGGTTGCCATTACCTAAAGTATCGTACTTGATTGGATCTGAAATTATTGGGGTAGGGCTAATAGTATAAGCAAGTGTTTGAGTATATGAACAACCATTTGTTGCTGCCATAGCAACTACATAAGGCACATTAACAGATAATGCTGTGGTGTTAATTAAATTATCAGTGATTAAATTAGAAGTCCCCGATATGGCAGCTGTACCAAGGGTTGCAGCTCTGATCCAAGACCAGCCATCGGATTTGAGAGCAATATTTGAAGTTGGAATAAAATTGATATTGTTTCCACAGCCTACAGATGTCCATGAACCTACATTACTAATGCTTGGTAGAGGCAATACTGTTACTAATAACGTGAACTTCGAATTATCATCAGCAACAATATTATAGGTTATATTACCTGGAGCGTTACCAATTAATGTAAGTTTTTGCGTAATAGTAGTTAAAAAAGGGCTTGTACCTGTATTTATTGTAGAACCTGATATGGTAACAGCAGCAGCAGAAGTAGTCCATCTAAAAGTACGACCTGTTGTACCCAGTACAGACGACAAATCAATTGTAGATTCACTACAAAAATTAGGATATGAAACTGGTGTTTGCGCATTTGAAATTGAACTGTAACCCACACCCATCAAAACAAAACATATAGTAATCCCTATTTTATTAATCCATTTCACGTTTATCGAATTATTTTTTTTATTAATATATTTAAAAACAGTTTAAACGATAGCGGAAGTTATTAATTGCCATTGATTGATACAAAAAATTCCAAATTAAATTTTAGGTAATAAAAATAGGCTATTTCGTAATATGTTAGACCAATAAATTGAATAATTTTAAAAGTTTAATACAAAGGAAAGATTAGATGTAATTTGGTTAAGAAATTAATTAAAAAAACATTTATGAATAAGAAAGGCTTAACCCTGTTTACGCTAACAATTCTACTACTAATAAGTGCATTTGCACAACCAAAAAAAACCACCCTTAAACAACCCGATTAGGATGTAGATCTGTAAAAGTTTTAGATATTAATGGCTTGAAATTCAAAGACTTAAACAGAAATGGACTACTAGATAAATACGAAGACTGGCGTTTATCAAACAATGAAAGGGCCTCGGATTTACTATCTAAAATGAGTATGGAAGAAAAAGTAGGATACATGCTAATAAGCACCGCTCGATTAAAATCAGACCCATCAAACAATCCAAGTTCGGCAATGGCAAATAGTGCTGTTGCATCAAGTGATTTTAATGAAGAAGATCAGGTGCAAAAATTTAATATGTTTACAAAACAGCCTTTACCAGTAGCTATGATGATGTCGGCTGGAACAACAAAAGGTGTTACAAAATTTCATTTGAGGCATTTTATTTTTCGGGCAAATGTTAGTGCTAAATTAACAGCGGAATGGTCTAATAAATTACAAGCACTTTGCGAATCTGATGGACTGGGTATTCCCGCAATCATTGCATCGAACCCTAGAAACCATATTACCAAAGATGCTTCAATAGGATTAAGTGTAGGCAAAACCGTATTTTCTACATGGCCTGGAGAATTAGGTTTGTCTGCCATGAGGGATTTAAAATTAGTTCGTGAATTTGCCGATATTGCCCGACAAGAATGGCAGGCAGTAGGTTTAAGAAAAGGCTATATGTATATGGCCGATTTAAGTACTGAACCACGCTGGCAAAGGATAGAAGGAACTTTTGGAGAAGATGCTAATTGGACTGCTAAAATGATTACAGAAATTGTTTTAGGATTTCAAGGGGCCAAACTCTCTAATCAGTCAATCGCTATGACCACCAAGCATTTTCCTGGCGGAGGCGCTGGCGTTGGTGGACAAGATCCACATTTTTCTTGGGGAAAATTTGAGCACTTTCCTGGAAAAATGTTTCAAAATAATTTGATTCCATTTAAA
>Ga0214919_10009250_pt1 | contig 12730 bp, 8 predicted proteins | sample LL1503_MetaG_FD_177994 | JGI IMG/M metagenome (GOLD analysis project Ga0214919, IMG submission 177994) | Freshwater microbial communities from Lake Lanier, Atlanta, Georgia, United States - LL-1503 | ecosystem: Environmental > Aquatic > Freshwater > Lake | place: USA: Georgia | collected 2015-03-15
CTAAGTTTAATTTTTCCATTGCTGCTAAGCCGCCTTGCGCTTCTATCCAACGCAGGGTTAATAAGCTTACATATATAGAAAAAACAGGAGGTGTATTTAATAAAGAACCCGCCTCAATATGTTTTCTGTAATCTAGGATAGCTGGAATTTTTCTATTGACCTTTCCTAAAATATCTTTTTTTACCACCACCATCGTAACGCCTGCAGCACCCATATTTTTTTGTGCCCCTGCATAAATTAAATCGAATTGTTTGAAATTAGTGGGCCTGCAAAATATATCAGAACTCATATCTCCTATAAGTAAGGCAGAAGTCTGAGGATAGCTATGCCATTGGGTTCCCTCTACTGTATTGTTAGTGGTAATATGTAAATAAGTAGCATTTGCGGGAATGTCTAATACCTTATTTATATAAGTATGTTTTTTATCGGCAGTGTCTGAAACTACTTTTACAGGACCGAATACACTCGCTTCTTTCGCTGCTTTATTACCCCATACACCATTATCACAAATAGCGGCTAATCCGTTTTCGTCTAATAAATTCATGGGCACTTGCATGAATTGCATAGTGGCGCCTCCTTGTAAAAATAAAACTTCATAAGCATCGTCTAAACCCATTAATCTTTTTATAATAGTTTGTGCTTCTGTAACCACTTCTACAAAATGAGAAGTACGATGTCCAATTTCTAAAATAGATAAACCTGTATTATTAAAATTATGAATAGCCGCTGCAGCTTGTTCTAAAACTTCTTTTGGTAATATAGAGGGGCCTGAATTAAAATTGTGCAATTGCATTATAATGATATGAATTAAATATTAGTTTGCTTTAGTATCAGAAGACAGTTTTACTCATGCATCAGAAGACGCTTTAGCGTCTTCTTCTTCTTCGTCAACTGTGGTCACACCCCCTGAAATAGCATATTTCATTGCTTCTGCAGCATTAATATTTTTTGGTAATTTTCTTGTTTTGGAAATAGGTAAAATAAAAGATATGCCTGATATGGCATAAGAGTGTGGCACATATACGGTGACATGATCCTTTAATCCTAAATGTTCACAGTTTTCTTGAGTTATAAATCCTATTCTCCAAATATCCTCAGCATCAATACAAACTAAAACAGGTTTATCAAATTTTTTCTTATTACCTGCGAAGGCTTCTAAAAAATCTTTTACCGATGAATAAATAATTTTTACGCCTGGTGTTTTTTCTAAAATCTTATCAAAGGTGGACATTAATCTTTCTACAAAAAATAAAGAAGACAACCAGCCCACTACTAATACAAGTGCAATGGCTACCAAAAATCCAAGACCAGTGACTTTCGGAATTTGTCCATTGACTTCTGCAAACTGTTGAGGGAAAATAAAATTGAGCAGATTGGGTAAGAAATTATCGACCCAATTAAATAAACTTACCACTACCCAAATAGTAACGCCAATGGGCGCTAGCACTACCACCCCTTGGAAAAAGCGTTGCGCGAAGGCAGTTAGTATTTTTTGCTTGAATATTTGACGCCTGATATTGGGCATTTGGACTAGTATTAAGGCTCAAATTTCAAACAATTTTACCATTTGGCATAAATAATAAAAAAATAAGCTTGGAAACTTTGAAAACGAATAAAGTTTCCGTAGTTTTGCGCCTTCAAAACAAGCTATGCAAGATAGAATTCTCAATAAAGCCCGCGAATTGATGTTCCAGACTGGGGTCAAACATGTCACCATGGACGACCTGGCTACTCAATTGGGCATAAGCAAAAAGACCATTTACCAGTATTTTAAAGATAAAGATGCCTTGGTGAGCTCTGTTGTAGAAAATGATTTAGCCAAGCATGCCTTAATATGTAATCAAAGTATGCAAATAGCAGATAATGCGGTGCATGAAATATTCCTATTAATGACAGTGCTGCAGGAACTATTTAGTAGTATGAATCCACTGACCTTATTTGAAATTGAAAAATATTATCCTTTGGCCTTTGATAAAATAAAAAAACATAAGGACGATTTTATTTTTTCTATGATTAGTGCCAATTTAGAAAAAGGCATTGCAGAGGGTTTATACAGAAAAGATGTAGATGTAACCATTCTTTCTAGATACAGATTAGAGACAAGTTTAATTCCATTTAATATACATGTATTTCATCCTAGCAAGTTTGATATGCTAAAAGTGAACTTACAAATTATAGAACATTTTGTATACGGTGTAGCCACTTTAGAAGGACATAAATTAATGGATGCTTATAAACTAAGTAAACTTAATGCATAATAGTTATATAAAATTTATAACTATAATAAATCACAGAAATAAAAATTCCAAGTTAATACATAAAAAAATGAAATATCTACCCCTCTTATTAGTTCTACTTATACATAGTCAACTACTTAGTGCGCAAACAGAAATTAAACCCCTACATTCTTTTTCATTGAATGATTGTGTCGCCTTTGCTCAAAAAAATAATGTACAAGTAAAAAATTCTTTATTAGCTATTGATGTACAAGTTCAAACCAATAGAGAAATTGCAGCCGCGGCTTTCCCTACCATTGGAACCAATCTAAGTGGTACTGACTATTTAAAAATACCAACTTCCTTATTACCTGCTCAAATATTTGGAGGTCCTGCAGGCACTTTTATTCCAGTTCAATTTGGAACAAAATTTAATGCCAACTATGGTGCTAATTTTCAACAATTGCTTTTTGATGGTCAAGTTTTTGTAGCCTTACAAGCACGTGAAACTTCTTTAGACATGCAAAGAAAAAATGCAGCAGTTACTGAAGAAGCTATAAAAACTAATATTTATAAAATATACTATCAGTTATCGGCAAGTAAAACACAGTTAAATATTTTAGATGCCAATATCGAGCGATTAAACAAACTAGCTAAGGATGCGCAAATCATGTACAAGAACGGTTTTGCGGAGAAATTAGATGTAGATAAAGTAAGTGTTCAATTAAACAATTTACAAACCGAAAAAATTAAAGCTAATAATGCGGTAGCCATTGGTTTTATGGGATTAAAGATGTTAATGGGAATGCCGGTGAAAGACAGCCTTGAATTGACTGATGTAATTAATGAGCAAAGCTTAAGCACGGATGTATTAGTAGAAAACGATTTTCAATATGGTGTAAGAAAAGATTATCAATATATAAACTCTGTAAGAAAATTAACAAGTTATAATGTGAAGCGTTATCAATTAAGTTATTTACCAACAGTAAGTATGTCTGGGGCTTATTCTAAAAATGCGCAACGTTCTAAATTTGATTTTTTTGAAGGAGGTAATTGGTTCACTACTTCTTTATTAAGTTTAAATGTGAACCTTCCTTTATTCAACGGTTTTGCTAGAGAGGCGAGAGTGAAAAGAACGAAGATTGAGTTAAAGCAAATAGAAAATCAAATAGTTGCCTTAAAAAATAATATCGATAACGAAATCACACAGGCTAAATTAAATTATATGTCATCGGTGGCTACGGTGCAATTCCAAAAAAAGAATATGCAATTAGCTGAAAATGTATATCAACAAACAAAAAAGAAATTTGAAGCAGGTACGGGTTCTAATACAGAAATTTCTGCTGCACAAGCTGACTTAGTAAGTGCTCAAAATAATTTCATGAACGCATTATACACTGCTTTAATTGCTAAAGTAGATTTATTAAAATCAACTGGAAAATTATAAACCTCCCAATCAAAAAATATTAAAATTACAATAATGAAAAATATCTCTACAATCTTAACAAGTACATTAATTTTATTCGCCATTGCCTGCGGTGGTGGAGGCAGTAGCTTAGAAAAGCAAAAAGCGAGTTTAGCTAGCTTGAAAAAAGAAAGCCTTAGCTTGAATGCAAAAATTGCCGCACTAGAATCGGCAATTGCAAAAGCTGGCGGTGCAGAAATAGCAAAAGCAATATTAGTAGCAGTAACGCCGATAGCCACACAGGATTTCACTCATTATATAGAGCTACAAGGAAAAGTTGAATCTGAAAGCGTTTCTTTTGTAACCCCTCGTGCAGGTGGAGGACAAGTAAAGGGCTTATTTGTAAAAAGAGGTGACAACGTTAGAAAAGGTCAGTTAATACTGCAATTGGACAATAGCTTAATTAAGCAAAGTGCTGCTGCCGCTACTCAAAACATTGAAACTATAAAATCTCAGGCCGCTTTAGCTAAAATGGTGTATGAGAAACAAAAGAATTTATGGGAACAAAATATTGGTAGTGAAATGCAATTATTAACTGCTAAAACTAATGCAGAGGCCTCAGCTAGTCAGTTAAAAGCTGCAACAGAGCAATTAGGCATGGTGCGTGATCAACTAGCTTATACAAGCGTATATAGCAATGTAGATGGTGTGGCAGAGGAAGTAAATGTGAAAGTGGGTGATTTATTCATGGGCCCTGGTCAAATAAAAATTGTGAACACTGCTCGTTTAAAGTTAACCACTATGATACCTGAGAATTATGCAGGTAAAGTAAAGGTAGGTACTGAAACAAGTTTAAATTTCCCAGATATTCAAAAAATAATTGAAGTTAAAATTTCGGTAGTGGGTAATGTGATTGACCCATTGAGCAGAAGTTTTTATATTGAAGCTAAATTACCTATTGATAAAAATTTTCGTCCTAACCAATTAGTACAAGTAAAAATTAAGGACTACGAAAAAAAGAATGCGATTAGTGCTCCAATTAATTTATTACAAAATGATGAGAAAGGAAAGTTCATTTATGTAGCGGTGATGGAAAAGGGTAAACTAGTGGCCCGTAAAAAAGAAGTAACAGTGGGTCAGTACTATGGTAATAATATTGAAATTTTAGCAGGCTTAGTAGCTGGTGATAATGTGATCACAGAAGGTTATCAGACCCTATTTGATGGTCAAAACATTACTACTTCAGATAAATAATTAAAAAATAAAGTTTAATAGATCATTATGTCGACTATCAATAAAATAAAAGAAAAATTCAAGGAGTTCAAACCCACTTCTTGGGCTATTACCAATAAGACCACTATTTATTTAGTGATGTTGTTTCTTAGCTTAGGAGGAATTTATCAATTCCTTACACTTCCTAAAGAGAACTTTCCTGAAGTTGTCATTCCTAATATATTCGTACAAACGGTGTATGTAGGTAACTCCCCTAAGGATATAGAAAACTTAGTAACCCGTCCTATTGAAAAACAAATTAAGAGCATTAGTGGTGTAAAAATTAGCAAATTCACTTCTACTTCTCAACAAGATTTTTCAGCCATTACAGTAGAGTTTAGCACAGATGTAAAACCAGAAATTGCTTTACAAAAAGTAAAAGATGCGGTGGATAAAGCCAAGTCGGACCTGCCTAATGATTTAACACAACAGCCTAGGGTCATTGAATTAAATATCAGTGACATGCCTATTATGTATGTGAATATTAGCGGTAATTATAGCCCCGTTCAATTAAAAAAATATGCAGACGATTTAAAAGATAAATTAGAAAGCATTTCACAAATTAATAGAATTGATTTAGTGGGTGCGCCGGAAAGAGAATTTCAAATTAATGTAGATAATTATAGAATGCAAAGCTCGGGTATCACTTTTGATGACATTAGCGCTGCTATTCAAAGAGAAAACCTTGACTTATCGGGCGGTTTATTAGAAGTAGGTACGATGAATCGTAACCTACAATTAAAAGGTCAATTAAAAAATGCAAATGATATTGCTAATATTATTGTGCGCAATTCAAGTGGTGCTCCTATTTATTTAAGAGATGTAGCCACCATTAAAGATACGGTGAAGAAAAATGAAAGCTTCGCACGTTTAAATGGCAAGAATGTACTTACTCTAAATATTGTTAAGCGTAATGGTGAAAACTTAATTGCCACTACCGATGCGGTTAAGAAAATTGTTGAAGAAGCCATAGCCAATGATTTACCGAAAGATGTAAAATTGGTTATTTCAGGTGACCAAAGTATTAGAACTAAAAGTTCGTTTACCGATTTAGTGAACTCTATTGTCATTGGATTTATATTAGTATTAGTGGTGTTAATGTTTTTTATGGGTGTGACCAATGCCTTCTTTGTGGCCTTGTCAGTACCCTTGAGTATGTTCGTGGCCTTTGTATTGTTACCTGCTGGTGACGTCTTAGTGGGCTCGCATATTACTTTTAACTTCATGGTTTTATTTGCCCTCTTATTTGGACTGGGCATTATTGTAGATGACGCCATCGTGGTGATAGAAAACACACATCGTATTTTTGTTCAAGGCAAAGGAAAATTAACAGCTACCACTTCCGCTAAAATGGCGGCAGGTGAAGTCTTTGTTCCTGTATTAGCAGGTACGATTACCACTTTAGCGCCTTTCTTCCCTTTATTATTCTGGCCTGGCATTATTGGTAAGTTTATGATTTACCTACCCACCATGTTAATATTTACTTTAGCTGCTTCCTTAGTAGTAGCCTTTATCATGAATCCAGTATTTGCAGTAGATTTCATGAACCACGAAGAAGTAAAATCAGAGGAGCCAAAGTCGGCTATGTTTAAGAAAAAAGGTTTCTGGATTCCTATTGCAATAGGTATTGTATTAGACTTGATGGGCTTTACTTTCTTAGGCAACTTATTAATCTTCTTTATGATTTTGGTGGTAGCTAACAAATATTTTATTGCCGATTTAATTGAAAAGTTTCAGACCCGAACGCTTCCTAGATTAATGGAGGCCTATGAAAGAATTTTACGTCGTGCTTTAAATGGTTGGAGACCGGTTAATTTATTAATTGGCACTTTTGTTTTATTAATATTTTCATTCGTATTTTTTGGTATTAATATTAGTACAGGCAGAGTCGGTATTGAATTTTTCCCAAAGGGAGATCCTAACCAAGTATATGTGTATTTAAAATTACCAGTAGGTACTAAAATAAATTATACCGATTCTATTACTAAAGTAGTAGAACAAAAAGTAGCCAAGGCTTTGGAAATGGATAATAATAAAAAGAATCCATTAGTGGAAAGTATTATTAGTAATGTGGCAGTGGGTGCGGGCGATCCTATGCGTGGCGATAGAAGTGCAAGATCTGAATTAGGTCGTGTACAAATTAACTTTGTAGAATATGAAAAACGCCATGGTAAATCAACAGAACCTTATTTAGATGCTATTCGTGCAGAGATGAAAGGCATACCTGGTGCTGAGTTTACAGTGACTCAAGAATCAAGTGGACCTCCTACCGACCCTCCAGTGAATATAGAAATTCAAGGAGATGATTTTGATAAATTAGTGAAAACGGCGGTGGGTTTAAAAAATTATTTAGACGCTGCACAAATTCCAGGTATTGATGGATTAAAGATGGATGTGGATTTAGTCAATCCAGAATTAACCTTAACCATTGATAGAGACCGTGCTTTAATTGAAGGCGTAAGCAGTGCACAAGTAGGTATGCAAATTCGTACGGCCTTATTTGGTAAAGAAGTTTCTAAAATTAAAGATGGTAAGGATGAATATAAAATTCAATTAAGAAATGAAGAATTACAAAGAAATAATTTAGTAGATCTTTTAAACATGCGTTTATCTTTTAGAGATATGGCAGCTGGAGGTATGGTAAAAAATATTCCTATCAGCTCGCTTGTAAAAGTAGAACCTACGAATACCTTTGGTAGCATTAATAGAAAAAATCAAAAAAGGTTAATTCAATTAAGATCGAATGTTCAAACAGATCAAGGTTTCAACCCCACTGCAGTGAACGCAGTGATTACACAATACATTGGTAATTTTAAAGGCGTTTCTGAAGGCGTAACTGTTAAACAAACAGGTGAGAACGAACAACAATTAGAAACAGTTGCCTTTTTAGGTAAGGCCTTGATCATTGCTTTAATGTTAATTCTATTTACACTTGTATTACAGTTCAACTCTATTTCTAAATCGGTGATTATCTTAACTGAAATTTTGTTTAGTATTATAGGCGTGCTTTTGGGCTTCGCTATATTTGGAATGAAGGTTTCAGGTGTAATGACGGGCTTAGGTATTGTGGGGCTTGCAGGTATTGTGGTGAAAAATGGAATACTAGTGATTGAATTTGCCGATGAGTTAAGATCAAGAGGCTATAAAACAAGAGAGGCCGTTATTCAAGCAGGAAAGACAAGAATTATTCCTGTTCTATTAACAGCCCTTGCAGCTATTCTAGGTTTCTTACCCATTGCTATTGGCTTTAATATCAACTTCGTGACTTTATTTAGTGAGTTAAACCCGCATATTTTCTTTGGTGGTGATAACGTTGCTTTCTGGAAGCCATTAAGTTGGACCATTATTTATGGATTGGCCTTTGCCTTTTTCATGACTTTATTTATAGTACCTGCTATGTATATTATTGCGGAGCGTTTACGCCGCCCTATGCGTCGTCATTTTGGTGGCAAGTGGATTAGCATATTAGGTATTCCTCCATTAACCTTTATTTTTATTCCTTTAATGTTTATTACTACATTTATACATAGAAGGAATCAAAAAAGAAGAATGGCTAATAATAATGCAGATGGTGATAAAATAATAAATGGTTCTTGGTATTAACACAATGAATAATTACTTAAAGTATTAAATAATTATTTGAATACATAATATTGAATACAAAAAACCAGCTTTTGAAAAAGAGCTGGTTTTTTTATGCTTAGTTTTTGATAAGTAAGTTTTATACTACTAAATGAGTCCCGTCTTCAATACTAGTAATATATATAGCTAGTTCTTTATGCATTACTTGGGCATAGCTAGCAGTAAGCTCTTTTGTAATTTCTTCTACTGCCAATTTTTTGATAATATTAATAGTGCAGCCACCAAAGCCGCCTCCCATCATTCTGGCCCCTAATACATTTTCATTATTTGATACTGCTTCCACTAAAAAGTCTAATTCAGGACAACTCACTTCATATAAACTAGATAAACCTGTATGTGTTTCAAACATTTTTTTTCCAAAGGCCTGCATATCGCCCTTCACTAAATCCTTGACGGCTAATTGCACACGCGTAATTTCTTCCACTACATATTTACATCTTTGATAAACCTTCGATCCATTGACATCATTGGAGGCCAAGGATGCTTCCACTTGTTCTATACTTATATCTCTGAATGTTTTTACAGTAGGATATTTTTCTTGAATTATTGTAAATCCCTGCTCACACTCTAAGCGGCGGGTATTATATTCGGAAGAAACAAGAGCATGTTTTATTTGCGTATCGAATAAAACAATACTATAGTCATTTAATGCAAGGGGGTAATAAGTAAAGGCCAAGCTATCGCAGTCTAATAAAATGGCTTTGTTTTTTTGTCCATGTAAACTGGCAAACATATCCATTAGGCCACAGTGCACACCAGCAAATTTATGTTCTGCACTTTGTGCCATTAGGGCCATTTGCATTTTACTAAATGATAAACTATACAATTCATTGAGGGCAAACAAAACAGCACACTCCACTGCAGCTGAACTTGAAAGGCCAGCACCTAGTGGAATATTACCTTGAATACAAATATCAAAGCCAGCGGCTAGATTTGTTTCATTAGTAGGTAAATTAATTTTAGTACTTGGTGTTTTATTATCTGTAACAATAAAGTTATTAGTAGTAGCATGCGTCATATTTAGAACCTGATCCACTACCCCAATGATATAATTTACCCATGGTGTAGCATGCGGCTTTAGGTTATCAATAGGTAGAATAATAGTTTCTCCTAAATCCAAGGCCACCATATGTATGGCTCCATCGGTTCTTTTACCTATGGCTACTTCAATAAACTTATCAATGGCAGCGGGTAATACAAAGCCATGGTTGTAATCGATATGTTCTCCTATTAAATTTATTCTTCCAGGAGATTTTACAACTAAAGAGGGATTATAATTAAAATGATTTAAAAACTGACTGCGAATAGCTAACATAAAATAAAAGGTTTTATGTTAATTTATAATTTTTGTAAACAAGCGGCAGCGGCTTCTAGTGTCAATTCTTTTTTGGCAAAGCAAAGTCGTATAACTTTGTTATCGGTAGCATCGTGATAAAAAGCAGACATAGGTATGACCGCCACTCCGTATTCTTTGACTAATTTTTCTGCAAATATTTTATCTGATTCATTCGATATACCAGCATAACTATAGGATTCAAAATAAGAACCTGAAGAAGCAATATATTTTAAAGGCGTGCTTGCTAATAATTTTCTTAGGTAGTCTCTTTTAGCTTGATAGAAATTTCCTAAACTTAAATAGGCTTCTTTATCTAACATATGTTTTGCAATACCCAACTGCTTAGGTGTATCGCAACTAAAGGCATTGAACTGATGTACTTTGCGGTATTCCTTCATTAAATTTTCTGGAGCCACACAGTAGCCTAGTTTCCAGCCTGTGCAGTGATAAGTTTTTCCTAAAGAAAAACAAACAAAACTACGTGCCAATAATTCGGGATACTTCATTACCGACTCGTGTTTTTTCTCATCATAAATTAAATGCTCGTATACTTCGTCACTTATTAAATATAAATTATTGGAAATCACTATTTCTTGTAATTGTAAAATATCCTCTTTCGTCATTACCATCCCAGTGGGATTATGCGGCGTATTGATTAAAATAGCCTTTGTCTTTTTAGTAATGGCTTTCTTTAAGGTATCCCAGGGAATACTATAATTAGGATAAGTTAAAGCAATGGGTACTACTACCCCTCCGTTAAATGTAATATTGGGAATATAACTATCATAGGCAGGCTCAAAAATTATCACTTCATCACCTGGTTGTATAATGGTAGAAAAAGCAGTGAAGATTGCATAAGTGCCGCCGGGTGTTATGGTAATTTCCGTTTCAGGGTTAATGGTTGTTGCGTATAAAGCATTGATTTTTTCGGCTAGTTTTTCTCTTAATAATGGAGCTCCATTTGTATGCGCATATTGATTCCCACCGGCTTTCATGGCCTCTGTAACACAATCGATAAGTGCTTCACTCATAGGAAAATCGGGAAAGCCTTGGCCTAAATTAATGGCATTATGCTTTACCGCCAATTGGCTCATGACTGTAAATATACTAGTGCCAATATGAGGAAGCTTTGACTGCATGTAGGCTTTAAAATGTCAATTGATTGGATAACCTCTTTAATTCGATCTCAGCAATTTTTGCATTGAAACGTAAACTCACTAATCTAAAGCCAGCCGTTTCAAAACTTTGTTGTGCTTGTTTTACATCTACCATAGTAGCTTGGCCTAATTGATATTTTTGCATCACTAAATCTAATAAGGATTGTGACATTTCAAAATTTTGAATCTCAATGGGCGTTTGCTTTAAACTATTTTTATAACTCTGATAAGTTTTAAATAATTCAGTGCTTAAATCCTGTTCTGTATTTTGCAATTGAATTTTTGCAGTCTTGGTATTGATTGCTGCATTTCTAATGGCACGTTTATTGGCGCCACCACTATAAATAGGAATGCTTAAGTTGACACCTAAAAATGGACCATAACTTTCATTCAATAATATAAAACCAGCAGCCGACTTATTACTATTGTAATTAAAGCCAGTACTTGCTCTTAGGGTTGGATAAGTTAGAGATTTAGTTTCCTTTTCTAAAAACTGATTTACATTAATTAATTGTTGTGCTGATTGTAATAAAGGATGATTCTTCATTTTATCCTCCACTACTGATAATATTATTTTATCGTCTATTTCAATACTATCATTAATTACTACAGGAGTAGTAGCAGGCATTACAATTGTATTCAACAAATCGGCTTTGACTTGGTCAATTATTAATAATTGATTTTGTTTAGCTTGTAATAAAGCGTTTAAATCTATATTGGATTGTAAAATATCGGTTTGATTGGCAACGCCAATTTGTTGTCTTGTTTTCACGATGTCTAATCGTTGTTGACTGGCTTCAATTGATTTTTCTATAGTCTTTAAAAATGCTTGTTGACGAACAATGTTATAGTATTGTTGCATCACAGTTGAAATAGTATTCAACAATTGTGATTCAAGTAAAAACTTATTTTGTGTTTGCAAACTTTCCAAACGGCTTTTAGTTGCCTGCACTCTATAGCCATTAAACAATATCATATTAGCATTCACTGCACTATTTAATGTACTACCATCAACACTATTACGCGATGTGTTTCTACCCGCATCAGGAAATGTTTGATTAATAGTAGTTAATGTATTGTTATTGGTACTTGTATTGGTAATGGTGGGTAAGCCGCCTGCCACGCCAAAATTATTATTGTTTTTAGCAATGGCTAAATTATTCTCCACCAATTGAATATCATAACTGTTTTTTAAAGCAGTTTGAATGGCTTCGTTTAAGCTTAACGTTTTTTGTGCATCAACGCTTGTAGAAGCAACCACTACAAAACAAAGAACAAGAAATAAAGAAGTTAATTTTTGCATACTTTAAAATTAAGATAGCGAACTAGAAACCAGGTAAAAATTACATCAGTGGTTGAATAATAGAATCTTTTGACCCTTACTAGCCCACTAAGGTACCTATAGCTGCTCCTTGCACTACTTTTAATAAATTTCCAGGCTGGTTCATATCAAATACAATAATGGGTAATTTATTTTCCATGCATAAGGTGAATGCAGTAGTATCCATTACTTTTAAATTCTTTGATATACATTCTTGGAAGCTAATTTTTTCAAACTTAACAGCCGCTGGATTTTTTTCTGGGTCGCTATCGTATATACCATCCACACGGGTTCCTTTTAAAATAACATCGGCCTTCATTTCAATAGCACGCAGTGAACCTGCTGTATCGGTAGTGAAATAAGGATTACCTGTTCCTGCAC
>Ga0214919_10009251_pt1 | contig 12729 bp, 16 predicted proteins | sample LL1503_MetaG_FD_177994 | JGI IMG/M metagenome (GOLD analysis project Ga0214919, IMG submission 177994) | Freshwater microbial communities from Lake Lanier, Atlanta, Georgia, United States - LL-1503 | ecosystem: Environmental > Aquatic > Freshwater > Lake | place: USA: Georgia | collected...
GAACGCTTACCTTTTTTTGGTGGCTTACGATCTGGCTTGGCCATTAGTTGATACTCCATCTCGGTCCTTGTGGGGTGTCTTCAATGGAGATTCCCATTGCAGTAATGCGATCACGGATGGAATCCGCAGCAGCAAAATCTTTCCGTACTCGGGCAGCTTCACGTTGTTCCAGCAGCGCAGCAATCAGCCCATCAACAGCCGAAGTAAGGTCACTCGAATTTGCCTCACCGTAATGTGGATCAAAGGGATCGCAACCCAGGATTGAAAGCGCTCCACGGATAAAACTAGCGTTTTTCGCCACTTCTGCGGTGTTTCCTGCAGTGAAAGCAGTGTTTCCTGCGCGCTGCCATTCAGAAATCAAAGCAAGGGATTGAGGTACTGCAAGATCATCATTCATCAGAGCAGCAAACTCATCAGCAATTGCAGGGCTAATTTCACCAACAGTTTCCTTTGCTCGCTTCAAGAAACTTTCGATTCGACGGAAAGCAACCGCTGACTCTTCGAGCGCCTCAAATGAAAATTCCAACATCGATCGATAGTGAGCGCTGCCGAGATACCAACGCAACTCAATTCCACGAACTCGCTTTAGAACTTCCATGACGAGAAGTGAATTGCCAAGTGACTTACTCATCTTCTCACCGGACGTGGTCACCCAAGCGTTATGCATCCAAAGATTGGCAAATCCATATCCAGCTGCTTGTGATTGGGCAATCTCATTTTCGTGATGAGGGAAGATGAGATCCAATCCACCACCGTGAATATCAAATTCGGTGCCCAAATAAGCATGCGCCATCGCTGAACATTCAAGATGCCAGCCTGGTCGACCATCTCCCCATGGAGTTGGCCATGATGGATCTCCAGGTTTAGCTGCTTTCCAGAGCGCAAAATCTCGTGGATCTCGCTTATACGTTTCATCAGCATCGCCGGCAGGAAGTAGATCATCAAGTTTTTGATTCGACAGAGTGAGATAGCTCTTGAGTTTACGAACTTCTAAATAGACATCGCCATTTCCTGGGGCGTAAGCCGAACCATTCTCAATCAATGTCTGCATAAGTTCAATCATCTGGGTGATGTGGCCAGTAGCTCGTGGTTCATAAGTAGGAGGCAGAACATTGAGCGCGTCATACGCATCAGCAAAAGCGCGTTCATATTTTATTGCGACCGCCCACCAAGGAATCTCTTCATGGACCGCTTTATGGAGAATCTTGTCGTCGATATCAGTGACATTACGTATGAAAGTGACGTTGAATCCCGATGCCGCCAGCCAACGACGCAGAATGTCGAAGTTCACGCCGCTTCTGATGTGGCCGACATGGGGCGCTGCTTGGACGGTAGCTCCGCAGACATACATCGAAACGTGGCCTTTTTTGAGAGGTTGGAACTCTCTCACCGAGCGAGTTGCGGTGTCGTAAAGTTTGAGCGAATTCACGGCGGTCATCTTATTTCTTCCGAACCACTAAAGCGGTCGCTATCGCAGAAATGCCTTTGCCTTCGCCGGTAAATCCCAACCTATCTGTTGATGTTGCCGTCACTGAGACAGGAGCGCCACCTAGAGCATGGGAAAGTGCAGCTATTGCTTCGGCACGACGAGTACCAATCTTCGGTTTGTTGCAAACAATTTGCACCGCAACATTAGCGATGTGATAACCAGCGCTTGAGACACGTACAAGAGTTTCACCAAGCAACGCCGCACCGGATGCGCCAGCGTATTTCGGATCAGACACTCCAAAGTTCGAACCAAGATCACCAAGTCCAGTCGCACTAAAGAGAGCGTCACAGATCGCGTGAGCTGCAACATCGCCATCAGAATGTCCATCAACTCCAACAACATCTGGCCAGAGAATTCCGCCTAACCACAATTGTCGTGAAGTATCAGATGAGAATGCATGTGCATCAGTTCCAACACCAACTCGCATTTCAGAATCAATCGGACGTAACAAAGTAAGTGCTGTGGCAATATCTTCTGGTTTAGTTATCTTCATTGCCCGTACTTCACCTAGAATTGTCTTGACCTTGATTCCTAGCGCTTCAACTAAAGCTGCATCATCGGTAGCATCCTGACTTGCTTCGTGTGCGCGCTTCAATACATCAAGGGAGAAACCTTGTGGGGTCTGCACTGCTCGCAAAGCCGAACGATCTGGGGTATTTCGCACGTATCCATCGCGATCAACTTCCTTGATCGTATCAACGACGCTTAGTGCTGGAATCACAGCAGCTTCGCCTCTCTCCAATTCACTCAATACCTTCGTTGCTAATTCCGATGTGGCAAGCGCGCGAGCAGCATCGTGAACCAGTACGTATTTGATGGTTGGCGATAAAGCTTTCAAAGCAAGGTTCACAGAATCGCTGCGAAGTACGCCACCAGTAATGACTGTGGCGCTCTCGCCCACGATGGCGCGAAATTGATCTTCAAAACCGGCAGGAGCGGTAATAACAATCTCATCGACAACAGGTGAAAGAGAGGCGAACGCGCGTTCGATAAGAGTCACGCCATCAATTTGGATGAGCGCTTTAGGAAGGTCCGCACCGAGTCGATGTCCCATTCCCGCTCCAGCAATGATTGCAGCGCTGGTAGGTGTGTGGTTCATAAGACTCTCACTAGCGAGAGTGAATTAAGAAGCGAGGACCTCGTCGAGAATTGATTCAGCCTTGGCTTCGTCAGTGTTTTCTGCGAGCGCAAGTTCGGAAATCAAAATCGCACGTGCTTTAGCAAGCATGCGCTTCTCGCCCGCAGAAAGTCCACGGTCAAGATCACGACGGAATAGATCGCGAACAACTTCAGCGACCTTGATGACATCGCCAGATGCGAGCTTCTCGAGATTGGCTTTGTAGCGACGCGACCAGTTAGTGGGTTCTTCAGTGTAAGGCTGGCGTAGAACTCCAAAGACTCTTTCAAGACCTGAGGAGTCAACAACATCGCGAACGCCGACCAAGTCAACGTTTTCTGCTGGGACTCGTACTGTGAGATCGCCTTGGGCGACTTTTAGTACTAGATAGATCTTCTCTTCGCCTTTGATTGTCCGAGTCTCAATTGCCTCAATGAGAGCCGCTCCGTGATGGGGATAGACAACGGTTTCGCCGACCTTAAATGACATTGATTGCCTTTCGCTAGACGCATATTTTATCAGAGTAATCCCAATCACGAAAACCCGCCAAAGTGAGCGTCATACAATGCTTTTCTGCCATTATTCGGCAATGAAATCTCGCCGCCTTATTGGATCACTACTCTCGACAAGCGTTTTCTTGACTGGATGTGCCGCAGGTGGCCAAGCTCCTACTCGAATCATCAAGCAAGTCACTGATGGTGTCGAAAAAGATCTCGGCGATCTCAAGATTCGTAATGTGAAGATTGTTGCGCTTCCTGATGGCTCAGGAACACTTGTTGGATTTATCGTTAATCACAACGATACCCCAGATCAATTAGCCGCCATTGCGATAAATGGCCAACGAGCTGATCTCGCAACTGAGGCGATTCTTACCAAGAACAAACCAATGTTCTTTGAAGGTGACTCAGCAAATGCAAAAGCTAAAGTCACAACTCTCGGCGCTAAACCTGGTTATCGAGTTCCCGTAATTCTCTATTTCGCAAATGGTGGCAAAGCAGAACTAGATGCGCTTGTCGTTGCCAATACAGGTATCTACAGCTCCATCTTGTAGCCAAGACCACGAACGGTCTGGATTAACGTCGGATTCGCGGGATCTGTTTCAATCTTTGAACGTAGTCGCTTGATATGAACATCTAATGTCTTGGTATCTCCAACGTAATCACTACCCCAGACGCGATCGATGAGTTGCATGCGAGTTAGAACGCGACCTGCGTTGCGCATTAAGAACTCAAGTAATTCAAACTCCTTCAACGGGAGAGAAACTGAAATTCCCTTCACGAATACTTGATGTCGCTCAACGTCCATTCGTACCGGACCCACACTCATCACGCCTTGTTCGATTTCACTAATTTCTCCAGAATTGCGACGCAGTACCGCTCTAATGCGTGCCATGAGCTCACGAGAGGAGTAGGGCTTTGTCACGTAATCATCAGCACCAATTTCTAGACCAACCACTTTGTCGACCTCTGAATCTTTTGCTGTGAGCATGATGATGGGGACTCGGGATTTAGCTCGAATCTGTCGACAGACCTCGGTACCAGACACTTCAGGAATCATGAGATCCAAGAGCACGAGATCGATGGCACCTTGATCGAATTTTCGAAGCGCTTCTGCGCCGTTTTCAGCGGTCACGACCGAAAAGCCTTCTTTGCCCAGCAAGAACTCCAACGCTTCGGAGAACGAAGCTTCGTCCTCAACGATAAGGATCTTGGTCACTCTGATTTCCCTTCTTCATCTTCAGCGATAGGAAGTTGTAACGTGAAAGTACTGCCAACACCAATTTTGCTCCATACCTTTACATCTCCACCGTGGTTGAGCGCGACGTGCTTCACGATGGAAAGCCCTAAACCTGTTCCGCCCGTCATGCGTGAACGGGCTGGATCGACTCGATAGAAACGTTCGAATATTCGATTCAGATCGCCTTCGGCGATTCCAATTCCTTGATCAGTCACCGAAATCTCTGCCAAATCACCATTTCTCCGAGTCACGATTGAAACTTTCGTATTCTCTGGACTGTAGTTGACCGCGTTCTCCACCAAATTGTGAACTGCAGTTATGAGTTGTTCTCGATCGCCGATTACAATCGCATTCTCAATATCGCCAATTTCAATGGTGATGCCGCGTTGCTCGGAAGAAAATTGCGCTTGGTCGACTGCCTCTCGAACCACATCGATTATTTCGACCGAAAAAGCTTTCTGTAGTGGATCGCTACTTTGCAAGCGAGACAAGTCAATAATCTCTTGGACTAGATCGGCCAGCCGCTTTGCTTCATTATGCATTCGGGAAGCAAATCGAATAACTTCTTGCGGTTCATCCTTAGCGCCCAAAATTGCTTCACTCAACAATCCCAGAGCCCCGATTGGGGTCTTGAGTTCATGAGAGACGTTTGCAACGAAATCTCGGCGAACCGCGTCAATTCTTCGCGCTTCACTCTCGTCCGCTAACAAGATTAAGACCATTCCCTCATCATTTAGCGGAGTCACAGAAACTTTTAATTCGCGCTTGCCGCTTCCGATCGGCCCACGTGCTACTTCTAAAGAACCTCGATGCGTTTCGTGAGTTCGACGTACCACTCGAATCAGCGCCATGAGATCTTCATTGATAATTCGTTCATCCTTAAGGATTCCGAAAACGTTAATTCCCGAAGATTGAAAGAGAATCCGTTCACCAGGGATAAGAACCAGAGACTCCACTTCAAGTGACATGAGAGTCTTAATCAAAATATCTGGTAACTCATCAACAAAAGAGATCTCGCTACTTTTTCTGCGGAACCTCATGTCGCAATAGTACGAAAAAAGCTAGGAAATATTGGGGTCACAAGCCCAGTCACCCTCTGTTCACCACCGCGAAAGGCTCCGTTAACCGTCATATTTTCAATGGAGCGTGAAAACGATTACCTTTAGCCCATGACCTGGTTACGCAGCGCATTTCAAGACGAATTAGATGGAGTTACCGCAACGCTGGTAGGGCTTTCAAGTTTGGTTTCTGATGCGATCTCCAAAGCTACTCATGCTCTTCTCACAGCAAACCTTTCAGAAGCTGAAGCGGTGATTGCCGCCGATGATCGCGTTGACGACATTCAGCATGAACTCGACGCCCGCATTATCGACATCATCGCTCGCCAACAACCAGTTGCCTCTGATCTTCGAGCACTTGTAACAGCGCTTCGAATGAGCGCTGACCTTGAGCGCATGGGAGATATGGCTCATCACATCGCAAAGATCACTCGACTACGTCATCCAGGCGCTGCAGTTCCATCTGAGTTGCTTCTCACCATTGAAGAGATGGGCAAAGTTGCTCGTACTATTTCCGACAAGGTCGGAGGAATCATCAATTCCCGCGATATCGATAAGGCGCTTGAAGTTGAACGCGATGATGATGAGATGGACAAACTCCATCGCAAGCTCTTCACCACGCTTTTGGATCCAAAGTGGCCACATGGAATTGAGACAGCGATCGACATTACTTTGATTGGGCGTTACTACGAGCGGTATGCCGACCATGCAGTATCGGTTGCACGTCGCGTCTATTTCCAGGTAACTGGAAAATTCTCTAAGTAATTACTTCTTACCTTGATTTGCTACCGCTTCGATAGCGGCTTTAGCTGCTTCTGGATCTAGATACTCTCCGCGTTTAACGATTGGTTCGAAATCGTTATCGAAATTGAAGAGCAATGGAATTCCGGTTGGGATATTTACTTCCGCAATCTCCTCGTCCGAGATACAAGCGATGTGTTTGACGATGGCACGAATGGAGTTTCCGTGAGCGGCTACAAGTACCGTCCTGCCAGCTTGGAGATCTCGGGAAATCTCGCCATTGAGATACGGCAATAAACGCTCGACAACATCTTTTAAGCATTCTGTCTTTGGCATCGTAGCGCCAAGATCGGCATAGCGTGGATCTTTGGCTTGCGAGTATGGGTCATTGTCATCAATGGGTGGCGGTGGCACATCGAAAGAACGGCGCCATAATTTGAATTGTTCCTCGCCATACGCTTCAAGCGTCTGCTTCTTATCTTTCCCTTGTAGCGCACCGTAATGACGCTCATTTAAGCGCCAGGTCCGATTGACCGGAATCCAATGGCGGTCGCAAGCATCAAGAGCTATCTGGGCAGTTTGAATGGCGCGACGAAGCAAAGAAGTGTGGAGTACATCTGGAAGCAGATTCTTTTCCCGGAGTAATTCGCCGCCCCGGCGGGCTTCTTTCTCGCCGAGCTCAGAGAGTCGTACATCAACCCACCCAGTAAAAAGATTCTTGGCATTCCATTCACTTTCACCGTGGCGGAGCAGAATCAATTTTCCGATACTCATAGCGCCATCCTATTGAAAACTAGATGAGATGCTCAAATGCCGCGAGATTTGAGAGCGATTCGCCGCGCGAAACTCGCCATGCCCATTCGCGGCGAATCGCGTTAGTAAATCCCAATTCCAATAAAGGATTAAAGGACGAATCCGAGTACTGCAATACCGCGCCAATCACTCGATCAAGTTCTTGTTCGGTAACCGCACTAAAAGGTAATCGGCCAACCAGATAGATATCGCCCAGTTCATTGATAGCAAATGCCACACAATACATCGATGCATTTTTCTTCAACATCCATTCATGGACTGCGGCCTCATTCTCATCAGGCTTGCGCACTACGAATGCGTTAATGCTTAAGGATTGGTCACCAACCACGAGTGCGCAATGGGTTTGGAGTTTCTTTTCGCCTGGCAGAGTCAATAAATATGCGGATTCTGAACTCTTCTCAAAATCAATATCGTGCGACTCTAAGAACTCATCAATCGTGGCTTTCGCCATGGCTCTAGTCGACATAATTAAGCAAGGCTTCGAATATTCGCATTACCTTTGGAAAGTACGCGGTCGTAGACATCAAGGATTCCGCGAGCGGTGGTATCCCAACCAAAATGCGATGCATGCTCAACCGCGCCCATCGACATCAGAAGTCGACGTTCTGGTTCCATCAAAAGACGAGAAATCACCGCAGACCAGGCGCGTGGATCGTGGCCATCGACAAGCGATCCCGAGATTCCATCAGCTACAGCGGTGCGAAGTCCGCCTACCGCCGTTGCAACAACGGGCGTTCCGCAGGCTTGGGCCTCAAGGGCTACGAGACCAAATGACTCCGAATAAGAAGGAACGCACACTAAATCGCTCGCTCTGTACCAATCAGAAAGTTGATCGCGAGGGACAGGCGGCATGAATTCAATAACATCGTCAACGCCCAGAAACTTTGTGAGCGCTTGCAGACGTTCTGGTTCTTGTGAACCATTTCCAGATGCGCCGCCCATGATGACAGTCTTGAGTTTGGCGCGCAGCATCGGTGTGTGCTTGAGCATTTCCGCAACTGCGCGGATCAAAACTTCCGGGCCTTTGTGAGGTTGGATGCGACCAACGAAAGCTAGCATCAAAGCATCTTCGGCAATATTCAATTTCTTTCGGCTAGTTTTCTTACCACCATTGATCTTGTAGGTGGAGAGATCTACTCCAGGTGGAACGATGAAGACTCGATCTGGGCATGCGTCGTAAAGTGAGACCAAGCTTGCAGCTTCGGCTGAGGTGTTTGCAATCAATGCCGCGGATGCACCAACGACTTGCTCTTCACCGATGGCACGTGTTTGTGGTTCGGGTTTCTCACCTTCAGCTAAAGAGAGGTTCTTAACTTTCGCCATCGTATGCATCGTATGGACGAGTGGAATTCCAAGGCGTTCGCTTATCAACCAACCAAGCTGTCCTGAAATCCAATAATGAGAATGAATGACGTCGTAATAATTTGCTGGAAGCCGTGCTTCTTGATGCATGAAAGATGACATAAGTGCACAGATTTGTGATGGCAATTCATCTTTAGTGATTCCGTCGTAAGGACCTGCCTCGAGATGGCGAACTGTGACGCCTTCAGCAATTTCAACTTTTTCTGGCAGACCTGACTTATTAGCGCGGGTATAGATATCAACAGCAACACCAGATTCTGCAATTCGCTTCGCACTTTCAACAACGTAGACATTCATTCCGCCGGCATCACCAATTCCCGCTTGTTCAAGCGGTGAGGTATGGAGCATCAAGGATGCGATGCGACGTGCGTGCTTAGCCATGAAGGACGAGTTTACTCGCCCTGATTTCTCCTACAACCTGCCCATCACCCATCACTTTTTCACGCTCAAGATCGACGTTGATTCCTAGTTGCGAAAGGGTTGCGATAGCAAGAGAGCTCGCTCCTCGTTGCGAACCATCGCTCATCTTCCAAACGATGGTCTGGCCTTGTGGCAATGACATCACCATTACACCTTCAGCTCCATCTTTCACAAAGAGTCCAGGAACTTTCTCCATCAACACAGTTGGCAAACGTCCAATACCGGAGACCATCACCGGATTATTGCGACAGGCGTTTACTACTTCTTGGTGGATTGATTCTTGCGAGAGTGTAAGGCTTCGAATCGCTTGTGCGAGAGCGCGAAGTGAAATGGCAAAGAGCGCTGCCCCGCATCCATCGACGCCAACTTTTGTGATCTGCTCACCACTTAACTTCTCGAATTCTTTTCGGATCGCAACTTGTAGTGGGTGATCTGGTGATTTATATGTCGCTAAATCCCAGCCATTCGTCGCACATGTTGCGACCATGGCTGAATGCTTTCCGCTGCAATTCGCAGCTAATGATGTTGGCGCTTTATCGCCCCATGCAGCACGCTCGGCTGCGCCCAGAGGTTTATCCGGAGTATTAAGCAGCGCTCTTTCATCCAGACCCACCGATACAAGAGTCGACTGCGCCACTTCAAGATGAGCAGAACTTCCTGCATGGCTGGCACACGCAAGTGCGAGTTGTGGGCCATTTACTTTCAATCCGGCGCGCAACATTGCAGAAGCTTGAAGTGACTTGACAGCAGAACGCGGATAGATGAGTTGGTCGATATCTCCAATTTTCAATACTTCTTCGCCATTTGCGCCAAGAATCAGAAGATGGCCGAGATGGACTGACTCCACCATCTCATTGCGAACTACCTCAAGCAGTACTTCTCCGACGTTCATTATTGAGAGACTCGTGGCAAAGTCGACCAGATATGAGCTTGTAACTTATTGCCTTGATAAGCCATGTCATAGGCATAGAAAAGTTCACCTTCGACTAGACCATACAAACGTTGGCCGCCTTCAATTGATTTCGCAGATGGAGCTGAATAAGCCTGATCCATCGCAAGTTGGATCTTTGGTCCATCGAAACGACCGACCCAACCTTCAGCAATTCCAGTGCTATGTGCAATCAAGACTTCGAGTTGATTGCCTGGCTTTACACGCCAGAATCCAGTTTCGGATGCTGCAGTCTTGATTATTTCGTTGTTGTCATCAATCAACCAAGAGCGAGAGAAGAAAGTAAGGAATGGACGACCATCGTGGCTAAATGTCACTTCTTGTGCGAATTGAAAATTCTCGATTCCCGGATATTCACCATGACCTTTTCCGCGCCAGGTTCCAATTAACCAGGCAAGTGGATTCAAATCTGGATGAAGACCTTCAGGAATCTGGAATGCCATTTATGCGCCCCTTTTCAATTTCCGCCATTGGCGCGCGGCATAACCCAACATCGCAAGCGCCATAAAGAACGCAGCCGCAATCAGCGCAATCGTGGTGACAAATTCCATAGAATCAATCTATCGGTACGAGAATCTCTTGGCTGGCAGGAATGGCTTGTACATCCAGAACTGCATCGGCAGGAGTCATGCGCTTAATAACAGCAAGTGCGATCGGACCCAATTCATAATGACGTGCGACCGAGCCCACAAAACCAATCTCTTTACCGTCATAGGTGACAGCATCCCCATGGCTAGGGATATCAACCGAACTTCCATCGAGATGCAACAACACCAAGCGACGTGGTGGATGGCCGAGATTGAATACTTTCGCCACCGTCTCTTGTCCGCGATAGCAGCCTTTATTCATATGCACTGCTTTATTAAGCAGACCTAATTCATTGGGAATCGATTTATGGTCGGTATCGAAGCCGATTCGCGCACGTCCTTGTGCGATTCGCTCCGCTTCGAGCGCCCACATCCCAACTTGAAGATTGGCGCTAGCAAAAGCAGTGGTGGTTGCGGCCAATTCTGCACGCGGAACAAGGGCATACGGACCACCAATATCATCAGTCTTTCCTGGCGCTTTCACAATCGCGTATTCGTCCGACACATCTTTTACATCCACTCGCAGCATGAACTTCATCTTCGCCAAATAATCCAACAACATCGGGGCTTTCTCGCGATCAAGATGCAGGAAAGTGGTGGAGCCATCGTCAACCAAAAAGAATTGTTGTTCGACATGACCTTGGGGATCCAAGATCAACGCTTCTTTCCACATACCTGGTTCTAGTTTCTCAAGGTGTTGGGTGGTCAGAGAATGGAGCCACATCAAACGATCTTCGCCAGAAATGGCGATAACGCTTCGATGTGAGAGATCGGCCCATGCTTTGCCTTCTGCCAGCGCGCGTTGCTCTTTCGCAACTTCACCAAAATGCCAGATTGCGCCTTTGTCGAGACCTTCCTCTACAAATACTGCGGTCATGATTTTTCAGAGCACTGCGCACATGTGCCGTAGATGGCGAAGTGCGTTACATCAGTCTTGAATCCGTAATCGTCAATTAATTTATCGACGAAAGATGCAGCGCTTTCAATCGGGGCATCGCCTACTGAACCGCATTTTCCGCAGACCAAATGCAGGTGCGTTAATTCTTCAGCTGCGTGATATGTAGCGCCACCGTGTCCTAAGTGCGTGTGTTGCACGAGGCCAACATTTTCGAGCGTCTCTAGGTTGCGATACACCGTAGAAAGATTGATGCCGGGATGAGTCTTGCGGACTTTCTCGGCTACTTCTTCGGGAGTGGCATGTCCGAGTTCGCGGACAGCCTGAAGCACGAGTTCGCGTTGGGGCGTGAGACGTAAGCCTTTATCGCGTAGTTCGTGGTTCTTTGGCACTCCCCGATTCTAGAGGTTAGGCAGGTTGTACGAATCCTCGCGATTCTTACGCTGCGAAACCGCACCTCGAGCGCGAGCAATCAACAAATACATCTCGCAACCAAGGCAGAAGTTGAATGCCGCATTCAAGAATGCTGCAGCCAACGCAAAACCAATCGCGATCTCAAAGACAAGTGTTGCTTCAAGGATCAAAGCAGTTGTTGCTGTGAGTGCAAAGAGGAATCCGACAACTTGAGCAAACTGTGGTGGACGAGTGTCTTCAGTTGGGACATCGCCACGTAGTCGCGGCTTAATGAGTGTGCGATAGATCCATGCATACGGAGTTGCTTGTGGTCCGACAAATGCGCCGATTCCAAAAACAACGAGTTGCCAAACAAGGAGTGGAAATGATGCACTTGCAAGGATTGCGGCAAGAACCAGAGTTGTTAATACAGCACCAAAGCGCGGACCGCGCGCATCAAGGAGCTTTACATCTTCTTTCGTATCAAATCGCAGAACATTGGTGATAGACATTTAGATTTTCCTTTTCGTTACGTAGTTGGAATTGCTTGATCAACAACTACGCACGACAGAGCTGGCCAGCGAAACGGCAGAAATCAATCACGCGCCGTTTTGTGAAGAGCTGGAGCCCGATGCCAAACATGGGCGTAAGAATAAAAGGAACCCGGTAATGAAGCGAGTTGCAAACTATTTGCAGTTATTTGATCGCCGATAGTGTGGCGAGCACCTCAGCTCGCTTGGGTGCACCGACTGCGCGCCCGACTTCCACCCCAAATTTATCCAAGACCAAAGTCGTGGGAGTTGAGCGAATATCTAGTCGGCGCACAAGATCAAGATTCTTTTCTGCATCGATATCAACATGCGTGACATCATCGAGATCTGCAGTGATATCCGTGAGTAGCGCACGAGTTGCGCGACATGGAGTACAGAATGCAGATGAGAATTGCACTAGTGTCACGCGGGATCCCAATTCAGAACCGATATCAGCAGCGCTAATCGCAGGCTGCTTCGTGTTCTTTACCTTGACTTTGCCGCGGCTGCGTTGGTACCAGAAGCCATATGCGCTAGCGAGCGTGAGAACAATGAGAATTGGAAGGTAATTATCCACGCGGCTATTCTTTCACCCTTATGGCACGCATTCTACTTTTGACGAATACGACTGGAGCAAG
>Ga0214919_10009252_pt1 | contig 12729 bp, 10 predicted proteins | sample LL1503_MetaG_FD_177994 | JGI IMG/M metagenome (GOLD analysis project Ga0214919, IMG submission 177994) | Freshwater microbial communities from Lake Lanier, Atlanta, Georgia, United States - LL-1503 | ecosystem: Environmental > Aquatic > Freshwater > Lake | place: USA: Georgia | collected...
GCGAGACGATACACCATTGAAAATGGGTGATGTTTAGAAAAGAGCAATAATTTTGAGGCGCTGCTGGCTGCGTTTGACCTGACGGCCACCACCGATATCGCACCCCGGCGTTTCTCCTCGAGCCACACAGAGCACTCGTTCAACGGTGGCCAAGTCTGGAGGGTACGGGTGAGAGAGCCACATGCGCAATGCTCGGCGGGCGAGCGCCTGGGGTGCTGCTGCAATTGCTTTGGAGTCGGTTGGGTCGATTGCACTCGCGAGTTCATCCAATAATTCGTCGTCGTCGCGCATAAGTTCGGCTTGTCGTGCAATCACCGACACCACGTCTCGTTGTGAGATCGACTGCAAGAGGGGCAACACTTCGTGTCTAATGCGGTTGCGTTGAAACCTCTCGTCGTCATTACTCGGGTCGTGAAAAATTGAGATGCCAAGCGCATCGCATAACGCAACTGTGTCGCTACGGCGCAACTGCAAGATGGGATGTGCTGGTCCGCCCTGCATGCCAGACAATCCGCGCATGCCCGCACCACGCAACAAGTTGACAAGCACGGTTTCTGCTTGGTCATCAGCGGTATGACCCGTCGTCACATCTGTAGGTAGCACCGCGAAGCGTGCTTCGCGTGCTCGCGCCTCCAAGTTGCTTCCCGTTTCAATTACAACTGTGCGTGACTCAAACTTTGTACCGAGTGCGATTGCGATATCATGCACAATCTGTGCTTCAGCAGACGACCCATCGCGCAAACCATGATCCACATGCCATGCGGTTACGTTGGTGCAGTGCGCAGCAGCCAACACAAGTAGTGCTACCGAGTCTGCACCGCCGGAAACCGCGCAATGAATTGTTTTGTTGTTCGGTGCAAACGTGCACTTCGTCAACAATTCTGCGACGAGCGGATGAGTGCGAAAATCCTTCAGTGCGGCAGGCATCAGCCCGACCGTTCTACTTTTGCGCGTTGCGTTGGCGACGGTTTGGGTATTTGAGTGACGAGACTTTGGCAACATAGCCAACAATTACGTTGACGATGGCCCCTACGCCAGCAATTAAAAGAATCAAACCCAACCAAAAGTGCCATACGACTGCGATCATGGATTCAATCGTAGCCAAGCGATCCGACCATGCCATTGTTTGTTCTACGGTAGATTTCAATGCGTCCAAGGGGGCTCAAGTGGCTGAAGTCGTAATCAATGAGCGCGGCATGACAATGGCAGATGTGATTGCCATTGCCCGCGATGGGGCAACTGTTCGCTTAAGCGATAACGCGTTTGCAGCAATGGCCACTTCGCGGAGTCATATAGATGCACTTGTTGCATCATCGACACCGGTGTATGGGGTGTCAACAGGTTTTGGGGCACTTGCTAATAGATACGTATCCGTTGAGCAGCGCGCACAATTGCAACGATCATTAATACGTTCGCATGCCGCGGGCGTCGGCGAGCCAGTTGAGCGCGAGGTAGTGCGCGCACTCATGGCATTACGGCTCAAAACTCTTGCGTCGGGCCGCACGGGGGTGCGGCCAGTGATTGCCCAAACGATGGCCGCATTATTGAACGCCAGTATTACTCCTGTCGTGCGCGAGTTTGGTTCGCTTGGTTGCAGTGGCGACTTAGCACCGCTCGCACATTGTGCACTCGTATTGATGGGCGAGGGTGAGGCTGTTGGCGCAGATGGCGCGCAACGACCAGTGCCAGAGTTGCTCAATGCAGCCGGCATCACAGCAGTTGAGTTGCAAGAAAAAGAAGGTCTTGCATTGATCAATGGCACAGACGGCATGCTCGGCATGTTGATCATGGCAATCGCTGACATGGAAGTGATTTGTGATTCAATCGACGTGATTGCAGCAATGAGCGTCGAGGCATTGCTCGGTACTGATGCGGTTTTCAAGTCTGAGTTACACGAGCCTCTACGCCCGCATCCAGGTCAAGCACTCAGTGCCGCAAACATGATGAACGCGTTGAAGGATTCACCAATAGTTGCTTCACACGTCCTAAACGACGATCAGGTACAAGATGCATATTCGTTACGTTGTGCACCGCAAGTAACCGGCGCAGTTCGCGACACAATCACACACGCAACACTTGTTGCATCGCGTGAGCTTGCATCAACAATTGACAACCCAGTTGTGCTGCCCGACGGCAGAGTGAGCTCAAACGGCAACTTTCATGGCGCACCAGTTGCATACGTGCTCGATTTTTTAGCGATTGTGCTTGCTGACTTGGGATCAATGTCGGAGCGCCGCACAGATCGCATGCTCGACAAGGCACGATCAAACGGTCTGCCACCATTTTTGGCAGATGACCCTGGTGTCGACTCTGGTCTGATGATTGCGCAATACACGCAGGCAGCATTGGTATCAGAAAATAAGCGCAACGCTGTGCCTGCAAGTGCAGATTCGATCCCGAGTTCGGCGATGCAGGAAGATCACGTTTCGATGGGTTGGAATGCAGCACGCAAGCTTCGATCGTCGATGCACAACATGCAACGCATTGCAGCCATCGAGTTGCTCACTGCAGCACGCGCACTTGATCTGCGTTCACCGCTCAAACCATCAAAAATTACGGGTGCTGTGCGCGACCGTTTGCGCAAGACTGTTGAAGGTCCAGGACCGGATCGCTTTTTGTCACCTGAACTTGAAGCTGCGGTGCTCTTCGTGCAGCGTGGTGAAGTGGTTTAGTTGCATTTTTGGATTTACATGAGCCAAATTGTCTTGATCGGCAGTATCAATAGACGAGTTGGATTGAGACTATTATCTAATCAATCCACACTTGTGGTTAATCGGAGACGGAGGAGCGTGAGATATGGGAATCTTTATAATTGCCGAAATCGGTATTAATCACAATGGAAGTATGGATATTGCTAAACAGTTAATCGATGTAGCGGTTGACGCTGGTGCTGACGCGGTTAAATTTCAAAAGCGAACCATTGAACTCGTTTACACCAAAGAAATGCTTGATTCACCTCGGGAGAGTCAGTGGGGCAATACTCAGCGCGATCAAAAATTAGGTCTTGAATTCACGGATTCTGATTACAAGGAAATCGATGCATATTGCAAAGAGCGGAGCATTTTATGGTCGGCTTCAGCATGGGATTTAGAGAGCCAAAAATTCTTAAACAAATTTGATCTGTCTTTCAATAAGGTCGCTTCTGCGATGCTGCCTTACACAGAACTCATGCAGTCAATCGCTAGCGAGGGACGAAAAACGTTTATCTCAACAGGAATGTCCGATGAGCCTATGCTCGACCGTGTTGTTGATATGTTTCGCAAAGCAAATTGCCCGTTTGAGTTAATGCATTGTGTATCGACTTACCCCTTGGATGATGTTGATGCCAACTTGTCCAGAATTGGCTCATTGAGAAATCGCTATAAGTGTGATGTCGGCTATAGCGGTCATGAAGTGGGCCTCGCACTTTCTTACGGCGCAGTAGGACTTGGCGCGTCGTCGCTAGAGAGGCACATTACGTTGAGCCGAGCAATGTACGGATCCGATCAATCTGCATCAGTTGAGCCAGCCGGTTTTCGTCAACTCGTGGGAGGAGTTCGCAAGATCGTTGCCGGAATGGGTGATGGTGCAATAGCCATGAATCCTAAAGAAAAGCCTGTCGCCGACAAACTTCGTGCACATATTCCTCAGTCTTGACAGTTGCTCAAATGAAACCAATCATCACTGAAGTAATTGAAGATGCAATAAAGTTACACAAGTTGGTTCTGTCGGACCATCGCATAATCCAGCAAATTGAAAGCCTTAGTGAGGCATGTCTTGAATCACTTCGTAACGGTGGCAAGATTATTTTTGCTGGCAATGGAGGAAGTTTTGCGGATTCTCAGCACCTTGCTGCCGAACTCATTTCACGTTTGGTTTTTGATAGAGCACCGCTCCCATCAATTGCTTTAGGTACGAATATGTCGTCAACAACTGCCATAGGTAATGACTATGGCTACGAGTTCATTTTTACGCGTGAAATGCAAGTCATTGGTTCAAAGAACGATGTATTCATTCCAATTTCAACTTCCGGAAATAGCAAAAATATTCTTGCCGTCGTTGAAGCTGCGAACGAGATTGGGATGACCGTTTGTGGGCTAACGGGAGAAACTGGCGGACAGTTGGCAAAAATTTGTGAATGCATTCAAGTCCCGTCTTCGCGAACGGAAAGAATTCAAGAATGTCACATTCTCATTGGGCACATTTTGTGCCTGATTATCGAAGAGGGTTACTTCGGCAAACAAATCAAAATCTAAAAGGTAACAACTGCGGTTTTGTGGAGCCCAAGATGAGAATCGAACTCACGACCTACGCATTACGAGTGCGTTGCTCTACCCCTGAGCTACCTGGGCGGGTATTTAGCTAATAAGCAGTTCAGTTTACTGGTGCGATGTGTGGCATTTGCATGAGCGACGGGCATTGCAAGAAGAGTGATTGCAGTACCAACTCTTCATTCACATTGAGACCAAGTACTCCCATTGCCTTATGAATGCGTTCGATTGCCTGAACATAGACATCGACGTTTGCTGGAGTTGGCTGCGAAATAACAAGTGCGTGATACGCGCCGGCAACAGTTGCAAGACCACTCCGTAATTCATCGGTCTTGAACTTACGCAACTGGCGCTTGTGACGGTCTTGCAATGCTTTACGTCCACTGCCGCGTTCGCCCGTGAGAGCGACACGCTCTTCGAGAGTAGATAATTCATCTACTTGAGCTTTAAGTAACGGTGCTGCTGCTTCATCTATGTGCTCGAATAACTCGTCAACGAGCGCTGCAACTTGTGCACCGGTTCCATCGAGGCGAGACGGTATTGAAGCAAATGCTTCTTGTCGTTTGACCAGAAATTTATCGGTAGCAAGATGACGTGCCCGGCTGAGATTGCCAGATGCCGCACGAGATACCGACGCTGCAAGATCGGGCTTGGTGCCCTCAGAAACAAGCGCGGCTGCAATTTGCGAGTCGTCGGGACGCACAAAATTGACAACGACACAACGCGAATTGATAGTTGCAAGCGCTGGCACGAGTTGGTCGGCAAGAAGAATGAAAATCATTCGCTCCGGTGGTTCTTCGATCGTCTTCAACAAGCGAACAGCAGCCGAGTCGCGCATGAGGTGCAACTCATGGACGATCACGATCTTGACTTTGCTTTCGGTAGGAGTTGTGGATGACAAGCGAACAATGTTGTCGGCTTCGTCTTTGTCGACGGCAGCACCTTCACGCAATACTTCAACTACGTCGGAATACGCACTGCGAGCAATCAGCTTTGCTTCACGAGTTGTCGCATCATCTGATCCCGTGATTAGTAATGATGAAAACGCACGGGCGGCCTCTTCTTTTCCACAACCCTCTGGCCCTACAAACAAATAGGCATGTACCGACTGAGTTGCAAGATGTTGCAACTGTTGCACCGCATGCGACTGACCAACAACGCTTTGCCACACGTTTGATGCAGTGCTGGTTGCCCCATTCATGACAAGGTGATCTGAAGTCGTTCGCAAACCTGAGTAAGAATGGTCTCAGCGAGTTCATCCTTTGGAGGCGTGCCGTCAACGATGAGCCAACGAGTTGGTTCGGCTGCTGCCATCGCGTGAAAGCCAGTGAAAATACGTTCGAAAAATGCACGGTCTTCGCGCTCAAAGCGATCGAGCTCACGCTTCTTTAAGCGCTCAAGCAACTGTTCGAGCGGCACATCAATAAACACAACCAAATCTGGCCAATTGCCAGCAATTGCCCAGTTATTGAAACGCCTCAACTCATCAATATCGAGCATGCGCCCATACCCCTGATAGGCGAGCGATGAAAATGCACTGCGATCACTGACCACATGTATGCCGGCTTGAAGCGTTGGCAACACGAGTTCGTCGAGGTGTTGTGCACGATCGGCCGACATCATGAGTGCTTCGGCTCGAGGCGAGAGCATCGTGTTGGATGCATCCAGCATTGCTGCACGAAGTGATGCACCAATCGCGGTGCCACCAGGCTCGCGAGTTGCGATGCCACCCAATGCTTCGGCAAGACGCGTTACATGCGTAGATTTTCCGCAGCCCTCAAGGCCTTCAAAGGCGATGTAGCGGCCAGTCGTCATGATGCTTTTTTCTTGGCGACTTTCTTGGCTGTTTTCTTCACCGTTTTTGCAGCAACTTTCTTAGGCGCCTTTGCGACTTTCTTCGCCGCTGCTTTTTTGGCTGGCTTGGCAGCCTTCTTGCGCTTGAGCGATGGGTCTGCATCGCGGCGCACAGCCAACAACTCGAATGCGCGCTCTGGCGTCACATATTCCAAACGATCACCGCGTGTAAGGCTCGCATTTGTCTCGCCGTCAGTGACATACACACCAAACTTGCCATCTTTAGCAACAACTGGTTTGCCGCTCACTGGGTCGACACCAAACTCGCGCAACGGTGGCTTTGCCGGCCCGCGTCGGCCATACACACGTGGCTCTGCAAGCTTGGCCAGCGACTGTTCGAGTGTGAACGTAATCAACTCCTGCTCGGTGTCGAGTGTGCGGCTCTCTTTGCCCTTATTGATGTATGGGCCGTAGCGACCATTTTGCGCAGTAATGATTTCGCCATCTGCTGGGTCGAAACCAACCGTGCGTGGAAGTGACAGCAACCGAAGCGCATCATCAATAGTGAGTGCCTCAATGGTCATGTCCTTAAATAACGAAACCATCTTTGCTTTTTCCATGCTTGGTGGAGGAGTGTCGAGAGTGCCCCACATGACGTACGGACCGTACTTGCCAGTCTTTTTGTAAACAGGCAGACCATCTTTTTCGCCAATTGGTTCTTCAAATTTTGGGCGAGCCAATATCTCGATCGCAGTTTCGACCGTCAGTTCATCTGGGGCCATGCTGTCTGGGATGCCGGCTGTTTGCTCACCACACCTTATATATGGACCAAATTTTCCTGGTCGGGCCTCGATCATGTCTCCGCTTACTGGGTGAAGACCAACATGAAATGCGTTGAGAGTTGCTGCATCAATATTTTCGATGTTGTGCTCGACGAGCGGCTTGAGACCTGGCAACTCCTTGCCGTTGCCAAAATAAAACTCTGCAAGCCATGCATCGCGCACGCGCTTGCCTTCGGCAATCTCGTCCAACTCTTCTTCGACCGTTGCAGTAAATGTGTAGTCAACAAGCGTGGTGAAATAGTTGGTCATCAACTTGACCACAGCAAACGCTGTCCATGAAGGAACAAGCGCCTGACCCTTCTTCCACACATAGCCACGGTTGATGATCGTGCCGAGAATCGATGCATAGGTTGACGGGCGCCCGATGCCGAGCTCTTCAAGTTTCTTGACCAATGTTGGTTCGGTAAAACGAGATGGTGGTGAAGTGTTGTGACCGAGTGCGTTAATGGTCTCGACAGAAACTCCATCGCCAACCTTGAGCACAGGCAGCAACGCTTCTTTTTCTTCGGCATCGTCAGCCGACTCTTCAACAACTTCTTGATATGCCTGGCGATAACCAGCAAACGTGATGGTGGTTCCACTTGCAGAGAACTCGCAGTTAGCTGGGCTAGTGCCTGAAGTAGTTGCACCTAAGCGAACAGTGAGTGTTGTGCCCAACGTGTCGTTCATTTGTGATGCGAGTGTGCGCTGCCAGATCAATCGGTAGAGCGCAAGTTCGTTGGCCCGCAACTCTGGCGCGAGTTCTTCTGGGCTGCGCAATGGCAACGCCGGACGAATTGCTTCGTGAGCTTCCTGCGCATTTTTCACTTTTGATTTGTATTCGCGAGTTGTAGCCGACAAAAACTCTTCACCGTATGTTGTTGAGATAGCGGTGCGTACTTCGTGCAGCGCTTCAGCACCGAGCGTCACCGCGTCGGTACGCATGTACGTGATGTAACCGGCTTCGTACAAACCTTGAGCAACACGCATTACTTCGCTTGCTGTGATGCGTAACTTATTGCCGCCCTCTTGCTGCAAAGTGCTCGTCATAAACGGCGCTTTTGGCGACTTGCGGTAAGGCTTTTCTTCAACACTGCGAACCTCGAGCGTGGCGCCTTGAAGGCCTGCCGAAAGCTCTTGGGCTCTCGCCTCATTAATAACGACTACCGCTTCTTTTGCAATGCCTTTTTCGTTGAAATCTTTGCCGGTTGCAATGCGCACTCCATCGACTGATTGGAGGGTGGCAGTGAACTGTGGCGAGGTTGCAGTAACTGCCTCGAGATCCCAGTACGCAGCCGAGATGTGAGCCATGCGTTCTTGTTCGCGCTCGACTACTAAACGAATCGATGGGCTTTGTACACGACCTGCAGAAAGACCACGATTTACTTTGCGCCACAAAATTGGCGACACCGAATAGCCGTACAAGCGATCGAGAATGCGTCGTGCTTCTGCTGCGTCAACAAGTTTGTAATCGATGTCGCGTGGATTAGCAATTGCTGCATCAATTGCGGCTTTGGTGATTTCGTGAAACACCATGCGCTTGGTCTCAATGTTTTTTGGTTTGAGGTACTCAAACAAGTGGGCAGCAATTGCCTCACCCTCGCGGTCTTCGTCGGTTGCAAGATAGAGGGCACTGGCCGTCTTCAGAACGCTTTTTAGTTCCTTAATAATGGTGCTGCCGCGCTCGGTCAGTTCGTATGTCGGCTTGAATCCGTTATCGACGTCGACAGACAAACCCTTGCTAGGAAGGTCGGCAATGTGGCCGACGGAAGCGCGTACGTCAAAGCCATCACCAAGAAATTTGGCGATCGTTTTGGCCTTGGCGGGGGACTCGACTATGACGAGGGGCTTAGACATGACTTTTCATCGTTACGTGGTTTAGCACTGTCTTGTCAAGGCTATCCACGTAAAGCCAAATGCAGTAAGGGTTTAATTTCGCTAGCGTGAGTAATGAAATGACCAATGACGCACATGAAGGTTTGGCAAATGCCACCACTCGTGATGAAGCAGCACACGCTCTTGCGCTTGGATGGAATGAGCGACTTGCAACTGAATTGATTGAAAAAAAATACGACATGACGTCGTTGCAACGTAGTCGAAGACTCGGTCGAGTGAGCAGAATCGATCGCGGATGGAGCACAATTCTCACAAGCGGAGTGCATGACGCGGTTGATGGCGTCGAACGCGTGCGCAACATCGGCGCCGAAGTTGCTGTTGGCGATTGGGTGATTATTTCTGACGACATGGAGAAAATTGATCACGTATTGTCACGCAGTTCGGCACTTACTCGACGTGCATCGTCGGACACCGTGCGCGCAGAGTCACACACTGTCGCAACAAATATAGACACCGTGCTTGTAGTGCAAGCCGCAACGCCAGATCCAAACTTGCGACGCATCGAACGAGAACTTGTCTTGGCTTTTGACAGCGGTGCACAACCAGTGTTGGTGTTTAACAAGATCGATGAATTAGACGCCGAAGGATTGTCGCTCATGGTGCGCCGAGTTGAGCCCGTGCTTGCCGGCGTGCCACTGCTATTTGCGAGCGCCAAAACTGGGGCTGGGCTCGATGGCTTGCGCACCTATACGTATATATATGACACCCAAAAGAAAACGGCCAGTGCGCCGCAGACAATTGCTTTGTTGGGAGCCAGCGGCGTGGGCAAATCAACCCTCATTAACGCGCTGTCTGGTCACGACGGCCAAGCAACCGGTGCGGTGCGCGAAGGCGACCAGCGCGGTCGCCACACCACCACGGCATCTGAACTCGTTCGCCTTGTGAACGGTGGCTGGCTTATTGATACGCCAGGCTTGCGCGCGGTGAGTTTGTGGATGAGCAATCACGGAATCGAATTGGCGTTCAGCGATATTTTTACGCTGACCGAGTCGTGCAAGTTTCGTGATTGCAAGCATGAAGACGAACCGAGTTGCGCTGTGCAAGCGGCGGTAGAACGCGGCGATGTTTCGCCTGAGCGACTTGGGAACATGAAGATGTTGGTGGCAGAAGAACTTGAACTGGAAGAACAACAGGCTGTGCACGACCGTGCTTACGATCGCAAAGGCGCGCGCAAGAAACCTAAAATTTAAGCAAATGTAATTGTGACAGTTGCGCCGCCACCTTGAGTGTCGGAAACCGAAACATTTGCGCCGTGATCGTTCGCAAACTGTTTGACGATCGCCAAACCAAGACCAGAACCTGGAAGCGCGCGTGTTGCTGCCGCACGGTAAAAGCGATCAAACACCAGTGGCTTGTCGGCATCGTTGATACCGGGGCCATGATCAACAACATCGATGTGCTTACCATTCACAATGATCTCGACCGGAAGAGCAATCGGGCAAAACTTAAGTGCATTGTCGACCAAGTTGTTGAGTGCTCGCTCGAGTTGTCCGAGACGCACAGTCACAGTCTGTGGGTTATTTGCGACCACAGTTACTGTACGGCCAGTGCGCCGACTGGCACGCAACGCGACTTCGGTAGCAACCTCGCCTAAGTCAACAGCAGTTGGTTCTTCCACTAGCCGTTGGTCGCTAGCCAGCGCCGAAAGCTCGCTTGAGAGCGAAGTGAGTTCGTCCACTTCGGCGCGAATGTCACGCAAGATCGCATCGCGTGTTGGTACATCAAGCGTGTCGCGCTCGAGCAACTCGGTGTTGGCACGCAGGGAGGTCAGCGGAGTACGCAATTCGTGGCTTGCGTCTTGCACAAGTTGTTTTTGTTGTTCGCTACTGAGGCGCAATGCACCGAGCATGGCGTTAAAACTGGCGGCCAATTGCTCAATCTCACGGTCGCCATGAATGTCGAGTGTGGTGTTGAGCTCTTGCGTGACAGCGATGTGCTCTGCCGCATCGGCAAGTTGCTGAATTGGTTTGGCCGTGCGCCGAGCAACCCACCACCCAGCAATTGCGGCGACGAAAATGCCCAGAAGACCCGTAGCAATCAGTCGCATTCGAATGCGTTGCTGTGCGTGCTCAATTTCGCTGATGTCTTTTGCGAGTTGTAAGGCACCGCCATTGACGAGGGGAATGGTGAGCATGCGGTATTTCACGCCACCGATTGATGAGGTGAAGCGCGCACTGCCACCTGCTGGGTTGTTGGCAATATCAAGAACTCGTTGGGTGATGGGTAGGTCAACTTCGCCGAGGGCAATAATCACCGTGCCAGCCGGATCGATCACTTGGGTCACAGTGTCGAAGCGTGTGGGCATCAGGGCATCCGAAAGTGGGTTACGCATGCGCCGACCATTTGGCGAAATCTCTTGATTTTCATGCAAGGTTTCGGCGATTGCTTCAATACGCGCATCAAGTGTGTTGTCAACTTCGTGTATCAATTGTCGCGAAATGATCGTGGAGACACCGACCGAGAGTGCGACAACAATTACGAACACAATGGTGCTCGTTGTGAGCAAGAGTCGTGTGCGCAAACTCATGATGGTTTCACCACGTAGCCAACACCGCGGGCAGTATGCAACAGGCGAGATTCGCCGCCCTCTTCGAGTTTGCGACGTAGATAACCGATGTACACGTCGAGCGATTTGGAGTTGGTTTCGAAATTGAAACCCCAGATGTGCTCGTATAAATATTCTCGTGAAAGAACTATGCCAGATTGTTCGAGCAAGATCTGCAACAAATCAAATTCAGTCTTGGTGAGTTCGATTCGGCGAGCACCCCGATGTACTTCTCGACGATTGACATCCAATGTGAGATCTTCAAGTTGCAAAACAGTTGCTGTGCTACTTGATGGTGAGTGTCGGCGCAAGAGTGCACGCACGCGAGCGAGTAGTTCATCAACTGCAAATGGCTTGACGAGGTAGTCGTCGGCACCGGCATCGAGGCCAGCAACTCTGTCACCAACTTCGTGTCGTGCGGTGAGCAACAATATTGGTGAGCGATTGCCACGATGGCGAAGCTCTTTACACACAGATAGTCCGTCGAGGAATGGCATTGATACATCGAGCACTGAAGCATGTGGAGTCTTGGCAAGAATTGTGTCGAGAGCGGCTTGTCCGTCATTCACTGCAGTAACCGAGTATCCCTCAAGTTCGAGCACGCGCTGCACAGCTTTGCGAACCGAGGGGTCATCTTCGGCAATAACGATCGAGAATTGATCGTTGGTCGCGGTCTTCATAGAGATGACGGTACTCGGATAAAACCCTTGTGGATAAAGGGGGTGTGAGTTCTTGATTAATCCTTACCTTGTCTTGATCTAATTCTTACCAAGGCACATCAAGATCACTCTCGTGTTCGGAACCCCCCGGCACACAACGAAAGGCAAACTGATGAATAAGCAACTGAAAGGTGTCATCGCAGGCACTGCGATTGTCGCCGCGATGGGCGTCGCCGGCCTCGGCATTGTTGGCAATGCTCATGCACAATCTGCGCGCATGAATCTTGTGGGCGCTTCAAACTTGGCAATGGTCACTGGCAATGGGTCGATGGCAGGGCCAGGAGATGGACGCGGCCCGGGCAAGAATGTTGCAGCGGTTGCATCAGTCTTGAAGTTGACCGAAGCAGAACTCAAGACTCAGGTGCAAAGTGGTAAGACGCTTGCTCAGATTGCTACTGCTCAAGGTGTTGATGTGAAGTTGGTAGTCGACGCAATTGTTGCCGACATCAAAACTCACATTGCTAGCGAAGTGACTTCTGGTGAGATTACTCAGGCACAAGCCGACACCAAGTTGGCTGACGTGACAACCAAAGTGACAGAGATGGTAAACACTGTGCGCCCAGCACGTGGCGAAGGAATGCGCGGTGAACCAAAAGGTCCGGGTAGGAATGTTGCAGCGATTGCATCAGTCTTGAAGTTGACCGAAGCAGAACTCAAGACTCAGGTGCAAAGTGGTAAGACGCTTGCTCAGATTGCTACTGCTC
>Ga0214919_10009253_pt1 | contig 12728 bp, 9 predicted proteins | sample LL1503_MetaG_FD_177994 | JGI IMG/M metagenome (GOLD analysis project Ga0214919, IMG submission 177994) | Freshwater microbial communities from Lake Lanier, Atlanta, Georgia, United States - LL-1503 | ecosystem: Environmental > Aquatic > Freshwater > Lake | place: USA: Georgia | collected 2015-03-15
TTTTCCACCCCTGCTGCGCGATCCTCCTCAACCAAGAAATCACGCAACATGATCACAACCAAATCTATCCCTGGACTTCGCCTGCCCACGGCCAATCCCAACCACCACCTGTGGAATAACCACGGTACCTGGTTTTTGCACTACACGGTGCATCCCACGCCGTTCACCAAAGACCGCATTCGGCGGACCTTGGGTACTAAAGACCTCGCTGAAGCCCGCCAACGCCGTGACCGTTTTTTTGCGCAACTCGCCCGCTCGGCCCCGGCCGTGTCCGGCTGCGAGCGTCGCGATCAAGTCGCCGCATGAACTCCCCGGTGCGAGTGATTCACTTCGCGCGGGTTGCCGGCATGATCGCGGCACCCAGCGAGGAGGCCGGCGAAATTGTGGCGCGGGTGTGGCTAGGTGAATTTCCTGTCGCCGCTTCCGGAGCGATCGTACGCACCTGCGCTGGCTGGTATTACGTCGCGGCCGAGGCCGGTGCCAGCGTCCTGACGCCTTTGCGCAGCACGCACTCGCGTGCAGATCTTGAGCGCCAGATCGTGCGGTTTTACCGCGGCGAGGCGGCCGATGATTTCGAGTCTTGGGCGGTCGCGAGTTAAGCGCGGCGCGATCAGACCCCGGCGAGCACGCGGGTGAGGAAATCGCGGTTGGCTTTTGCGTTGGCGGTAGTCTCGGCGGCAGTCGCGCCGATCTTGCAGCACTCGACCATCACTGGACCGTTGAAACCACCGGCCTTCAGTCCTTGAAAAACGGCGGCAAAATCAACCTGACCGGCGCCAAATTGAATCATGACATCGGGCTTACGCTTGCCAGCGGCGTCGACTGCGACGGAGCAATCTTTCGCGCAGAAACCGGTGACGTGCTGGACGATGGGTTTTAGCTCTTCGACGGGGTCTTTGCCGGTGTAGTAGATGATATTGCCGGCGTCGTACCAGATTTTGAAATTTTTGTGCCCGACGGTTTTGATCGCGCTAAGGATTTCCGAGGAGGCGCCGCTGCCGCCGCCGTGGGGTTTCATGACCAGCTTGATACCGCGCTCCGCGGCGAAGGCCGCGGCGTCGGCCATGATCTTGAAATATTTTTCGTAACGCTCGGGTTTGTCTTCGCCAAAGGTGAGGGCGAATTCGACGCCTATGGTATGGCCATTTTCGATCTGCTTACGAGTATCGGCGATGGCCGCGGGCAGCTCGAGCGCGGTATTCACCCGCAGGGCGGTCATATTAACCTTTAGACCTCGGGCGGCTATTTTCTGTTTGATCGCAGCGAGGTATTCCGGGGTCGCGCTGGAGCCGGTGAACGGGTCGGCCGGGGTGGGGGTGAGCAAGCCGGTGTGAGTGTAGCCGGCGGCTTTGATGGCATCGAGCGTTTCCTCGTACGACCATTTGGTCCATGGGCGATTAAAACAGCCGACCGGCCAGGTCGAGCCGACGGAGGCGGCATGGAGGTTGCGCGGCAGGAGTGCGGCCGCGACAACGGCGGAGGAAGCGGCGAGAAAATGGCGGCGAGAGAGTGAGGTCATGGGGAAAGGGTAGGGGTGAATGAAAACGCCGGCATTTTTTACGACGTCGATTTTAACAACGTGGGCAACCTGAGTTTTGAACCTGTCAAAGTAAAGGGGCGGGGGTGATCATGATAGGATCGGCGCTAAATTATAGCGCCGGCGCGAGGACCCACATTTTGGTTTAAAGCCTGCCATTTAAGTGCCGTGTCAGCAACGATTTTTTAGGCCATCAATTCGCTTCAGCTGCCCTAGATGGAATCGAGAACTTCGAGAAGCGAATCTATTGGCGCCAGCCGTCAGCTTCGCCCGGTGGGAACTCCTCGATTTTTTCCAGTGGCCAACGTGCACCGGTGGAAACTCATCCCAAAGGTAATCGACGAAACCGAATACTACATTGTGATGGTGGCTTGAGCTTCGTCGCATCTACCGACTCAGGCTAATTCCAATCGGAAAGCTGGAGATCGACCCAACGTCGGTTACGCGCCGCCTCGCCGTCTTCCGCTTTCATAATTCCTCGGTAGAACGCTCCGAGGTCCGGATCCGTAGCGTGCACCGCCGCGGCCTTGGCGGCTTCCACGCGGTAATAGCGATGCTCCGGATTTAGTGCGTGATGGGTATATCCTCTTATTTGCGGGGATGCCGTATGGCCCAAGTCCCAAATTAAGCGTTCGGTTTCACCTGGGGCGAGACGCGGGATCTCGTGCAGTATTTTCCGGGTCAGTTCAGGCTCTCTAAAAATGATCAGGGAGCCTTTAAATTTCATCGTCTCGATAAGCGAGGCGAGATCCGCGGCGCTGGTGGTCGCGTTCGCCCACGCTCGAATCATTTCCAATCCGGTTGGCGAAACCTGGAGGACGGCGATCTGGAACAACTGCTGCCAATGATGGCGGTGCTTCTCGGGACTGGCGCGCAATTCGGCAAAGAGTGCTCGGGCCAATTCGTCATAACCTGGCGTGTCCGGAAGCCTTACGAGCACGTAGTGTGGATAGTAAGAAATCGGCCGGAAATCAATTTGCTCTGCCCCCTCGACCCATCCTTTCCGAACTCGCGCCAGCAGCATGTCGTAGAAAGCGCGCGGCTCGTGTGCGGCGAGATACTTTAGGAAGTGTTGCTGGTCAAATTTGTCGAGGCGCGCGACCCGCTCGAGATTCCCGACAAACTTTTTGAGAAACTCTGGCGGGAGTTCTCCCTCTTTCTTATATTGGATTTTTTCCAGCGCATCCGAAATCAGCACCAAATTGTCGTCGGACAAGTGATCGAGGTCGAGGTTTTCGAGGACGGCGTTGTCCAGCGGTTTCCCTCCGAAGCCCGTCCAATGAAATGAGAGCAGGCCTTCGGGCAGGGTTGAGTTGTCGAGGCGTCCCGCCCACTCTGCGATCTGCCGGATTAGTTCCGGCGTCAGCCCATCGGCACCGATCCAGCGAAGCGTGTTGTGCAATGCTCGCCAACGAACGAAGTTGTTAGAGCGCAGGACCGAACGAGCCCAGGCCGTGAAGCGTGGGTCGGTCACGTCGGGACGCGTCGCAAACAAAGTGTCCCACCAGGTGTCGAGAGGCGAATAGGCTGTGGCGAGGAGTTGATCGATGCACTCCGCGGCGAGTGCCGGGTTTACCTTGGCCGCGGCCGTGAACAGATCGGAAAACTGCGCCGGCACGCCGGCTTTCGCGTAGTGGTTCGCCACCGATTCGGCCGACGCCAGAAACTCCGACGCGGAGGGGTGTTTCGACAAGAATTCTGACGCGACTTGGTTGGTCAATTCCAGCCAGCGTTTCTCGGCATGCCTGAACTGCTCCTCGATGTTTCCCTCTTCGCGCGGCGGGTGGTGAAAAAACTCTTCATGCCCGTTCGAGAGGAGGACCCGGGTCAGCCGCGTCTGTGCGTTGTCCGGAATCATGGCCTGCAGCCGGATGGACTGAGCCCTGAATTCCGTTTGCTCGTCGCGGTAGGCCGGACTTCGCAGCAGGTGATCGATCTTGTAGATGACCAGTGGAGAATCCGTCTGCGCTAGGATTTTTTCTATGAGCGACAAACCGGCCAACCGTTCTGGCCACCATTCGGTTTGGACCGCATCCTCGGTTTCCATGCGGACCCGTCGTCTCACGACGTCGATGGCAGCGGTTAGAACTGAGAGGGCATTCAGGACGGCGATCTCTCCCTGTGGAATGACCAGTGTTTCCAGCACTTCTAAGGCGCGCGAACGGACTTTTCGCGTGGTTTCGACGTTGAGCGCCCAGCTGCGGAAATGAACTGTATTTCCCGGCATGGAGTTGTCCTCCCCATCGTGCTCGAACACGGGCTTCAGAATGACCGCGAGCGCGGGCGACGGCTCCTCGCACAGCGCCGCAGCGTCGGGGCCGCTCAATTTGCCGGCCAGCCACTCCACGACGGCCAGGGAGGTGTCGCCGCGCAGGCGCACTCGGTATTTGGCAACCTTGCCGATCGCGTTGAGCGGATCGTTCTGCGCGCCCTCATTGAATTTCTTCCGTAGGCGATGAAGTTGCCATAACAGGTTCAATGCGGCGGTGCGAAATTGAGGCTGATAAATTGCGATCGGTTCGAGTAGGCTCGGTAGTTGGCCCAGGACCTGTCCATGATTATGAAGTGATAAGGCAAGGTAGCGCCCGTCCGGTTTGGGCGCGTCCGTGAGTTCGATAGCCAATTGGGCGAGGAGCAGGCTTCGCTGCGGCTGGAGCACTCCGAACCGTGCCCACTCTTTGATGAGCTGCGAACGATCGAAAAAATCGGTCGCGGCAAAATCGGCCCGAATCTTGGCCCAGAAAGGATCGAGCAGCGACTCGATCTGTCGGCCTTCGAGTTGGGCCTGCCATTCGGCCTCCGTGAGATTGCGGAGGATTGTGCCGGTGGCGATCGCGAGCAGCTTCGATTGGAGTTCCTGGGCAAAGGGTGTGAGCTGACCGTTCTTTTCGTAACATCCACGGTAAACGAGATGATCGGCCAACAGGTCGGGGATCACGCGCCATCCCTCGCTCGTCTCGACGAGCAGGCCGGCCGCGCGCAGACGATCGAAATTGTCCTGAAATTGGCGGGGAGCGCATTTGAGAATGCCGGTGACTAGGTCGATCGAAACGGTCTGCTGTTTCCACGGCGCCAGGACGGCCACCAGCCGGAGGGTGTCACGGAGGAGCAGTTCCGCGCCGGCGGGAGCGACGCCGGAGAAACCATCCTTTTCGAAACGATCGAATACGGCCCGCTGGAAATCCGCCGAGGTGAGATAATCGGTGAACTGGCCTTTCGCGATCAGGCGGGCGGCGACCGAAACAATGAGCGGCGAACCGTGCGCTCGGTCGACGATCAGTTCGGCGTTGGCTTGTTGCGGGGGAGACAGGGTTTCCCGAGCCAGCGCCACGAGATCTTCGCGACCCAGTTCATGCAGTTCGAGCACCTTGATCCGGGCGTCCTCCACACCCACGCGGGACAGCCACGCCCGGAGGTTTTCCACCGCTTGGGGCCGGGTGGAGAAGACAAGCTTGCCGGTTTTCTCGATGACGGCGGCCGCGATGGCCGGGCGGAGAGATTCCGCGCGGTGCGCATCGTCCTGCACGACGACGAATTCATGCTTGTCCGCGGCCCGGAGCCGATCGGAACCAGTCGCAGGGCGGGCAAACGGATCGATGAAGAAAAGTTTTTTGGCGGGATGCTGCGACGAAAACGTATCGCCCAAGGCACGCAGGAGGCGGGTTTTGCCGACTCCGCCGGGAGCCGACAGAATGAATGCTTGGAGTTCTGGATCCTCCACAAAGTCATGGAGCGCCTGCAGTGATTTTTGCCGGCCAACGAGCGTGGCGTGATGGTTGAAAATACTTTTCTCGTCCAACCAGCGTTCGAAATACTGATCCGTCCTGACAAGGATATCGTCGTGCTGGGGATAGAGCCACGCGATCAGCGCGTCGCTGTTTTGCGGAAACACCCGGCGGAGGATCTCAATCTGCTTGGGCCGGGATACCTCGTTGAAGAATTTTACGCTCAGTTCGGACGGACCCCAGAGTTCCCATTTTGGTTGGGAGTCGAGCACGTCGCGAACCTCGGGGGTTGGTTCGCTACCGAGCACAAGAAAGTAGCGCTCGGCGGCCGGATACTCCAACTCGGCTTTGGTGATCGCTTGCCTGGCTTTCGCGCAATCAAAGGGGTTGGTGTAGTGTTTGCATGGGAAAACCCATTCTGCGCCGGTTTCGGTGACGGCCTTGATGTCGATGTCGCGTTGACCGGCGGGACCGGAGGAGCCGTAGAGCGTCGCGGCGGTGATTTGATCGCGGGCCGCTTTGGAGGTTTTTTGGGTTCCTTCCTGGGAACGGTCGATGACCGCTAGGGAAATGTTGGACGCCAAAAAATGCAGCACAAAGGCCTCGAATTGAGTGGCGTCGAGGTCTTCCAGCGGCAGCAGGCCTTGGCGAAGGCGATTCATTACGCTTTACAAAATAGGATTAGTAATCCTTTTTTTCAAGCACGAATGGATATACCTCGTATTCAATTGCGTAAGAACGTCTCGGAGGCGCTGGATCGCTCTCCGGTTTGCCTGTTGCTCGGTCAGCGCCAAGCCGGGAAAAGCCATCTAGCGAAGGGCTTTGGGGCAGCAGCCCAGAACTATTTCGATTTGGAGAGCATGGTGGACGAGCGGAGGCTGGAGGAAAACGCGCAGGGCGAACTAGGGAAACTCTATGGGCTGGTGGTGATCGATGAGGTGCAGCGGATGCCGAAGTTATTTCCTCTCCTGCGGTACCTCGCGGATCGAAAAGATAATCCGGCGAAATTTCTTTTGCTCGGCAGCGCGGCTCCGAGATTGGTCAGAGGCGTATCGGAAAGTCTGGCCGGCCGGGTCGCCTATGTGGATCTGGGCGGATTCAATGTGTCGGAAATTGAGCCGCAGTATCACGAGACGCTGTGGCTGCAGGGAGGGCTCCCGGGGGCGTTTCTGAGCGACGAGGCGACGTCGTACCACCGCCGGTTGGATTATCTGAAATCCGTCATTGAACAGGACATGAGAGAACTGGCCGAAACGCGGATGGCTCCGTCGTCACTGCGAAAGCTGTTGAGCTACATGGCGAATTGCCACGGGAAGGTTTGGAATCATGCGCCGGCGGCGCAATTGCTCGGGGTCGACGGGAAAACCATCCAGCGGTATGTGGAACTGTTTGAGGGGATGTTTTTGATCCGGCTCCTGCGGCCTTATCATAGCAATTTGAACAAGCGGCTGCGCAAGAGCCCCACTCTGTATTTCCGGGACTCAGGTTTGGTCCACGCGCTGCTCGCGATTCGCTCCCCACTCGAATTGAGCCGTCATCCGATTTATGGATTCTCGTGGGAAGGATTCGCGCTGGAGCAGGTAATCCGGGTGCTGGGCCTGAGGCCAGATGAGGAAGGTTATACGTATTCGGTACACGCTGGCGATGAAATGGATCTGGTCGTGGAGCGCGGGGGCAAGCGCTACGGGTTTGAGTTCAAGGCCTCGAATAGCCCTGGCACGACGCCTTCGATGCTTAATTCCATCCGAGATCTTAAGTTGTCGAACGTGTACGTGGTTCATCCGGGCGAGCAGGACTACGCGTTGAGTGAGACGATTCAGGCGGTCGGGGTGCGCAATCTCGTGACATTGCGGCAGACCTGGGACAAGGCGTGAAAGGGTTTCGGGCCGGGCTAATTTAACCGGTCTGCTTCCAATGAAAAGCATGCGCAGTCGTTGCATCAATTTTCCATTAGTTTTGCTTTCAAATTCCGCTTCTAAATGTGATAGGCCAAAATTGCGGCAATGATCACGGGCATAATAGCCATTTTCTTCGTCGCTCTCGGCACCCCATTTTTTAGCCACAATTGCCTCAAAAATCAGATTTATGAGTCGGTCCAAAAAAATTTCCTGCTGCGTGATCAAAAGTGCGGGCGGTTACACCGCGCAAGTCCTCCGGCGTGGAACCGCGCGCGGGACCACCGTCGAGCGCGAGCAGACTGGTTTTACCGAGCGGGCCTCGGCGGAGCAGTGGGCGGCGCAGGCTTTGGCGGGCTTCCTCGCGGTGCGTGAGGCGCACAAGCTCGCAAAACGCAAGTCTCGCCGCCGTGCCGGCGAGCGGTGTAAGGCGCGGGCCGAATGGCTAGCGCTACAGACTCTTCAAAGTCTCGCCGCTCATTGTGAAGCCAACGGCGAATATCGCGAAGTGGCGCTGGACGAAATTAAAAGCAAAGCTGAAACTTTGTGGCAGGAAATCGTTTTCCGTGCGATCAAACAGGGTGAAGGGGAGAAACGGGCTTTTGCTTGGGCCAATGAATCGGTCGGGCGTAATTGGACTGAGCGGTGGGGAAAGGCGCTCAGTGGCGACTTGGATCGGTTGACCGGATTCACCCGCGATCTAGCTATAGCTAACGCCAAGCGTACTTTGGCCATCGGCAACTTGTTTGTCGAGGTGTCGAGAGCTCGTCAGTGAAGAATCGGAAGTCTATGCGGCCTAAGCGTTGCCTTTAAACGACCCTGCTCGGCAGGAGGGCGGCGTCTTGCATGCCGTGGATGATTTTTTTATCGGGCGGGCAGAAGGTGGCCAAGGCGCCGGAGAGCCGAGTCTGGCCCCCCACCACGAAATAATACGGGCACAGGCGCAGGCGGCCGTCGACTTCGACAGCGCTCATCACGGTGGAGGCCGAGGTTTCGTGGGTTGGTTTCACCCCGCCTACATTGGCGGCGGTGGGGCGATAGACGCGGTGGCGCGCGCGGCGGGGCTTTTTGAAGGCTTGGAGGACGTGCAGGTGTGTTGGCGCGAGCTCGAGGGCGTGGGCCAGGCCATGTTGCCATTCTTCGCGCGAGCAATCGCTGCCGAGAATCACGCTGCGGGCGCCCCAGGCGGTCTCGTGGTAGCCGGAAATTTTAATGATGAGGTCGCGCTCTTTCTGTGTGGCGTGGGCCAGGTCGAGCCACGTACTGAGGGCGCGGCCGGCGGCGCGGGGCCCATCGAGAACGGCGCCGGGCGGCAGAGGCGCAGGGTCCATGATCCAGGAGGGGGGGATGAGCTCGCGGAGGATTTTCAGGGTCCGGGCGCTGAGGGCTTCGATCCAAAATTCGGCGAGCAGGTGATGATGAAAGAGCGCGAGGGAAAGTTTCTCCTCTTGGAACGGCCGCATCGGCGGAGACAGTACGACTTCTCCGGCCGCCCAGGCCTCGAAGATGAAGTTTTGGGTGCGCAGGTTAGTGAGGTCGAAGAGCTCAAAAAAACGGTAAATGATATCGATTTTCTCGGGATTGCCGTCGGCGGAAAAAAACAGGGAGTTTTCGAGCGGAAAAATATCCTCAGGACGGATGCAAAATACGCGGTGGCCAAGGAGTTGAAGTTGGAGGGAGAGCCACTGCATCTCGGGGCGGTAGGTGGCGGCTTCGTCGCTGACAACTAGAGCGATGAGGGGATTGCGCTCGGTGGGCTTGAGCGCGGCGAGTGAGGCGTAGAAGTTGCGAATCATCGCATCATCGGCGCCGATGATGCGCGTGGCGGAGCCGCCGGCGCCGTAGAGGCGATTGAGAAATGCGGTGAGGCCGATGCCTCCGGGAACGGAGTCGAGCTCAGTCATGACGAAACCGTCGTCGGTGAGGAGCAGGTCGGGTCGTAATACCGTAGGGAAGCTACCGCGGTTCTTGGGGTCGCGGGCGTGGGCGATCAGGTGGGCGGGTTTACCGCGGTCGAGGTAGTCGGCGACCCAGGGCGCGAGAAGGGGTTTGTTACGGAGGAGATTTTTACCGGCGGCGGAGCGCAGGTAGAGCGTCTCAAGGGCGTGGTGAAACTCGAGGCAGGCCCCGCCGATGGCCTCGATTTGGGTGACCTGCTCCGGGCTGAGGGCCCAGGCTTCGGGGGAGAGTTGCCAGGTCTTGTCCTCGAACAGAGGCTGCGCGGCGAACGTCGAGCGGAGGTGTTCGTAGGGCAGATCGGACATGGAGCGAAACAGCGAGGGCGTAAAAAAACGCGCGGAGCCAAACGGGAAGGGTTTTCCCGGCCGGGGTGGCGCGCGCGTTATTCGTCCATCTGGATGTCTTTGTTGCGGTGGCGCGGGCAGCCGGCGCGAAGCCAGGCGTTGACGAAACGGTCGAGGTCGCCGTCCAGGACGCCTTGGGTGTCGCTGGTGCTGATGCCGGTGCGTAAGTCCTTCACCATCTGATAAGGCTGGAGAACGTAGCTGCGGATCTGGGCGCCGAAACCGATTTCGCCTTTTTCTCCGTAGAACTTGTCCATCTCGGCACGTTGTTCGTCTTGGCGGCGCTCGTAGATACGGGCCTTGAGCACGTTCATGGCGGTGGCCTTGTTCTTGATCTGCGAGCGTTCGTTTTGGCAGACGACAACAATGCCGGTGGGTGCGTGGGTGAGACGGACGGCGGAGTCGGTGGTGTTGACGCCTTGGCCGCCTTTGCCGGAGGAACGGTAAACGTCGACGCGAATATCGGTTTCGTTGAGCTCGACGTTGATATCTTCGGTGATCTCGGCGACCACGTCCACGGCACAGAACGAGGTATGGCGGCGCTTGTTAGAATCAAACGGGCTGATGCGCACGAGGCGGTGGACGCCGCGCTCGGCCTTGGCGTAGCCGTAGGCGTTTTCGCCTTTGATTAAGATGGTGGCTTTGCTGATGCCGGCGGTGTCGCCGGGCTGCACGTCCATGAGCTCGACGGTGTAGTTACGCCGTTCGGCCCAGCGCGAATACATGCGGAACATGATGTCAGCCCAGTCATTGGACTCGGTGCCGCCCGCGCCGGCCTGGATGGAGAAAATGGCGTTGTTGCGGTCAAACTGACCGGTGAGGAAGGAGGCGATCTCTAGCTCGTCGAGCTCGGTGGTAAGCGCGGTGAGAGTGCCGGTGAGCTCCTTGTCATAGGCTTCCTGAGCGGTGGCGTCTTCGCCGGCCATGAGCTCGATCATGACGGCGAGGTCATCGATCTTCTTTTGGTAAGCGACTACGGGCAAAATCGCCCGTTTAAGGGCGTTCAGTTTGACGATGTGCTTTTGGGCGCGCTCGTTGCTATTCCAGAAATCGGGCGCGCCCATTTCTGCGTCCATGGCCTCGATTTCACGCTGCTTTTGATCGCAGTCAAAGAAACCTCCATAGATGCCCGGCGCGCTTCTTGATGGTTTCGATTTGGTTTAAGTTTTCGGTGGAGACCATATGCAGAGGGTCAATGCCGCAAAGTGTGGGGCGGCGCGCAAGCGTGAAGTCAGGCGATGGCGCGCTCTCCAGGCTTATTTCACGGCTACAGTGACGCTGAATTTCTCGGTTTTTCCGGGTGCGACGAAGTGCAGGCCGAGTTTGTTTTCGGGGGCATTGGGTGGGCCCATCCAGGGCTCGACGCAGTAATACGGGGCATGCTCGTCGAGCGTCCAAGTCACAATCGTGGCACCAGCTGCTGGGAGCGCGTCGTCGCCGAGACGCACGCTGATGGCGCCGGGGCGATTGGGTTCCCCAAAGAGGACTTCGTTACCGCTCAGATTGGTGTGCTGGGTATCGATCAAGTCGGGGTTAGAAAGTGGTTCTTCGAGGTTGAGCTTGGGACCGGGGGTGAGTTGGCCGGTGGTGAAATCGTGTTTGTAGCGGCGTGTCGCAGGAATGCGGATTTGGTAATCGGCGCGCGTCGTACCCTCGGTCCAAGGCAGGGTGAAATAAAAATGATGGCCGGCGCTCCACGGGATGGGCTCGTGGCCGTGGTTGGTGAGGGCGAATTCGCAGGTGAGGCCGAGCGGGGCAAAGCGGTAGCTGACGTTAAATTCGAACTCGTAAGGATAAATCGCGCGGGACTCGGCGGTGGGGGTGAGTTGCGCGGTGAAACCAGCGGGATCGAGTCGCGTGACCTTAAAGTCTGAGTGGCGGGCAAACCCGTGCATCGGCATGGGTCGGCGCACCCCATCGGCCGCGCGCCAAAAATGGATGTCGCCGCGGTCAAAGGTGCGCGCGTTGAAGGGAAACAGGATCGGGTTGCCGCCGCGTGTTTTAAAAAAGTCGTCGAAGGAGTTGAGCTCGGGCCAGTAAACGATGTCGCGCACCGAGCCATCGCCCAGTGTGAGGTGCCAATTCATGAGGCGGGCACCTTTTTCGGGATAAGCCAAAAATGTGGACGAACCAACGCGCCAGCGCGTCAGCGTGTGGCCGAGGTGGGAAAGCTTTTCCATGCCACGCAGAAAGCGTGGCGCGGGCCATGGTGAAAAGGATTTTCGATAGCATGCGTGGGATTTGGGGTGGTGCGAGCGACCTTTGAAAACCAGTGACGTGCTCGCCAAGGCGCGATGCTTGCTTAGGCGGGCTCTATATGAAGCCGCCCGGCGCGGTACCTTGGCTGCACACACGCGGAATCCCTCTCGCAGCGCTTCTTTAAGCAAGCTCAGATCAAATTGATGGTGTGGGGTTGAATCCGTAGAAAATCTGCAAAAGCAGTATCTATACGCTGAATTACCGGATCGATCGGAAACACGTCGCCGTCTTGGGTTAAAATCGCATTTCGAGGAAAAAGATCAAAGATCAACAACCCCTCTGAGCTATCGTAATAGGCGCCAGGAGCGATTCCCTCAAATCCTTTGACGCGCATCATCGCGTCTATTGCCGTCTGTGTGGGCGAGGCACCCCTAACGCCGGGTTGGGAGATAACGATGATCGGAAATCACTGATTTTCCAAAACATATTCTAACCTGATGTCGTCTTGGAAAATGCAATTATGAAGAGCCTGCCTGTCCAGATACTCCGATGGCGTCGCTCCTCTGCTGAATGAACCTAGCGCAATTCCGTAACCCTTTTGTCGTTCGGAAAGGGTGGCCTTGTAGTAGCGTTGATTCGACTGCCGGTAAAATACAAGGTGCTCACCGCCTGGTGCGAACTCCGGCGGTGAACGATGCCGGGTTTTTAGCCGGCCGTTTTCTTCTGCCCAGCGGATGAGCCGTTTTTGCTCCGCAACAACACGGCCCTCGCGAGCGGCGTGATCTCCATCGTGGTCTGGAGCTGCCGCAACGCCTCTTCTCGTGTAGTCAGCGCATGCGTTAAGCGTCCCTGAAGAGTCGGCTATGTCGTTTTTACGGTTTGGAAAATCGCCTTCATTGATCAATGACGGCGCGCAAACCTGGCCAAAGCGAAGCTTAGGCTGGGTCAAGCGCCGCCCGGGTAGGAGCGGAAACGCGCTGCTGCTGAATATACCGTTTAACGGTGGCGAGGTTGGCTCCGCCCGTGGATCCGGCGAAGTAGGATGGAGTCCAGAAGTGATCGCCCCAGA
>Ga0214919_10009254_pt1 | contig 12728 bp, 13 predicted proteins | sample LL1503_MetaG_FD_177994 | JGI IMG/M metagenome (GOLD analysis project Ga0214919, IMG submission 177994) | Freshwater microbial communities from Lake Lanier, Atlanta, Georgia, United States - LL-1503 | ecosystem: Environmental > Aquatic > Freshwater > Lake | place: USA: Georgia | collected...
ACCTTATGGTTGTCTTCCATGCTAGTTTTCCGCATTACCAAGCCACTGTTGACCAATTTGTCTATATTTTTGGTTAGTGCAGGATGATTCATCAGGACTTGTTCAGCCAATTCCCCCATGACACGCCCACTTTCGTCTGACAGCACTTGCAAAATGCGCCAGTGTTGCTCGGTCATCTTTTCTTTGGCTATGGCTTTTACTACACCCATACTCATCGTACGGTTGGCCGATGCCAGCAAATAGGCGAGATAATTCTTGAGGTCGGGACTAGGCACTTATCCTACTTACAGTGGTTTGGGGCTATGCTAGTATAGCCAAATTGCTTGCCTAGGAAACTTTTATGACCCTTGGAACGTTCTGTGGAGATTGCATGTGAAAAGGTTGGCGTAGGCACCATGTTCAGACATTGCAGTGATCAATATCGGGGTATCGACGCACGCATGCATCGCCCTAGCAAAGCGCGCACTTGGCGGTCGCATCGGACACTTGGGTTGCCCGATGATTCACAGTTTATCTCTTTAGGTTTGTGCCTGGCCCACAACGGCGCAGCGGGTATTTGGTCACCCTCTGCTTTAGCCAGTGCCCAATTGGCTGTCGCCGAACTCAATCAGCGCGACGGCATCGCAGGACGCCAAGTGCGCTTGGTTTGCATAAATGCCTGTGATGAGTCGTCTGATTTTGAAGACACCTTGCTGCGCACCATTGAGACCCACGGCGTCGAAGCCTTGGTTGGTATGCACACGAGTACGGTGCGCGAACGCATTGTGCAAGCTGTGGGTGGCATGCTGCCTTATGTCTACACGCCCTTATATGAAGGTGGCGAGGTCACGCCCGGAGTGTTCACCCTCGGCGAAACGCCTGCGCAGCAGTTGAGACCTGCGGTGGAATGGCTTAGTCGCCATGAAAAATCCAAGCGTTGGTTGTTTGTGGGCAATGACTATGTGTGGCCGCGTGTGTCGCATCGTTTAGCGAAAACCTATGTTGAGCAAAGCGGGGGCATGGTCATGAACTCGATGTATTTTCCTATCGGCACCGAGGATTTTTCGGCGGTTTTCGACTGTGTTAACAACTTGCAAGCCGATGCGGTCTTGGTGTCCTTGGTGGGTCACGACGCCATCACGTTCAACCGTCAATTTGGCCACGCAGGGCTTAACCGGCGTGCGGTGCGTTTGTCTTGCGCCATTGAAGAAAACGTGTTGATGGGCATAGGCTCAGACAAAAGCGAAGGCCTGTATGTGGCGGCCAGTTATTTCGCCGACTTGCAAACTGACGCCAACTTGGCTTTGCAAGAACGATTCAATACCTTGCACGGCATTCGCGCCCCAGTGCTCAATGCCTTGGGACAGTCCGCATATGAGGGCATGCATTTTTTAGCTGCCATTTTTAACCAAAATTTGCACATGCCCGAACATTGGGCGCACATTGCCAAGCGCAATTTGTCATACCAAAGTGCGCGTGGTGCAAGTTACATGGGAAATCATTTAAAAAATTCCCCCATTTACTTGGCCCGCGCTAACGGCCACCAGTTCCAAGTCGTCACAAAGTTTTAGTTTCAACAGACGTATTGGCATTTCCACCGCCACAACTTTGGCCCCACCGAGTTGACCCCAATTGCCGTCGGCTTGCAATACCCCTTCTCGGAAGACAGAAAACAAAAATGCCCCGTAGAACGGGGCATTTAGGTGTGCTTGTTGGACAGTATTTGACGATATACAACTTAACCCTGGCGGAGTGGACGTCTACTCAGGGCTAGGTTAGGTCTTGAGCCTCCTTGACAAGTCTAGACACTTCTTGGCTACGCGTCCTTCTCCCGTCCATCGGGGAAAAGCGGCAATAAGTACTTCAAATCTGTACTTGCAAAGCTCAAGACCTTACCGTACTTGGTAACACCCCTCAAGGCTAATCAACCACATCCCGTGGGGAAAGTTGGGGGAATACGAAAGGGTCTTTATGAGCAACGCATTTTCCGATAGCTTTATCCGCAACATTAAAACCGTTGGCAGATACACCGATGCCGCCACCCAAGGGCTTAACCTGCAAGTCAAAGCCAATGGCGGTAAATACTGGGCCTTGCGCTACCTGTTTCAGGATAAGCGGTATGACCTTAGCCTCGGCAGCTACCCGAACGTCAGTCTGAAGGAGGCCCGAGTCCGGGCTACATCCGCACGCGCCCAACTGAACGCAGGCCAACGTCCCGAGCCGACTTGGAAGCCGCAACCCGTGAACAAAGAGCAGCAACAGCCCAAAGTCCCATCAAAGGTCACCTTCAGTCAGTACGCCGCCGACTGCATCACATCAAAGCGGGCTGAGTGGAAAAATGCCAAGCACGCCGAACAGTGGTCGTCCACGGTTGAGATGTACGCCAATCCCCTGATAGGGAGCAAGCCAATCGATGCCGTGGACATGGACGATATCCTGAATATTCTTACCCCAATTTGGACAACCAAGACTGTTACGGCTACCCGCCTGCGAGGCAGGTTGGAGTGGATACTTGCATCAGCCACCACAAGGGGTCTGCGAACGGGGGTCAATCCTGCTACTTGGAAGGGGCTACTGGAAACTGTTCTGCCCAAGCCCGGCAAGATAGCAAAAGAGCAGCACCACCCTGCGCTGGACTATCACTTGGTTCATGGATTCATCCGTCAATTGCAAGAGGCGGACGGTGTCGCGGGCTTGGCACTGGAATTTCTTGTGCTAAACGCAAATAGGACTGGTGAGGTAACTGGCGGGCGACGTGATGAGGTATCAGAAAATGGCATCTGGACGATACCGGGAGAGCGCATGAAGGTTGGAAAGGAACACCGGGTTCCCCTAGGACAACGCTCACTAGAGTTGCTGGAGATAGCCAAGTCACTAGACCCCGGCAGCGACTACCTATTTTCCAGAAAAGGCAAACCGCTATCCAATATGGCGATGTCAATGCTGCTGCGTAGACTGGGGTACAGCGTCACCGTTCATGGTTTTAGAAGCACATTCCGTGATTGGGTGGCTGAGGAAACAAGCCACAGCCCTGAAGTGGCAGAGAAGGCGTTGGCCCACTCGATTGCGAATAAAGTTGAGTCTGCCTACCGCAGGGGAGACTTGCTGGAACCCCGTCGTCGATTGATGGCAGATTGGGAGTGCTATTGTTTAACTGGACAAATGGCATATTGCGCTACCCCGGAGGAAAGGAGGGCCGCTTGAAATGAAAACCGAGGACTACCCCCTTTGGTTAGCAGGTCGCCTCCCCACAGGCTTGAGCGGCAACGCCGCCACATCTACTGCACCTGCTACACCCGCCCACACCTTTAAACAAGGTAGGAAGTGCACACGTAAAGTGAAGAATGATGAAAGAAAAATCATCATGCAAAACCGTATCAACCAGTTGGATTTAGCGTTAGCGGATAGAGCGCGCGAACTAGAGGCCGTTCATGCCGCAAAAGTAATACCAAACCCGTTGGCTACCCTGATTCTTGATTTTTTCAGTGTGGTCATCCAAGTTTCTGACGGAACAAAAAACCACAGGGGTAAAGCACCACCCACAACGCTCAAAAGTGCCATAGGGCTTACCCAGCCATTGCAGTCCTTCCAAGTCAATGTCCAAGGGTTAGCCTCAACCTCAACAATCAGCCCTGCCCTGAGCGACGTTCTGTACGAGTTGGTTGCAGACGTTGCGCACTTCATTCAACAGATAAGGATGACACACTCGACAGTCACTGTCGTTAACAAAAAGCCGCTGATGCGCAACCGACCGGTGAAACAAGATGCCAAGGTTGCATTTGCAGAGATAGTTAATGAGCACCAGAAAATACACGGGGTGGCTGCATTTCCAAAGCGTGGCTATACGTTGGCTCAGCTTAAAGCGCGAGGATGTGACGTTTCACCCAGAACGCTACAGGGCTGGAGGACGCAAATGACCAACAATACATTTGGACACTTCGTACAAAAAAGCGGCAATAAGTAGTTCGCCAACTTGGAGGAATAGGTATCTGTAAATAGCATGGACACGTCACCCACCAACCTAGGAGATGTGCCAAATGGATACCCAACCCAAGACCCCGCGACCAGTTGAGCAACTGCTACGCATCCAAGATGTTGTCGCACTTACGACACTGTCAAAGTCCTGCATAAACCTTTGGATTGCGCAGAACCGTTTCCCGCAGCCAACCGCCTTATCCGCCACCTTAAAAGTATGGCGTTCATCCGACATAAACAGTTGGATGGATTCACAATTTGACCAAAAAGGGAGCGTGTAACTATGCTCCCAAATACAGATGCAGTGTCGGGCTATATCCGATCAGTCAATATACGATTTACGGCAGGGAACGCTCTTGGAGGTGATTCAGTATGAAACGCCAAACCTGCTCTATCAACTGCGCATCAATGCAAGCTGCGCTCAAAGCGCACCGCGATAGCCTTGGCAAGCAAACCGAGCCGCGCCATTACATCAACGAGGTAGGCCTGTTGCGTTGTGCCCTGACCGGCAACTCAAGAGCAGATTACGACCTCGCTAATCCACCCATTGGACGCAAGCGAATCACACGCCACATCATCTGCATCAATACATCGCTGATAGCAGCGGGCGCAGCATTTGAACAGCGCAAGAGAATTTGCCGCGAAATAGCCCTGAAATACGAAGCTAAATCACTCAAGTAATAAGCCGCTCAACCCACGGCAATGGGAAGGCGGCTTTGTGAGAGCTTTGGTTGAAGCTGACGCTCACATTTTACGTTCCCCACCCTGTTGTGGCAATGCGGCATTCACTTTAAAAGGAATGCACATGCAAAAGAAAACACTTACCTTGAAATCAACTTCAAGGAACCCCGAACCAGCCACTCCAGCTGCTAACTCAACACCGCTCAGTGTCGTCGCTGGTCGGGCCGTCAAAGGCAAGGCGCAACAAAGCTGCCCTGCCGTAATTGCACATTTGACCGAACTCGTCAGAGACCGTCGCAAGGTATTTATCCAGATGCGACACGGCGCTGGCTATTGCGGCGTGCCAGTCCAAATTGAAGGTGGCTGGCTCACCATGACCGGGGTCTCAATAAACGGGACAAAGCAGACATCTTGGTCATCAAACATCCTGATCCAAGTCAACGACGGCAGGTTTATTGCCCATATTCATCCCACTGATTCAACTAACCAATTGCGCCCTTTACTAGGAGCGAGATCATGATTACAGACACCCAAATCACAGATGACGAAACACTGGAAACCTCCCACGACCGCACAGTTCCAGCATTGCAAGCCAGCCCATTTCCCAATATGGATAAAAGGCCAAGTTATGTGGTGTTGGATGAATGGAAAAAATCAGCCGAGGGAAATCACCGGCCCGGCGTTTACTTCTGTGGACTCACCACTGGCAACAAAAATTCACCACCGGAACCAGTTGACATCTGGGTATGTTCCCCGCTACACATTGATGCAGTGACCTTTGACGGACAAAGCAATAATTTTGGGCGTTTGTTGCGATTCAGGCCAACGGTGGGCAACTGGCGCGAATGGGCAATGCCAATGGAGCTATTGGCGGGTGACGGCACGCAGTTACGCGGCGAATTGTTGGCTATGGGAGTAGAGCTTGACCCTCATAAAGCCCGGCAGCAATTGCCCCACTACCTGCAAAGCGAACACCCCAAGCGCAAGATTCATTGTGCGTTGCAGGTGGGCTGGTGCGGCGACTCGTTCGTCTTACCGGATGCAGTGATCGGGCCACAGTCTACAAGCGTGATTTTCCAAAGCGGTGAACGTGGTCACGAGGAACACACGCAGGCGGGGACGCTGGCAGGCTGGCAAGAAGGCATTGCAGCAAAAGCCGTGGGCAATATGCTACTCATGCTGACGGTATCAGCTTCCTTTGCCGGGCCATTGTTACAGCGGTGCAATTCGGAGGGCGGCGGATTTCACATTGTCGGTGATTCCAGCACGGGGAAAACTACCTTGATTGAAGCGGCGTGCGCCACATGGGGTGGGCCGGGCTTTAAGCGTAGCTGGCGGGCAACGGCAAACGGCATGGAAGGCGCGGCGGCGATGTTCAATGATTGTTTGTTGGCGTTGGACGAAATCAGCGAGTGCGACCCGAAGGAAGTTGGGGCGATAGTTTATGCACTGGGTAATGGACGCGGCAAACAACGTGCAAGCCGTAGCGGGAATGCGCGGGGCGTGACGCGGTGGCGGTGTTTCGTGATATCCAGCGGTGAACGCACCATTGCTACCACCATGCAGGAAGGTGGACACCGGGCGAAGGCGGGGCAGTCTATGCGGCTGTTAGACATTCCAGCGGCGCAAACCTTTGGCGCTTGGGATGCCCTGCACGACGCAACCAGTCCGGCGGCGTTTTCTGATGCCATTAAACGGGCAGCGGCGCAACACCACGGGCAGGCGGGCCGGGCGTTTCTGGAAAAGCTGACGTTTGACAAGTCGGATTATTGTGCGGAACTCGACAAGATTAAGGCATTGCCACTGTTCGCAGCCGATGGTACCGAAGGTCAGGAAAAGCGGGCGGCGGCGCGGTTTGCCATGATTGGGCTGGCTGGTGAACTTGCAACCCAATACGGCGTGACGGGCTGGGCAGTGGGCGATGCAATCAAGGCGGCGGGGGAAGGGTTCAAGCTGTGGAAGGCTGGGCGCGGCAAGGGTAACGATGAACGTCGGCAGATAGCAGACAAGGTGCGTGGCTTTATCGAGCGTCACGGCGATGCCCGATTCTCCAATGCCGATTTCACCGGGGACACACAACCCGTTCGGGATCGCGCGGGCTGGTGGCGCAGCAACGGCGATGGTCGGGAATACCTATTCACGGCGGAAGGCATGCACGAAGCCTTGAAAGGGTTTGACTTCAAACGGGCGTTGGATATGTTGCAGGAACTAGGCGCATTGCCCGCACCGGGCGCCGATGGCAAGCGGGCGAGGTTTTATCGGGTGAGCGGAGTTGGCGCGAAGCTGTACCCGATAACCCCTGAAAAGCTGGAAGGCGGCGACTATGGCACTTGATGCACTGTGGGCGGTGTTAATTCCTGAGGTATCAAAGGTATCTCAGGTGCAAGCCCCTATTCATAAGGGCTTAGCTGCAACCCCGACTTTTTTACCTGAGGTATCAGAGGTATCAAGCAATAACAACAGCGCGGCTATTACGACTATGCTTACCAGCCCTGATACCCCTGCAACCCCACCGGAAAACGTGAGGTATCCGTGGGAACCCCCATTGGCATTGGGTTGCACCCTTGATACCCCTGATACCCCTAAAAAAATCAACACCAAAGCCCACCCAACAAACGACCTACTTTGGGGCGAAGAAATCACAGCAGCACCAACCGAAAATCCAAATCTAGTATTCAGACAGCGCGGGCCGTGGCTGACTGATACAGCGCAATCAGCGGCGCAGACGTATCACATACATCATTTCAATTGCAACACTTGCATTGCAGCGGGCCGAGGTAGTCGGTATGTTAATCGCTGCACTGTCGGTCTGGAGCTTTGGAATACTTATCGAGGAACTTATCGATGGACTGTCTGAACCAATCTCCAATACGGTCGATGGGATAATGATTAAAAAATTACAAGGTGATCGTTTGAGCGGCTACATAGTATGTAACCACCGTTCAACCAACACACTAACCACGTCCGCTTCAGAAGACACGCCACGGTATCCGTTGGGTTTACGACCACGAATCCTTGGCCCTTCGCCCATTTTCAACAGATGCATTGCATCTTCCAGATGTCTGATATGCGCTGCGTCATGCCGGTATTGCACCTTGGCGTGGCTTGAGAATTCTCCGTGCAGGGTATTGGCTGCCGCAATGCGGCGCAGAACCTCTGTCGAGTGGGGCCTTCCGCCGTGGTGACCGCACTTTTGAGTAGTCGATATCTTCAAGGCGGGCTTGGCACATTGCAGCTTTGTCCGATTTGAATTTGCCGTACATCTGAGGCATCGGATTTTCCCACCACCGGTTACAAGATACCGTTCTTTCCCGTCAGATGTGTACTCACCTTCTAGCTTGGTTTTCGTTGCTTGCGTACTCATTAGACCCTCACTTGCTTGCTTATATTTTAAGCAACTCAAGCAATTAAAGGGACATCAATCCACCATTTTCGGGCTTGGATTCGCTACCGAGCGAATAGCCTCTATCGGCAGCATCTGCTAATTTGATTGCCCGGCGCTTGGCGTTAGTTCGCCTAATTTTTAGTAACTATCTCAGCGCGTGGCTTCCGAGTGTGAAATTTTATATACCCCGGGCACTCTATCAATGGCGAAGTTGATCAACTGTGCCACTCACATAGTTGCCGCACGTATTTTCCAGGCGACCTGCGCGACAGTAATCTAGACCTCAAAGCGGAGGTTGCGTCTCCTAGTTCTCGATTTTTTTCTGAAGGCATAAGCCAGATGGATCACACTAAAGTTTTGTCGCTGCCTAGTCACAGCGAGTAATAGACTAAAGGATATTTTACTTCTCGGTACCAGGGCGCCAATTACTGTAGAACTCTATAGCCCCGCCCAGAGAGACAATTTTTGATGATGTTTCGTTGATCCGTTTCACCTTGGAATCCGCCGACGGTCTCAAGGCATCTAAAGCGTGCCAAGGAGGAAGGACTAATCAAGAAATAGCCATAGGGAGGCAGAAGAGTTGCATGTTGCGTCCCCTAGGGCGTGCAACGTGCAATAGTTTGGTGTGGAACGTAGTGTGGGCTAATCCCCCACCTACCCTGTGGCTTAGACATATAATCTAGTTATCTATAATTCATTTAGTTTATACCTAGATACTATGAATTGAAATTAGGCTGGGTCCGCTGTGTATGCCACATCCTGGGAGCAGATCGGTTCAATTTACAGCGTTATGCGGTGATAGCGATATAAGGGAATTGAGTAGTATCTAAACTGCCTACTACTTAACACCCGCTCCGATTACACAAAATTCGGGAAACCCTCACTACACAGCGATACATTGACCTGCGGCCAAGTGTTGTTAAGGCTGTGGTGGAGTTGGTTTAGCCATAAGAGACTCATCCAGACTGGGAGTCACCCCATTTACGTAAGGCGGCTGGAAGAACCTGAACGTCATCAGAACAGACGTTCGTGCCAGACCAAATAAGGCGGGGCATCCCAGAAATATGGACATACGAGTCAAAACCGTGAAAGATTCGCCCATCGGTTGAGGGCGCATACAGGGCGGTGATGTGATTGGATGTTAGCCCAAAGAGTTGGTAAAACTCGTTCAGAACAAAAATAGCATTACCATCCGTAACGCAAATAAGCTCATAGTCCTTCTGCTTACCAAGCATAATTAGCGCAAGCAAGGACGCACCTTGGTTTATGTTCATATCCTTTGCTTGAACGAAAACAACATCGTTTGGAATGCTAGGATTGAACTCAATAACAACTACACGAGGCCTAAATCGTTGAACACTTTCCCATACAAAGTAGTCGGCTCCGTCAATATCTATTGATAGAAGGTCAAAGTCGAGAGGGAAATTTGCTTCATCAATTAGATTCTCGAGGCGATTCGGCCCATCAAACTCAACAAATCTTTTTAGGCAAGTTACGTTCTTTGAGTCCCCGTGATTGACTAGCAATTGCTCAAATTTTTTATCGTTAGCTTCTATGAATAATCCGAACCACCCTAAATTCCTGACTAAATTGAAGCAATTGGAGAGATATTTGCCATCCCACGCACCGAATTCAACGCAATATCGCTTCTCAACAGGAGGAAGGATGCCGAAGATATGGGCGATGATTCCATCTTCACCATCTTGCGACTCAACGTTACTTTGATATTTAAGCAACGGGCTCTCTACATTAAAAAAACGAATTTGCTGTAGAAGATGTGGAGTGGAGGTAGGCACAGTTTTTCCCCAATTTGCAAAGTTGACTTTTTATCTTAACATCGAACAGCGCATCAGTACCGAGTTTTGGTGGGCCGCCTACCCTATGGCTTAGACGTATAATCTAAAGGTCTATCGGTCATCTGGTTTATAACCGGACACTATGAATTGATAAAAAGTTGACCCTACCTGATTTAGTCAATATCCTGCGAGCAGATCGGTTCAATTTACAGCGTTATGGGGTGATAGCGATATATGCGAATCGAGTAATCGCTAAACATTACAGATTAGTCGACGTGCTTCCAAATTCGGCGAGTCCGAATATTGCTTATACCTGCTGGTGTAACACCATACTTCAAGGCGAGTTCTTTTCCGGTGAGGGTGCTTTTGCGTATTTCTCGCACGTCATCCTCGGTGAGCTTTGCAGACCACTGCTTTGCGCCACGGATGCCTATGCGCTTTGCTTTGGGCGCGGGCATTGCATCTAAGTCTTTCCATGAAACTCTTTTTTTGATACTTCCTACTGTTGTTGCGGCGACTCCGTCTCTTCGTGCCGCCTGCAGACGCTGCACCAGGTCTGAACACCGCGTAAACAGAACGCGCCGACCGGCATCTATCAAGGCATGCCCCAGGGCGCTGACCAAATGGCTTTTGCCCACGCCCGGTGGCCCGAACAGCAACACATTGGCGCCCCGGTCAATCCACTCAGTTCCCTCAGTCAGCGCCATCACCTGCGCCTTGGACACACTGGGCACGGCTGAGAAGTCAAAGCTGGAGAGCCGCTTGCCCGGACTTAATCCTGACTCATTGCGGTGTCGGTCAATCCGACGGGCCTCGCGTTCATTGATTTCATGCTCTAGCAAAGCCTCCAACAACCGGTGTGCGGGCCAGCCCTCAAGGTCAGACTGCGCGCACAGGTCACCGGCCAACCGTTTGATGGTGGGCAGGCGCAAGTCGGTCAGCATCATCCCCAGCCGGGCTGAAGTGGCGGCGGTGGTAGTTGTCGTCGCGGCCGTTGTAATTGACGCCGCGCTCATAGGGCCACCTCCAACAGGACGTCATAAGAAGCCAGCGTAGGCAAGGTCACAACCACCTGTGGTACTTCCCCCGTGGGCGGTGCCAGTAGCTGCGTCAAGGCGTTGAGGTCGGGCAATTGGTCCAATGCCATCAACTGGTCCAGCTCATGGGCCAGTTGGGCCTCGTGCCCGTCAGCGGCCAGGACCAGCAAACCGACCATCGTTTTACAGGCTTCACGTTCGGGGCGCTCAGAGATGAGTCGCTCCCACGTTTGACGGTATACCGCGCGGGGGAAGGCCGCATCGCGCAACACCCAACGGGCGAATGCACCGGGCTTGCGTTTCAAAGCGCCCACCAAATGCCGGTAGTCGATGGCGCGTCCAACGCGCTGCCCCTGTGCGGGTCTTGCCCTTGGCAGACTCAGTACGCATTGGCCACCGAGCGCCGGATTAACGCACCTTGGGTTATCACATGCATGCAGAACCACAAGCGCGGCATCCAAAGGAGCGGTAATAGCAAGAGACAATGAAAATCTATGAGCCTTTTTATAATTTTTCTCGTAGAGCTTTCCACTAAATATTCCATAGCCGTCAATATCAGTCGCACCACTCCAAAGCCAACAAGGATCAGTTTTTTTCACTTGTGCCCAAAATCGCTCCACCTGTGAAAGGCCCTTCATCAATCCAGAACGAGACGCAACGGCAATCGGTGACCCGTGAGCCTTGGTTCTACGCCAATGCTTGTTACAAAGGCCTATCGCAAGCACCGGTAAATCACAGCTTTTAATGCAGCATGACAGTGTCATAGATGTTCGCGCTTTAAAGCATTAAGTGAGTCTTGGGATGACGATTGATAAAGAAATTGCAATCAATGGCTTACAAGTCAAACACACAAATGGAAAAATGTAAAGTGGACCCCGGAGTCAGGACAGACCAGACCGCAACGTGTAAATTACCTTTGACGACGGTATCCGTTTGGCATAGGAATGCTTGTTTTTAAAAATTTATATACCCCCTGGGGTCTGCATTTCAAAAACAAGGGGGTGGGCTGAGCAGATTTGAGTGTATGGCTCAGACTGCGCAACGGGCCGGAAACGGGGTGTGGGAGTACGGTAGGGTCTACTGAGTGCTAAAGTTTGAGGCTGCGTTTTCCGGGAACGCCACACAGAGACCGATTCTCACACCAGACCAACGGCGAGTTCAGAAAGCATAACGGCGCTGCTTGGGGCAGCGACTGAGGTGGTGTGGGGAAAATTGTGGGGAAAGCACTAAAACTAGCCTTACCCTATTGACAAAATGGCGGAGTGGACGGGACTCGAACCCGCGACCCCCGGCGTGACAGGCCGGTATTCTAACCAACTGAACTACCACTCCTGGTAGCGACAACGTTACCGTTGTCTACTTTTTGCTTCATCACTTCGCAGTGAATCTGGCGACCCCACGGGGATTCGAACCCCGGTACCTACCGTGAAAGGGTAGTGTCCTAGGCCTCTAGACGATGGGGTCAAAACCTTGGAACAATCCGTTTTCTCGAAAGCTCGTGGTGGAGGTAAGCGGGATCGAACCGCTGACCTCTTGCATGCCATGCAAGCGCTCTCCCAGCTGAGCTATACCCCCTAAACCGAAGAACTCCGCAGCGCGGCGCTCTTTGCTTTCGAGCCTTCGATTATAGCCAGTTATTTCATGCCTTCCGCAGCCGCGCCAGAACTTTTTCTCGGTCGCACAGCGCCAGCACCGCATCCAAGGAGGGGGTTTGGGCCGTACCCATTACTAGCACGCGCACCGGCATGGCGAGTTGCGGCATTTTCAGACCCGTCTCGGTCAATATCGCTTTGAGCATTGCGGCAATGCTTGCCTTGTCCCAAGTGCAGTCTGTGAGTCGGGCCTGCAACAAAGACAAGGCGGGTTTGACGGCAT
>Ga0214919_10009255_pt1 | contig 12727 bp, 9 predicted proteins | sample LL1503_MetaG_FD_177994 | JGI IMG/M metagenome (GOLD analysis project Ga0214919, IMG submission 177994) | Freshwater microbial communities from Lake Lanier, Atlanta, Georgia, United States - LL-1503 | ecosystem: Environmental > Aquatic > Freshwater > Lake | place: USA: Georgia | collected 2015-03-15
GCGAGGCGAGAGTTTCGTGGGCGAGGCTCATTCGACGATTTTGGGTACGAGGATGAGGTCGTTACTTTGGGCAGGAGCGTTGGAAAGGGCGGCTTCGACCGAGAGGCTGGGGGTGGGGGTGTCTTTACGAAGAACGGGCTGCGCAGGGGGAACCACTTCAGGAACATCACCTGTGGGGATTTGCCCCAAAGTTTCCATGTGGGCGAGGATCTGGCTCAGTTGGGCGGTGAACTTGGTGGTCTCGTCAGGAGTTAGGGATAAGCGGGCTAACCCAGCCACATCGGCAACATTCAGCTTCGGAGCGGACATAAGCCCCAAAGAGTAGGAAGAAAGAAAGCGATTCGGAAGAAAGAAAGAGGGGTGCGGGAATGTGCGAAAGTCAGAATGTTAGAAAGTGCAAAGGTGGTTTTAAGTGCGGTAGCATCACCATCACGGCAGAAAAACCGCCGTTCTCACTCCCCAGCAATTACCCTCGTCCCAACGGGCCGGCCTTCGGCCGCAGCTCTCAAATTTCCCTCCCGAAACACATCAAACACTACGATCGGGATCTTATTATCCATACAGAGAGAGAACGCGGTCGAATCCATGATCTGCAATCGGCGACGTAACGCGTCGCCGTATGTGATGGTTTGGAATCGTTGGGCGCGAGGGTTAGTCCGGGGGTCCGAATCGTAGATGCCGTCCACCTTGGTGGCTTTGAGAAGGGCGTCCGCTCCGATTTCGCTGGCTCGGAGGGCAGCTGTGGTGTCGGTGGAGAAGAAGGGATGTCCCGTACCGGCGGCAAAGATCACGACTCTTCCTTTCTCCAGGTGACGCAGGGCACGACGTCGAATGAATGGTTCGGCCACATTCTTCATCTCGATGGCGGTGAGGACTCGGGTCTCGACTCCTGCGTGTTCGAGGGCGTCTTGGAGGGCAAGGGAGTTAATTACGGTGGCCAGCATTCCCATGTAGTCCGCCGTGTTGCGGTCCATCTGACCTTCGTCGGCCGCAGGGGCGCCTCGCCAAATATTACCGCCTCCGATCACGATACCGAGTTGGAGAGAGGGAGATAGGATGCCTTTGATCTGGTGGGCCAGGCGTTGGATGATGGGGTGAGAGAGGTGGCTGGAGGAGTCGCCCAATGTTTCGCCGGAAAGTTTGAGGAGGAGGCGACGTGTTTTGCGCGTGTGGGCGGGGGAGTAGGAGTCGGACTCCTGACGATGGGAAAGATTTTCGGTCGGGCTACGAGGAACAGGGGAGGGGCGGGAGGATTTTGCGGGGGACTTTTTTTGGGGGCGACGGGAGGGCACGACCGAGTGTGGCGTGAAACAGGCTCCAAGCGGAAGTAGAATTTTTCTTACTTTAGGCCCGGCACTCACGTCTCGCAGTGCCACTTACAACCGCTGTGGGCTACCGTTGGCCAAATTAAAAAATTTAACCCTTCGAAGCGCGTTAAGAGCGAAGTAGGGCCACCTCAAAAATCCTTTGCGTTCGTGGTGTGAGGAATACGCCCTTTTGTCATATAAATAAAATTTTCTTACTAAACAACTCAAGCAAACCCATTTAAAGGCGAGATAGATACATGCAAAGCACTTAAAAACAATGACTTAAAGAAAGTATGAATTCCGTAAGCTCAATTGTTACGATTGTATGGCAAAAAAAATCCCCCTTGATTTTGAACATAACGTAGTTTAGGTTGTCTCTTGTGAAGGAGTCTATGAATATGAAAAAACTCAGTGTAGCCCTCGCAATCCTTTTCACCGCTGTCATGGCGGCAAATGCTCAACCCGTGTACAGCGAAGTCGTGGGGTATCAGAAAATAAATTTGCCTCCTGGTGGGAAACCCGTTGCGCCGACGTTTATCAAATCAAATGTGTTTCAAGGATCGGCCACCATATCCGGTTCTACCGTCACAGTCTCAACTGGTGCTCTTTCTGGGTTGTCTCTTGGGCCGACAGCGTTTTCCAACCGTGACAACTATCCCAAGTACTACGCCGAAATCACTGATCCAAATTCCCAATTGTATGGTTACAATTTTGATGTCAGTGCGGCCAACACCGCCTCCGCGTTCACATCGGATAATATTCCAGCAGGGCTTTCTGGGTCAGTGAAAATTGCTATCCGGCCACATGTGACTTTGGCGGATTTGAATCCAGCTTCTCTATCCGCCGGAGATAGCGTCACCATGGCAAATGACCCTACCGGGGGTCAGGAATTATTCTATGTTTTCAATGGTGGATGGATTGGATCTGATTTCGATACCACCAAGGATTTTAGTCATGTTATCATTCCGCCTGGAGTTGGCTTTGTTTACTCAGCGCAAAGTAATGCTGCCTTGACTCTCACTCTTGTTGGTACAGTCAAGAACACCCCGACTGCTGTTCCAGTTTATCAAGATGCGTACGCCAACATTGTCGGAGCTATCAATCCGTCAACCAGCATCAACTACTCCAATCAGGGTATTGCGACTGGAATCGGTAGTGGGGCAGCATTTACGAAGTACAGCGACGATGGCTCCTTTACCGAACAGGAGGTTTACTATTCCTTCAATGGGGGGCTTCTCAATGGGGCATTTAGCCCAGTGAGTACCGCCAATATAGCTGGGGGCGAGGCTGTGACTGTCAGCGCACTGGATGGTGATAAAGTTTGGCTAATTCCAGCAGCCATTGCTGTAAGTCAATAATCAAAATGGAAAAGTATATAAAACTTATGAAAAAAACAAAAAACAAAATCAAGATTGCTCTCTGCTGTCTCGTCATGGTTGGCGTATCTTCAATCCAGGCGGCTACCATTGGCATCGGCAGCGCATTCGGAACTTTTCTGGACAAAGACGGAGTAGCGATGACCACGGGGGGTGTTTCTATAGGATTTTTTACCAAATCCCTGCCCACTGCTGATACGATAGCAGCTATTAGTACTACTAGCCCTATCAGTTTTTCCACTTTCCAGACCACGTTTGGGTACGTGGATGTCCGCACTATGCTGGATGGCAGTAATAACCCTCCTTCATTTACACTCGGCAGCTGGGATTTTGGTGCTAGTTGGACTGGTGGAACTTTAACCGTCCCTGGGTCCCCCAACAATCCGCCAACAAGTGCATATAACAGCTCTGACGCGCTTACGGCCTTTACACCTGGTACAACTTCGGGAACCGCATTATGGGCTATCGCGTACAATGCCGGTAATTATGCCAACGGGTTTTCTGGATCTACCCAGTGGGCTGTCGTTACAGCAACGGCCCCCGGCTCATCAAGTAACGACTGGATTTACCCAAATGGTACAAACAATGAAAACCTTACGTTAAATGTAATCAATCTAGCCTCTGAGGTCATCGTCGGTCGCGATGGTATTAATGTTTTGGGTGGCAATCAGGATAATGTTTACCTCGTAATCCCCGAGCCCTCCTCGGCCTCACTCTTGGCCCTCGGTGTCGCTGGGTTGGTGGCCTTGCGCGTGCGTCGGAAAAGCTAAGTCGGGTAGTTAAACTTTCTTTTTGGCAAAGGGCGGATCCTTCGGCATCCGCCCTTTGTTTTTTGTGGAATGAGTGAATCGGCGTCGGAGCTTTGCGTCCTTGGCGTGAGTAATCCAGAGCCTCACGCAATGGTCGCCACGGATCGCTACGTTAATTCAAAACTATTTTTGTACTTACCCGCATCTAAATCCTTTGCGTACATGGCGTGAGGAATCCAGAGGCTCACGCTATGGTCGCCACGGATCGCTACGTTAATTCAAAACTATTTTTGTACTTACCCGCATCTAAATCCTTTGCGTACATGGCGTGAGAAACTTCCCCTCAAAACAGAATTGATTTTCTGTGGAATAAGCCAACCATGGCGATATGGGGCTGGATCGAATCCACTTCAATGCCGGAGCAAAAATGCGGATTGTTCCCGGCTCTGGCGCTCTCATTCCCCAAAAAAACCTTCTCGCGATTACGATCAAGGAGATCCGTGTCGATCCTCGCACTTTCATCTCCCGCGATCTCGGTCCGAATCGGGAAGGTGTAGTCGAACTGACGTTGTCCGGTCAGTCGACCGTCATCCCATTCAGCGGAGTAGGTCCTGTGAATCAGAAATATTTGCGACGGGTTGCCTATCTCGGTCGAAATCCTGGCGGTCTTGGAATTTCCGTTGGGGTGATTGAGTCGGACGAGGAGTCACGTCGTGCCCTTGATAAAGCGGCAGGGGTGACAGAAGCACTCTCTGGAGCAGTTCCTGGCTCTGGAACGGTGTGGGGTTTATTGCTGGGGCCAGTCGCATCCGCGTTCGGGTTGGTGGCGGCTATCCTGAAATTTCTTCGAGGCGGAGTGGATGATGATGAAGAGGCACGATTTTTCGGAGTGATCAAAAAGGGGCTCTCGCATGGAGATCGAATCGTTGTGGAGTTGAAGAGAAAAGGGAAAGAGGTGTTTGCGGTGGAGTTGGTGGCGGAGGATCTGGGCGAACCCACGAATCAGGCAGGAGGATATAGTGTACGGATTTCTCAACCTGAAATTGTTTTGGAAGATGTGGAAATTGGAGTTCGGAAGGGATCGGTCCGTGGAAAGAAGGCTGGGTGGATGAGTCGACCCGATGCAGGGCTGAGCCCGGTTCGTTCGGGCGAGTATCTGAAGAGATTGAAATGGTTCGGGTGTGAGGCGGCTAGCGGGATTGGGAGATTCCGTTATGAAACGATAATTCCCTCTGCGGGGGAGGTGTTGACGTGGGATGATGCGGAGCTTTTTTTGGCGGCGGCGCCGAAGTTGAAATCGGATCGGCACACGTTGCCGCTGACTCTTTCTTTTTCAATCTACTCGGATCGGTTGGAGCTGGGTGGGCTAACGGGGGTGGCATCGGCAGGGGTGGAGCTGGTCGAGGGGTTGTTGGAGGGAGGCAACGATAAGGAGGGGAAGAAGTTGATTGCGGATGTGGCTCCTTATTTGAGGAAGGCGGGGCCATCGGTCAGTGCGTTGCTGGCGGAGATCTCGGAGGGGCGGTTCTCGCTATTCTCGATGGAGGGATTCCTTGTTCTTCTTCCTAAGGGACAAAAAGGGAGTGGGGAGGAGGAGGGACCTAGGATACTTCTCGAGTGGAAGGAGAATGAAGAGGTCTGGAGGGGGAGGATAAAGAGTAAATTAGAGTGGAGAGGGGTAAAGGTAGGGCAATTTAGCTTTGGGATTGAAGTTCAGCCAATCGGTTAGAAGCCATAAATTCTTGTCTATTATGGCAATAGAAACAATAAATCCGCTAGTATTAGGGTATTCCTGATTATCAAAACATACTTAAACACTTGTCGATAAGTCATTTAAGCAAAAAACGCAGGCTTTGGCGGCCTGCGTTTCTTGACGAACACCCTTGGAGACATTCGTAATGCAATCGGGATAGACAGATAAGTTATTAAAACGTTCAAAAAATATTTGTTGACCGAATGTATGGGGGGGGTATGTTTAGCAAGTTCACGAGGCGCTTTGGCCAACAATCACGGTGTCGAGTGAACATAAACAAACACAAACCAAAGGAGATACTAAACAAAATGATCAAGAATATTACAGCGATTCTTGGCGTGCTTGCAGCCGTGACCAGCTTGTCCCTCGCGGACAGCGCTCCGGAAGCTTCCGCTCAAGATACAAAAAAGATGGTTCAGAATAACTTCGTTGAGACCGCCCAGAAGGGCATCAAGCTCAGCGGATACGTCGATGCCGGTTATGCATATAACTTCACCGGCTCGGGCAACCAATCGAACGTAGGCGCACGTTTCGGTAGCGATACCGCCCAACGTGGTGACTTCAACTTGTATGCGGTGAAAATCGCACTCGAAAAGGCATTGACCTCCGAGAACAAAGCTCAGGCCGGATTCCGGACTGACGTGATGATCGGTGAAGATGCTTCCTACTTCATCAATCGTACTGCTGGTGGAGTATCCAACACGAACAACAACTCGAACTCGCTCTTCTTGGAGCAGGCCTATGTTTCCATCCGCGCACCTGTGGGTAACGGTTGGGACTTCAAGGTTGGAAAGTTCGCTTCCATTCTCGGATACGAAGTAATGGAACGTCCTGCAAACATGAACACGACCTTTGGTTTGCTGTTCAATGTGATGCCTCTCTACTACACCGGTGTATTGTCGTCCTATAAGTTCGACGATTACCTCGACGGTAAATTGGGCGTTGTCAACGGTTCCAACACCGATAACAACACGACCACCAATCCGAATGGTTCGGACGGTTGTGCGGTTCTCGGAGCGTTGAACGTGACCGCCCCTGGTGGCAATGCGAACTGGAGCAACAACTTCCAATACAGCACGGGGTATGATAATAACACCTCTGTCAGCACCACAGACACCAGCTTGGCCACAACGGCAGCGGCAAGTAACGGTAATGTTAATGTGTCCGCATACACATTGATCTATAACACTTGGGGAAATTGGGCTCCTAAGTTTGCTGATGATAAATTGCTCTTTGCCTTTAATGCCCTCTTGGGTAACACCTCGGGCAGCGCGAGCAGTCCTGTCGGCAACATCAATTCGACATGGTATGGTGCTGGTGCATATGCGAAGTATCAGTTTAATGACTGGTTCTCCCTTTGCAGCCGTGGTGAATACCTCGGAAGCAACAACTCGCTAACGACCGGTAATAATGGTTCTGCAACGACCCCTTCGGGCAACGGAACTTATGCTACTGGTGAAAGCAACTGGGAATACACCATTACCGCTGGTTTCAACGTGATTGATAACCTCCTCATCCGTGCGGAGTACCGCTTGGACTGGGGTTCTTCGATCTACAACAACACCAACGCGACCACCAACTCCGATGGTCCTGCTCACTACGCTGGTGCTGAAGTTGTCTACAGCTTCTAAAGAATATTTAGAACACAGTTAGTTTAACAAAACCCCTCGGAGCCAGTGATTGGGCTCCGGGGGGTTTTTGTTTTTATGTACGGCGACCATTCGTGGTCGCTGAGGATGAGTCGGGCAGGGTGCCCGCCCTTAAAGTGGCTAAACATAACCAAAGAAATGGTATTTGTGGTTTGATGTAATATTGATAAATAAGGCAAAATACTGTTGATCAATTAGATGCGTATCATTGAAAGTTTCAAAATAGTTGGCATGGATCGTGCTTGTTAAATGGTGGCCTAGTTCACAATCCAGTATTAGATTAGGCCGAAAGCGAATAAGACTTTTATGTTTTTTTGTTTTCTGTAAAAAATACTGGTATGTATTGCGGTTAAGTTTGTGTGAAAGACACGGCTTAGCCTCAGTTCAAACACAAACACAAACACAAACAGGAGATACGAAACAAAATGATCAAGAATATTACAGCGATTCTTGGCGTGCTTGCGGCCGTAGCCAGCTTGTCCCTCGCGGACAGCGCCCCGGAAGCATCCGCTCAAGATACCAAAAAGATGGTTCAAAATAACTTCGTTGAGACCGCCCAGAAGGGCATCAAGCTCAGCGGATACGTTGATGCTGGTTACAGCTATAACTTTACCGGACAGGGTAACCAATCCGTCGTTAACAGTCGGGTGCAAAGTGATTCCGCACAACGGGGTGATTTCAACCTGTACGCGGTGAAAATTGCTCTCGAAAAGGCGATGACCTGTGAGAACAAAGCTCAAGCCGGATTCCGCGTCGATGTGATGATCGGTGAAGACGCCAAGTACTTGGCGAATCCCGCTCAGACCTACAGCTCCACTTCCAATAACAACACAGCCCAAGATTCGAACTACCTGTTCCTCGAACAGGCTTATGTTCAACTCCGCGCCCCTGTGGGTAACGGTTGGGACTTCAAAGTCGGTAAGTTCGCTTCCATCCTCGGATACGAGGTAATGGAGCGTCCTGCCAACATGAACATCACCTATGGATTGCTCTATAACCAGTTTCCCTTCTGGTACACGGGTGTGTTGTCGTCCTACAAATTTGACGACTACCTCGATGGCAAGCTGGGTGTAGCAAACGGCGCAAACAGTGACAACAATACGACCACCTCTGGTGGAAGCGATGGTGTGGCTCTCTTGGCCGCCCTTAACGTGACTAATCCTGGTGGCAACGCCAACTGGAGCAACAACTTCGAGTACAGCACTGCTAGTGAAAACAGCACTGGTGCAACACCGGCAACAAACGGAACAGGCCAGAACGCACTGCCTTCGAACGTAGCCTCTACATCGACTGGTGGCGGAGCTTGGACAATCATCTACAACTCTTGGGGCAACTGGTCTCCAAAGTTCGCCAATGATAAGCTCCTCCTCGCATTTGACAGCGTTCTTGGTAACACCGCAGGTGCGAATCAGCCTAGTGGCCCGCAAAACACCACGTGGTGGGGTGCTTCAGCCTACGCGAAGTATCAGTTTAACGACTGGTTCTCGCTCATGAGCCGTGGTGAATATTTCGGCGGTGACAATCTGAATAAAATTAATAATGACTTAGGGAATGCTAACTCGAACGCTGGTCTTAGCTGGTGGGAATATACGATCACTGCTGGTTTCAATGTGATCGATAACGTTCTGATCCGCGCGGAGTACCGCTTGGATTGGGGTGAAAATATTGCCGGTACCAACGTCGGTGGAAATGCTGGTCAGATCAACAGCGGTGGTCCAGCTCACTATGCTGGCGCTGAGGTTGTCTACAGCTTCTAAAGATTATTTAGAGCAAGACTGTTAAGCAAAACCCCTGGGACCAGTCATTGGGTCCCGGGGGTTTTTGTTTTATATGTAGGAGACCATTCGTAGTCGCCGGGAAGAAGGCGGGCAGGAATGCCCGCCCTACATGGTTTTTCAGCCTGTTAATCTGACCGGGCCGTGCTGATTACTAAAAGACAGAGCGGCCTGAGTGATTCATTTTCCTAGACATGAGACGATGTCTCACCAAAACTGAAATCTGATGTCAGCATTTTCTCTCCTTAAACCCTCCAACCTCGCCAAAGATTTGCCTGCTGGATTGGTCGTTTTCCTTGTCGCGGTACCACTCTGTCTTGGTATTTCCCTGGCTTCGAACGCCCCGCTAGCTGCTGGAATCATCGCTGGGATTGTGGGCGGTCTTGTGGTGGGTGTATTAAGCGGTTCCAGTACCAGCGTTACGGGTCCTGCGGCCGGGTTAACCGCTGTGGTGGCGGCCCAAATTGCTGACCTTGGATCCTTTCAGGCTTTCCTTGTGGCGGTCATCGTGGCCGGCGCGTTGCAGATTGTGTTTGGACTCCTTAAAGGAGGATTCCTCGCCTCCTTTTTCCCATCCAGCGTTGTAAAAGGTCTGCTAGCAGCAATTGGAATCATTATCATCTTAAAGCAGCTTCCGCATCTGGTGGGATACGATGCAAATCCGGTAGGAGATACCGATTTCTGCCAGACGGATGATAAAAATACATTCACTGAGCTGCCTGCTGCATTGCAAATGTTTCTACCAGGGGCGGCAATGATCGGCCTTCTTTCTTTAATCCTCCTCGTAGTTTGGGGAAAAGTTTCTTGGTTACAGAAATCCCCCGTTCCTGGGCCTTTGGTGGCTGTTTTATTTGGTACTGCGGCAAATCTTCTCTTGATTCAAATGGGCCATCCTTGGGCCATCGCTCCCACTCACCTAGTTCAGGTGCCTGTGGCCGAGGGAGCCTCGGGTTTCCTGCAGTTGTTTTGCTCTCCTGATTTTTCTGTGTTAGCCAAACCTGCGCTGTACGGAGCTGCGGTCACTTTAGCGGTGATTGCCAGTTTGGAGACCCTTCTGACGATCGAGGCGGTGGATAAGATCGATCCTCAACAGCGAAAGAGTCCGGCGAATCGGGAGCTATTGGCTCAAGGAGCGGGAAACATGGTGAGTGGTTTTTTGGGTGGGTTGCCGATGACGAGTGTGATCGTTCGTTCGGGAGCAAATTTGAATGCAGGAGCGCAGACAAAAATCTCTGCCATCTTTCACGGGGTCTTGCTTCTTGGGTGTGTCGCGCTGCTGCCGCGCTGGCTGAATCAGATTCCGCTTTGTGCTTTGGCGGCAGTTCTGATTGTGACTGGGTATAAGTTGGCGAGTCCACAGGTAATTGGGCAGATGTGGCGTGCGGGCAAGTACCAGTTCTTGCCGTTTGCGATCACGGTTGTGGCGATTGTGTTCACGAACCTTCTGACGGGAATCCTCATTGGGTTGGGGATCAGCCTGCTCTTCATTCTACGCAGTAACTATCGTCGATCGATTCATCAAGTGATGGAAAAGCATGTCCATGGGGATGTACTTCGATTGGAATTAGCCCCACAAGTCAGTTTCTTTAATCGCGCGGCCTTACAGAAAATCCTGATGGAGGCGCGTCGTGGCACCAAGGTGCAGATCGACGCGCGAAATTGCGATTTTATTGATCCCGATATTCTGGATCTGCTGACTGATTTCAAGGAAGTTACCTCCAAGGCGCATGGGGTGGAGGTAAGCTTGCTAGGCTTTAAAAAGAAATATGAAAAACTGCAGGAGGACCTGACCTTTGTTGACTACTCCAGTCGGGAAGTTCAGCAGTCCTTAAAACCAGCTGAGGTTTTGCAAATCATGAAAGATGGACATGAACGATATTTGACCGGAAAACCTCTCGTTCGGGATTTGCGCAGGCAGGCTGGGGCTACAGCAACGGGTCAATTTCCGATCGCGGCCGTTTTGGGTTGTATTGATAGTCGGGCTCCGGTCGAACATATTTTTGATTTGGGGGTAGGGGATGCTTTTGTGGCCCGAATCGCAGGCAATGTGGCTAGGGACAAAATGATTGGGAGTCTGGAGTTCGCGTGCGGTGTGGCGGGAGCCAAGCTTCTGTTGGTTTTAGGGCACACCTCGTGTGGAGCTGTAAAAGCGTCTGTAGATCTGAAGGTGGCAGGGAAAAGTGCTGCCGAGGCAACTGGATGTGACCATCTGGACGAGTTGGTTGGCATCATTCAAGGATCCATTGATCCTAGCCAGTTGAAGGATTTTTCGAAATGGGCTGATGATAAAAAGAAGGCGTTTGTGGATGAGGTGGCTCGTAAGAATGTCCTCAATACGATGAACTATATTCGGGCAAATAGTGGGATTTTGGATCGGTTGACCCGTGAAAATAAGATCATGATGGTGGGTGCAATTTATGATGTGAACACCGGTAAGGTAGAATTTTTGGATAAGTAAAAATATCGTAAACGATTGTGCTGAATTGCCATTTGATCTCACAAGAGTCTCGTATGGCCACATAACCTGCCTTGCAACTCGGTTCTGCTTGGCGTGAAATTACTTATGCGCAATCGGTGGAACCTTTTTGGCTTTGCCCTTCTTGGATTGGTTTTTCTGGGAATGTCACTGTATCTGCTTTTTAACCCTGATCGGACTGGGGTTGTTCCAAACTACAGGTTTGCTTCGAGTCACTGGTGGTTGGGTGAATCCATGTATCCAGGGGGGACTCATGGATTTCTATATGCACCCACGTTTGCCGTCCTTTTTACCCCATTCTATCTAATCCAACCTGCTGTCGTTGGGGAAATCATGTGGCGATTATTCGGGTTCGGTCTCTTTGGATGGGGATTATGGAGACTCGCTTTAATTCTTAATGGGAAAAGTAGTGAGCGGAGGGAGTTTGATTCGACGTTTGCACTTCTTGTTCTGTTGGCTGTACCGGCCTCGTTAGCCTCGATTAACAATGGACAAACAAATTTAGCCCTTTCCGCATCGCTCGTTCTCCTTTGTATAAGCATACGGAATGAGAAGTGGAACTTTGCTGCGGCTTGTTTGACTTTGTCTCTTGTCCTTAAACCGATCTCACTCGCCCCTTGGTTGTTGGCTTTTGCAGTATTTGCCCCGATTCGGATTCCGCTTCTCGGCGGAGTGGCGGCTATAGGAATCATTGGATTCATTCATCCAGATCCAACATACGCCTTGGGGCAGTGGATCGAATTTGTAAAAAAGCTCACTGACTCCTACTCGCCAGTCAACCTGCGGGTAAGCGACCTGTTCGGAATGCTGGAAAAAGCAGGATTCCCTAATCTGCCCCTCTTTCATACTTTGAGTCGTGTGGTCGCATCAGGTGCGGCTCTATGGTTTATCTTTTGGAAATATCGGCGCGGGGGCTCCATGAACGGCTCTTGGGGATTATGGTTTTCCACCGCCATCATATGGACCCTCTTTAATCCACGTGTAGAAACGAACAGCTATGTGCTCATCTCGCCCCTTCTCGCATTTGCTGCTGTCAGCTATTGGACGGAGGTGAAAGGTGAAAAGTGGAAGGGGGCAATTCTGTCGATCGCTTGTATCGGGCTCATGTGCGATGGGATGGGGAAGCCGATCTATTTGGCGACCGACGTCTGGTTGAAACCACTGATTGCTTTGTTAGTAAGCCCACTGCTTTTCCGAATGCCACAGAGTTGGAAACTTGTTAGAGATAAGAGACCCTACTAAACCACCTCTTTCGGCAGTAATCCCATCAGCTTTTTCACCTCTTGCACTCGGTCTTTGGGGCAGACGAGCAGTGCATCGGGCGTATCGACGACCACGAGATTCTCCGTCCCGAGGAGAGCGATAGGACGACCTCCATGGGCAAGAGCAAGGGTGTTTCGGCTTTCCAAGGAAAGCACCTGGCCACGGAAGGTGTTGCCTTGCTTATCGGTGGGTAGGTGAGCGGGAAGCGCACTCCATGAGCCTACGTCATCCCAAGGAAAAGCAGCTTGGATGGCCAGCACAGATTTCGCGCCCTCCATGATGGCGTAGTCGACAGAGATTTTCGGTAGCTTGGGGAATTCTCGCTTTAGGTAGGAAGCATAAGATCCGCGCTTGGGAAACTTTTCGATAAAACGGGCGA
>Ga0214919_10009256_pt1 | contig 12727 bp, 8 predicted proteins | sample LL1503_MetaG_FD_177994 | JGI IMG/M metagenome (GOLD analysis project Ga0214919, IMG submission 177994) | Freshwater microbial communities from Lake Lanier, Atlanta, Georgia, United States - LL-1503 | ecosystem: Environmental > Aquatic > Freshwater > Lake | place: USA: Georgia | collected 2015-03-15
CAGTCCTCAGCCATCGATTCAGCCATCCCATCTTCAATTCAGTCCTCCACTCAGTCCTCCACGCAGACCTCTGTTCAGTCATCCATTCAGAGAGCCATCCTTGACGGAATCGGACAGTACGACCAAGTTCGGCGCATGAAGACGATGATGCTCATCCTGCTCGGCGTGCGCCTGCTGTTCCTGTCGGCCGCGGGAGCGATGTGCATCTACGGACTGCTCCACGCCGCCGACCCCAACGTCCAGTGGTATTGGACCGTCGGCCATGCCGTCGTGCTCGCCGCCTGCGTCTTCCTGATCGGGCGGGTCTGGGCTTCGCTCAAGGCGACCTGGAACCAGTAGTCTCCACCCTTAATTGAGGGGAATCGGCGTAAGGCCGACGCCAAGTCGGGCTGGATAATTGCCGTCGAGGCATATAAATATGCGTCCCCCTCTCATGAAGCACCGCGCCATCCTCCTCGCCCTGGCCACCCTGTCCGCCGGCGTCCTCGCCGCCGACAAGCCGGTCACCGATCACAGCAAGCTCAAGACCAAGGAAGACAAGGCCAACGCCGCCAACTGGCCGGACAACAGCAAGGGCTCGCCGACGCCGCACGCCCCCGCCGAGAACCCGCCGGCCGCGACCACGCAGCGCAGCCAGCAGGTCGCCCCGCCGGCCGCCGGCGAACGCGTCGTCTTCATCGGCAACGGCTTCGCCGAACGCGACACCTACTACGGTCGACTCGAGACGGAACTGCAGCTTCGCTTCCCCGAGCAGAACCTGATCGTGCGCAACATGGGCCGTTCCGGCGACACCCCGGCTTTCCGTCCGCACCCGGCGCGCGCGAGCCAGTGGGCCTTCCCCGGCGCCGAAAAGTTCCACCCCGAGTACGCCCAGCATAACGGGAAGGGCTTCTTTTCCACGCCTGACCAGTGGCTCTTCCACCTCAAGGCCGACACCATCGTCGCGTTCTTCGGCTACAACGAGTCGTTCGACGGCCCCGGCCGCGCCGCGAACTACGAAGCCGAGGTCGACGCCTTCGTCGCCCATTCGCTGACCAAGGCCTACAACGGCAAGACTGCGCCGCGTCTGGTGCTCGTCTCCCCGATCGCCTTCGAGGACCTCTCCGCGACCCGCGACCTGCCCAACGGCCGGAAGGAAAACGCCAACCTGGAACTCTACGTCGCCGCCATGGAACGCGTCGCCAAAAAGCACGGCCTCACCTTCGTCGACCTCTTCCACCCCACCCTCGCCGCCTACGGCAAGGGCAAGTCCGCCTACACCATCAACGGCTTCGCCCCGACCGACTTCGGTTACCGTGAAGTCGCCAAGCTCCTCGCCGACGGACTTTACGGCGCCACGCCCCGCGTCTCCAAGGCCGACGAAGCCCTCGTGAACGGCGCGGTGAAGATGAAGGATTACATGTGGAACACGGATTACTCGATCCTCAACGGCGTCCACACCCACGGCCAGCGCTACAACCCGTTCGGCCCGCAGAACTACCCCGACGAAGTCTTCAAGAGCCGCCAGATGACCGCGCTCCGCGACGAACTCATCCACGGCGTCGCCCAGGGCAAGCGCACCGACCTGTCCGTCGACGACTCCAAGACGCTCGTCCTGCCTCCGGTGCCCACCAACTTCAAGCCGAGCGAAAAGAACGGCAACCCGACGGAGTTCCTTTCCGGCGAGGCCGCCATCGAGAAGATGAAGCTCGCCCCCGGCTACAAGGTGTCGCTCTTCGCCTCCGAGGAGAAGTTCCCCGACCTCAAGAAGCCCGTCCAGATGTCGTTCGACGCCAAAGGCCGCCTCTGGGTCGCCACGACGCCGACCTACCCCCACTACCGCCCGGGTGACGCCCTGCCCAACGACAAGATCCTGATCCTCGAGGACACGGACGGCGACGGCAAGGCCGACAAGCAGTCCGTCTTCGCCGACAAGCTCCATATCCCGATCGGCTTCGAGATCGCCCCGGAAGGCGTGTACGTCTCGCAGGAACCCAACCTCGCCCTGCTCGTCGACGATGACAAGGACGGCAAGGCCGACCGGATGGAACTCATCCTGCACGGCTTCGATTCGCACGACTCGCACCATGCCATCTCGGCCTATTGCGCCGACGCCTCCGGCGCCTTCTACCTGCTCGAAGGCCGCTTCCTCCACAGCCAGGTCGAGACCCCGTACGGTCCGCGTCGCTGCAACGACGGCGGCGCCTGGCGCTTCGACCCGAAGTCGTACCGCCTCGAGCGCGTGCAGGTCGACGTCTCCAATCCGTGGGGCTTCTCCTTCGACTATTGGGAACAACCTTTCCTGTCCGACGCCTCCTCGGGCGAAAACTGGTGGGCGCTACCCCTTTCGGCCAAGGTCCCGTACGGCATCGAGCAGGTCAAGGTCGAGCAGTTCGTCCCCAAGCGCTCCCGCCCGACCTCGGGCGCCGAATTCGTCTCCTCGCGCCACTTCCCCGACGCGCAGCAGGGCGACTTCATGATCTGCAACACGATCGGCTTCCTCGGCATCAGCTTCGGCAAGAAGGCCGACGACGGCGCCGGCTTCACCGGCGCAAACCATCAAAGAAGATTGTGGCTGTTCGAAGCAGAGGCCCCGGATGCCGTCAACAGAACCCCACCTGTGCCGGTTTATTCAAACGGAAATACCGTCCCGAAGAAACTATTCATCAAAGGCCGTCACCATTTATCATTCAAAATCAAGCTCACTTCGGCCAAGGAAGCGTTCCTCGTCACCTCCGGTGCCCAAAAAGCATGGGTTGATGGTATCAGCGTCGAGCTTGGGCAAAATATCATAAACAGCACCAAAGACTCCGAACATAACAGCAGATCAATCAAGGTTAACGGAGAAGGAGATCATCTGGTCACCATCGAGATAGCCGAGGGTGCTGAAAAGTTCTCCATAGATAATATTTTCACAATTCAATCAAATGCCTCAATCAAGGCATCCAAAACAACCAGCCAAAAAGGATTGGGCGGAAACCAGGGAAGCAGCCGTGACGGTTGGGTTAGTTTTCCGATGGACGACCTGCTCACCTCCACCGACGGCAACTTCCGCCCGGTCGACCTCGAGTTCGCGCCGGACGGCTCGCTGTACTTCATCGACTGGCACAACCCGCTGATCGGCCACATGCAGCATAACGCCCGCGACCCGAACCGTGACCATGAGCGCGGCCGCATCTACCGCATCACCTACCCCGAGCGTCCGCTGGTGAAGCCTGCGAAGGTCGCCGGTGCTTCCGTGGCCGAACTCCTCGAGAACCTCAAGGAGCCGGAATACCGCACCCGCTATCGCACCCGCCGCGAACTCCGCGCCCACAAGGCCGCTGAAGTGCTGCCTGCCGTGAAGGCCTGGGCCGCGCAGCTCGACCCCAAGGATCCCGCCTACGAACACCACCTCTGCGAAGCCCTCTGGGCCACCTGGGCGCAGAACAAGCCCGACGCCGACCTCATCGCGCAGCTTCTCAAGGCCAAGCAACCCGAAGCCCGCGCCGCCGCCGTGGACGTCATCCGCCACTCCTTCTGGCAGCTCCCGAACCATGTCGAACTCCTCAACCAGGCCGTGCGTGACGAAAACGCCCGCGTGCGCCTGACGGCCATCGTCGCCGCCACCTGGCTTGATAACGCCGACGGCGCCAAGATCGCCCTGGAAGCCTTCCGCAAGCCCATCGACCGCTGGGTCGGACCGGTGCTGCACTACGCGCTGACCTACACCCTCAAGGATGACGTCGAAGCCCTCAAGGCCGCCGGCCAGCTCAACCTCGAAGGCAACCAGGCCGCCGCCGACTACTTCAGCGGCAAGCTCAAGATCGGTGAACCCGTGCCCGAAGCCGGCACCAACTCCAAGCCCGCCCGCAAGCTCACCGCCGAAGAAGAAAAGATCTTCAAGCTCGGCCGCGAGATCTACTTCCGCGACGCGCACTGCGCGACCTGCCACCAGGCCGACGGCAAGGGCATCCCGAACATCTACCCGCCCCTCGCGAAGAGCAACTGGCTGGATGACGATCAGCGCGTCACCAAGATCCTGCTCAAGGGACTCTGGGGCCAGATCACCGTCAACGGACAGCACTTCGACCCCACCAAGGGCGTCCCGCCGATGATGGGCTTCGGCGGCATGCTCAACGACGACGAGGCCGCGGCCGTGCTCAGCTACGTCCGCCTGTCCTTCGGCAACAACGGCAAGTTCGTCTCGCCCGCCACCGTGAAGAAGGTCCGCGAAGCCACCAAGGATCGCGTCAACTTCTACATGACCGACGAGATCCTCAAGGAACACCCGCTCAAGGCGGCGCCTCCGGCGAAGAAGAAGTGAAGCGTGGCCGCAAGGCCACGCGGGGTTCTGCTGGCATGGTGAACGGCTGCGAAGCAACTGGTAGGGCTGGCCATCCTTGGCCGGCCGCGGTCGAGCAAGGATTCTCGACCCTACCCGACGCAACGAGGCAGAACTCAAAGGGGGCAGCATAGGGAGACCGGATGATTGGCTGGGGCATACATTTTCAGGTCTCGGGTCTTAGGTGACCGGGTATCGGGTACGGGTTGCCAGGTTCGGGTACGGGTACGGGTGCGGGTCCTGAACCTGTACCTGCACCTGAATACCTGAACCCGGGACCTGACGGCCGAGACCCGGGACCTGAGAATGACTTCCCGGTCTCCGGTTTCCCTTTGAGCCAGTAAATCTTTTCGGATGGCGGGTCAGGCGTGCCGTGAGCTGCCGCCTGCCCTTTTCTTATAAGTATCGATATTTTCTATACCCCCTATCGGTCAGGCTGGGCTTGACCTCGTTCACAGCCATGGGGTTTATTCGACCCATGCGTCTCCTTTCCTGCCTCGCTCTAGTCATTACCTCCGCCGTCCTGCCCGCGCAGGATTTCGACTTCAAGGGCGTCCCCGCCGACTACGCGATCGTGTTCGCGACCGCCAGTTCGCGCGGACTGAAGATTAGCGACTCTCCCGAGGCCAAGGCCTTCAAGGCTCGTATGGAAAAAGCCGTCGCTGGCCTCGACCCCAGCGCCAAAGACAGCAAGGAGATGCAAGAGGCGATCAAGCTCGCGACGGGTATCGACCTAGAGTCCCCGGACAACCGGCTCGCCGGCGGAGTCACCCTTGGTGCCGCCGGGCAAATGAGCGGCGGGCTCATCGTCCGGACGCGCCATGATAGCAAAAAACTTTCGGCTCATGCCGTCGCCAAGAAGGTCGGCACCGTACAGGCCGGCGCAACCAAGGGCTGGAATGGCCAGGAGCTCCTGGCCTCCCTGAGCGACGAACTCGCCAAGGTCGCCAAGGAATTCCCAACGACCGCTGCAACTGCCTCTGCCCCGGCGTCCGAACCCATCGGCGTCTTCGACCTCGACGATAACACGCTCGTGATCGCCCAGCCCAAGGAAGCCGTGCGCATCATCGCCCTCCTCAAGGGCCAAGGCGCCTCCTACGCCCTATCTTCCTCCCTGCGCCCGCAGGTCAACGCCACCGGCCGGCCGTACGCCGTCTTCGCCATGAACGCCGCTAAGCTGCCAGCCACCCCCGAGCTCACCAATAGCGGCTTCCAAGGCGCCGTCTTCGCGATGGGCGAGAACGGCAGCAACCAGATCATGAAGATCAGCGCGTTCTTCACTTCCAAGGAGAAGGCCGCCCCGATGGCCATGCAGGCCCAAGGCATGCTCGCCATGGCGCCGATGATGCTCGCAGGAGATCCGACCAAGCCTGAGACCGCCGAAGAGAAGGAAATGAAAGCCCTAGCGGCTGAATTCCTCGCCGGCATCCAGCCCGTCGAAGCCGCCGGCAATCAGGTCACCCTGACCGCCAAGTGGGAAACGCTAAAGCTTTTCGGCATGCTCGAGAAAATCGTCGCGATCGGCGCGACCAAGGCGAAGTCCGCTCCGCAGCCGACGACGAAGTAAGGCGTGGCCGCAAGGCCACGCGGGGTTCTGCTGGCATGGTGAACCGCTGCGAAGCAGATGGTAGGGCTGGCCATCCTTGGCCGGCCGCGGTCGAGCAAGGATGATCGACCCTACCCGATGCAGAGAGGCCGAACTCAAAGGGGGCACCATAGGGAGACCGGGTAGCTGGTAGGGGCGCGACGGCGTCGCGACCGAGGGTGCAGACGGACGCGTCGCCGACGCGTCCCTACCCATGTCCGCAGGATTAATCCCGGTCTCCGGTTTCCCTTTGAGTGGGTGAATCGTTTCGGGTGGCAGGACTGGACTTGATTCAGAGTCTCGCCTCGGGCCCTTAGGCCCTCCTATCCTCGATTCACCCTACCCCATGTCTCGAATACTCTTAACTATCATCGCTCTACTCAGTTTCTCCGCGACGGCTTCAGCCCAGGCTCAACCCCAGAAGATCCTCTTCGTCGGCAATAGCATCACGAAGCACGGACCGAAGGCCGACATCGATTGGCATGGGAACTGGGGCATGGCCGCGACGTCCGAAGACAAGGACTACGTCCATCTCGTGACCAAGTCCCTTTCCGCCAAACATGGCGCCCAGCCCGAAATCCTCGTCAAGAACGTCGCCGACTTCGAACGCGCGCATGTGGGTTATGACATCGCCGGCAAGTTCGCCGATGCGGCGGCCTTCAAAGCCGACCTCATCATCCTCTGCATCGGCGAAAACGTCGCCGCGCTGAAGACGCCCGAGGCCCAGGCCGACTACCAGGCGCAGGTCACCGCGCTGTTGAAGGCCCTTAAAACCAACCCCAAGGCAGCCATCATCGTCCGCAGCAGCTTCTGGTCGAACCCGGCGAAGGACAGCGCGATGCGCCAGGCCTGCGAAGCCGTCGGCGGCACGTTCGTGGACATCGGCGCCCTGTCCAAGGACGAGCAGAACTACGCCCGTTCCGAACGCCCTTATAAGCACGCCGGCGTCGCCAATCACCCCGGCGACCGCGGCATGGCCGCGATCGCCGAGGCGATCGTGAAAGCGGTGAAGTAAGCGCGACCGAGTCGCGCAGGGGGCACGTGGGCATGGTGACACGTGGACATGAGTAGTTGACCGGTTGACCAGCGGGCCAGTTGACAAGGTAAAGGCATGGTGACGGGTGACGGGCACGGGCATCGGGAGTTCAGGTGGCGGCCTCACGGGAGTCTGCAGCGGGCTCCTGTTTCCTGCGGCCGAAGCTGAACGGCTGGCACCCGAAAGGCTGACCACCGGAGCCGTCACCCGTCACCCGAAGTTGTGTTGAGGCACAAAAAAGCCCCCGGGATCGGGGGCTGATTCGTGATGGCCGGAGGGCTTACTTGTTGCCGCCGCAGCAACCGGTCGAGGCCGGCTTGTCGGAGGAGCAACAGCCGCCGGACTGTCCGTCCTTGTTGCAGCAACCGCAGGTGCCGAGGCATTCGCCGGATCCGCAGCAGGAGAGGCAGCAGAAACCTTTGCGACCGACCCAGGCGAGGTAGAGGCCGGCGAGGACGAGCACGATGACGAACGGGTCCCAGACGTTCTTCATGAGCACGTTCACGAAGAAGATGTTGAACAGGATCGCGCCCGAGAGGACGACGCCCCAGCCGCGGGTGCACTTCATGATGAGCAGGACACCGGCGATGATCTCGAGGGCCTTGATCACGTTCATGTAGCCTGAACCACCCATCGCGGTGAAGAACGCAGTGGTGAGCTTGGCGGCTTCTTCGCCGTTAGGCGCCGAGGGCGCAGGCATGAGGGACTTCACGGCCGGCACGAAATGCGCGACGCCGAAGATGATGAAGGCCACTCCGAGCAGGAGGGCGACGATGCAGGGGAGTTTTTTCATAGCAAAGACAGGTTACCCTAATCCAGGGCTTATGAAAGGGCTAACTTCAGAGGGCCTTATGGGCTCCGTCGCAAAGAGCGCCCTTCTTCGAGTGCTTGCAGGCGCAGAAATAGACCGTGCCATTGGCCTCGGCCTTGTAGGGCACCGGCGCGAAACCCGAACCCTTATGGGCGCCGTCGCAGAACGGCTGGCTCTTGCTGTGGCCGCAAGAGCACCAGTAATAGGTCTTGCCGGCTTCGACGAGGACAGGGATGGGAGACTTCTGAGGGATGTGGGGGGACATAGGATGAGAGTATTGAGTTTGGAGTATGGAGTATAGGGGGATGTAAGAATAGTTCAGGCGAGGTCGAAGAGGAGGGCTTCGACGGGGCCGGCAGAGCGGAAGGCGAAGGTGCCGGCATCTTCCGATTTGACCGCATCGCCGGGTGAAAGTTTCACGCCGCCGACCTCGACGTCGCCGGCGATCAGCTGGAACCAAAGTCCCCTGCCCGCGCGTAGCTCATGCGAGACGGTGCCGCCGCCTGCGGTCTTCACGCGATAGACGTCGGCGTCCTGGCTGATGTGCGCCGAGCCTTCGCGTCCGTCGTTCGAGATGATGAGCACCTTCGGCGCGGCGACCTGCTCCGGCGTGGGGGTCCATTCGGCGTAGCGCGGCTTGAGGTTGGCCCGGTCCGGCATGATCCAGACCTGGATGAGATGAAGGCGTTCGGTCTTCGAGGGATTGAATTCGCTGTGCTTCACGCCGCTGCCCGCGCTCATCACCTGGATCTGGCCGGGCTTGAGCTGCGCATGATTCCCCATGCTGTCCTTATGTTCGATGGCTCCCTCGAGGACATAAGTGAAGATTTCCATGTCCTTGTGGCCATGGGGTGGGAAGCCCATCCCGGGGGCGACAAGGTCCTGATTGATCACCCGGAGGGACCGGAAAGCCATGTGGGCGGGGTCGTAGTAATCGGCGAAACTGAAGCTATGGCGGGCCACCAGCCAGCCGTGGTCGGCGAAACCACGCTCCCCGGAACGTCGGACCGTAAGGTTCATATCTGACCCAAGATGGCCCGAAAAACGGTGAAGTCCAATACCCCTCGCGATTTTCCCGACGGAATTAGTTTGAAAACACCCCCTCGGTTTGGTCTATGCTTATGACTCGTGTCGGGCAGTGGCTCAATCTGGTAGAGCGCTGCTTTCGGGTAGCAGAGGCTGAGAGTTCAAATCTCTCCTGCCCGACCAATTTACAGACCCCGGGGATATTTCGATGTCCCCGGGGTCTCCTGCTTGGGGATTGAAGGGGTCGGTCCCCCTCGGTCTACTCCGCCCATGCGACTCGCAGGCATCCTGATGGCAGCCCTCTCAGGGTGGTTGCTTTGCTCCTGCGCTACTCCGCCGCCCGATCGTCCGCTCGTCCTGGTCCATGTGATGCCTTGGTTCGAAAGCAAAACCGTCAGCGGACGGTGGGGCTGGCATTGGACCATGGACAAGACGGACCCGTCCAAAGGCATGCTGGCGTCCCATGACGTACCTCTGCTCGGGGCCTACGACTCCTCCGACCCCGCCCTCATCGCCACGCAGGTCGCCCTGATGAAGGCCGCGGGCGTCGACGGCGCGATCATCGATTGGAACGGGCCTGACGGCTTCGCGGACTACGAGATGATCCATCGCAGCTCGGTGGCGCTCATCGCCGAGCTCAAGCAGGCCGGCCTGAAGTTCGCGCTGTGCGTCGAAGACAATCCCGGCCATCGCTTCATGCAGGCCAAGCAGCTCACGCGCGCGCAGGCCGTCGCAAAGGTCGCGGCCTCGTTCGCCTGGGCCGACCAGCACTGGCTGGAAGATCCGGCCTACGTCCGAATTTCGGGCCGTCCCGTGCTGTTCATCTTCGGTCCGCAATTCCTCTCCGAGTCCGAATGGCCGGCGATCCGCGCCCAGCTGAAGAGCGAACCGCTCACCTTCGCCCTGCCCCACCTGAGCCAGCGGCCCGGCATCGACGGCGCTTTCGCGTGGGTGCCGGTGAGCGAAGGCAAGAACATCGATGCGGCGAGCTGGACAAAGGAACTCGCCTCGCTCTACGTCGGCGAGGCAGCGAAGCAGCGCCCGTTCGTCGCCGTCGCCTTTCCGGGCTATCATGACTACTACGCCCAGGCCGGAGTCGGCAAAAGCTACGGCCACATCGACGGGCGTGACGGCAAGACCTTCGGCGAGTCCTTCGAACAAGCCATGCGGAGCGGCTCGCCGATCGTCCAGATCGCCACCTGGAACGACTACGGCGAAGGCACCGGCGTCGAACCCACCGTCGCCCGCGGCACCCGCGACCTCGAAGCCATCCAGCGCCACCTCCGCCCTGGCGCCGACCCGGCGGAATTGAAGAAGATCCTCGAGAAGCACAAAAGGTAGGTGGTGGCGGTTAGCGGCTGGCGGATAGGATCAATCACGTCGGGAAGTTGCGGGTTGCAGCTCCGGGGCGATGAAGGCCATCTCACGCCCAGAAATCTTGGGCTTCTCAGTCATTCTAACCGCCCACCGCCAATCACTAACCGCCAACACCTTTCTTACATCCGCCTCCTTGCGTCAGGCCCTCCGGCCCTCTAGTCCTCGGACCATCCCCATGCCTCGCCTCCTCGCCCTGCTCCTCTCCTTCGCCACCGCCGTCGCCGCCCCGCTGCTCGATCGCACGCCGGGCATCGTGTCCTACACTTTCCGCAACGAGTTCAAGGCCGACATGGCCGGGACGTTCGACATGGTGAAGGGCTTCGGCATCACCGACATCGAGATGTCCAACCTCTTCGGGCAGGAGCCGGCCAAGATCCGCGCGCTGATGGACGCCCGCGGCATCGCCTGCTCCTCGTACGGCGCGCCTTATAACGACGTCCTCAAGAAGACCGATGAGGTCGCCGCCGTCGCCAAGACCCTGGGCGCGCAGTACGTCCGCGTCTCGCTGCCTTTCACCAAGACGCCGTTCGACAAGGCCGCCGCCACGCAACGCGCCGCCGAGATGAACGCGATGGGCAAGCAGCTCCGCGAGAAGCACGGCCTGACGTTCGTGCTGCACAACCACGGCATGGAATTCGTTCCCGAAGGCCAAGGCACGCTCTACGACTTCCTCCACGCGCAGACCCGTCCCGAAGACGTCAGCTTCGAACTCGACGTGCTGTGGGCCTACCTGCCGGGAGCCGATCCGGTGGCGATCTTCGAGAAGTACGGCGCACGCATCCCGCTCATGCACGTGAAGGATGTCCGCAAGGGCGTGCCGCGCACCTGGGGCCATAAGTACGATTCCGACAACGACGTGACCCTCGGCACGGGCCAGCTCGACCAGGCCGCGATCTTCGCCGCCGCGAAGAAGGCCGGCGTGAAGCATTACTACCTCGAGGACGAGAGCTCCCACTCGCAGGCGCAGGTCCCGCGATCGATCGCCACCCTGAAGGCCGACCGCTGAACCCAGGGCCGGCGGAAAAGGACAGCCATACGGCCGAATCCGTGCCGAGGTTGGGGTTGAAATCCCGGGCTCCGAGGTCTCTTTTATAGGCCATACGGCGGAACACCCCGGTTCCGTCGACTGTCCCATTACCCATGCCCCCCAAGGCCACCCTCTTCCTCGGCGTCTTCGTCGGCGCCCTCTGCTCCGCCGAGCCGATCCATTTCAGCCGCCAGATCCGGCCGATCCTTTCGGAGAACTGCATCTCCTGCCACGGTCCGGACGAGAAAGCTCGCAAGGGCAAGCTGCGCCTGGACGACGAGCAGGACGCCAAGCGCGACCGCAAGGGCGAGTTCGTCATCCTGCCGGGCAAGCCCGACCAAAGCGAACTCATCAGACGCATCGAATCGAAGGACGCGGACGAAGTCATGCCGCCGCCTAAGCAGCATAAGACGATGCCGGCCGCGCAGGTCGCGCTCCTCAAGGAATGGATCAAGCAAGGCGCGCCCTGGGGACGTCATTGGTCCTACGAACCGGTCGCCCGCCCATCCGTCCCCAAGAACGGCGAAGCCAATCCGGTCGACGCGTTCCTCGCCGACCGCCAGAAGAAGGAAGGCCTGACGTGGTCGCCCGAAGCGCCGAAGGCCATCCTCATCCGCCGCCTCGCGCTGGATATCACGGGTCTGCCGCCCACGCCCGCCGAGGTCGCGCAGCTTTCCGGCACGAAGCACGAGGACATCGTCGCCCACTTCCTCGCCAAGCCCGCCTACGGCGAGCACTGGGCCCGCCAGTGGCTCGACCTCGCCCGCTACGCCGACAGCGCCGGCTATCCTTCCGACCCCGGACGCATCATCTGGGCCTATCGCGACTGGGTGATCAAATCCCTGAACGATAACCAACGCTTCGACCAGTTCGTCATCGACCAGATGGCGGGCGACCTCCTGCCCTCCCCGACCGAAGACCAGATCATCGCGACGGCTTTCCATCGCAACACGATGACCCAGAACGAAGGTGGCACCAGCGACGAGGAGTTCCGCAACGCCGCCGTCATCGACCGAGTCAACACGACCTACGCCGTCTTCATGGGCACGACGATGGCCTGCGCGCAGTGCCATACCCATAAGTATGACCCGATCACGATCACGGAATACTTCCGCTCCTACGCCTTCCTCAACCAGAGCGCCGACAGCGACAAGCGCGACGAAGCCCCGCTGCATGAGATCTACCCGCCCGGCGTGAAAGCCCAGCGCGACCAGTGGATGAAGGATAGCGTCGCTGCGGAAGCCGTCTTCAAGAAGCCCAATCCGGCCTGGCTCGTCGGCTACGACGAATGGCTCGCGAAGAAACCGAAACTGGCCGACAAGCCGCTGAAGGCCGCCCTCGACGCCCCCAAGGAAAAGCGCACCAAGGCCCAGGAGAAGCTGCTCACCGACCACTACGTCCGCAACGTCTCCCCGGCGACGAAGGCCGAACGCGCCCACGCCGACGGCCTGAAGAAACAGATCGCCGCCTCCGCCCCGGTGACGGTGCCGATCATGAAGGACCTGGCCGGCGACCAGCGTCGCAAGACCTTCGTCCAGCTCCGCGGCAACTGGCAGGCGCTC
>Ga0214919_10009257_pt1 | contig 12726 bp, 9 predicted proteins | sample LL1503_MetaG_FD_177994 | JGI IMG/M metagenome (GOLD analysis project Ga0214919, IMG submission 177994) | Freshwater microbial communities from Lake Lanier, Atlanta, Georgia, United States - LL-1503 | ecosystem: Environmental > Aquatic > Freshwater > Lake | place: USA: Georgia | collected 2015-03-15
TCAATCATATGTTTTGTAGTTTTTTCTCAAGCAAACTTTGAAAAGTCAAAGGTTCTGTATGCTCAAGAGTATTTAAAAATGATTCAAACCCGATTTCATTTGCATCTTTACCTTCTAATTCTACCATGTAAACCTCTTTACCATACGACATCAATTTCTCGGCATGTTTAAGAGCATCTTTTTTAGCATCATTATCTAGTGCAATGTAAATTCTATCAACGCTTGATTTAACTAGTTTTTCCATTAATTTGTTATGTAACACTTTACCTAATAATGGAATTACGTTTCGTTTAATAGTAATTGCATCAAACATACCTTCACAAAGTATGATTGGTGCATCCCAATTTATGTATAATTCTAAACCTATAACTTCTTTAGATGCTACAGGCGGATTTTTATATTTGCGATCTGAATCTTTATAAGCGCGAGCAACAAAGTAATTTAAAATACCATTTGCATCATATGAGGGTATTATTATTCGCCCACCATACGACCCTTCTTTACAGAAACCAATATTGTATTTTGTAATGTCGTCTTTAGTTACGTTACGTTTCGTTAGAAATTTTAATGCGTGTTTAGCTTCTATTTGAGCGATTTTATCCAAGTAAATATCGTTTAATGCGATATACTCGGCGGGTAAAGCGAGTGCTTCACTAGATACAATAACATCATTAGCTGTTGGTTGAATGAGCAGATCCAGGTCTTTAAATCGATCAGGCGACGCTTTAGCACGTTTAAATAACGCACGTATAGATTTACCTTTAGAATCACACACCCAACAATGCCAAAAATTTTCACGTTTAGCCGTGGTGCGTAGTGATACCTCTAGTTTTTGTTTATGATGAGCACAAAATGGGCATTTAAAAGCATAGTTGCCTTTACTTGTGACCTGTCCCTTACCTAAAACGGATTCTACTAATAGCAGTAATGCTGCATTTTCCATATAACCTACAAGATACGAAGTTATTCTGCCTCAATCAAATCTTTAGTAAAAAATTTACCTAATATATTATCATTATAAGACATGTTAGGACTAACTAAACATTCATACTTACACTGATAGTGCATTTCATAGTATGTTAGTTGTTTTTTAGTTTTGCATTGCTTATAAATCCAACAGGTAAAATTTTCCTCACCATGTTGCTTAATATCAGCAAGCAATTGCTTATTAGAACCCCAATACGTTTGCCAATCGCTTTCACTTTGAATTACTTCAAATTTTGGTTTGCGACCAGGTCCTGTTTGTTCGGCTAATTGCTTTTGGGTTAATTTATGCTTCTTGTTATGAAAGAATGCTTTTTTACCAATATAGAATTTACCATTTATTTCATTAGTAATTCTATAAACAAAACCATAATATTTTGTGGGATCAATTGTATCCCAACTTTTCCATTTACTCATCATATTTCACAACAAATGTCATATCAGTATCAGGTGATATCATGATTGGTTTACCAAATTTAGCTACAGCTAATAATTCATTATTATCATTATATAAGCCAAGAGATGTAGCATAAGGTTGAAAATCAGACCCTGTAGCAAAATCTAATACAGATCCACTAATATAACTACCTGATAATAAAGTAGGGTTATAAGATAAGTTATAATCACTTTCTTGAACTAAACATCTTATTTCATTTTCATAAATAGTATGTTCATTTTTAAATGATACTGCAAAAGTTCCTGTATATGTTACTGCGGGCATTTTAGATTATTTTTTAATTAATGTATACTGATTGGCCTGCTGAATTAGTTCCAAAAACTCCTCTTAATGTTACTGTATATGTACCTGGTCCTACTACTTGATTATCACAAGAAGGAGCTCCTGCAGTACTCTTACTAGCTGAGAATGAATAAGAAGTTCCAGAGGCTGGTATTAAGTCACAAGTTACTGAAACTAGCGCTGAAGTACCTGCTGGTGCTGCACATACTGCTATATTATCCGATCCACCTGTTATTACTAATGTTCCTGTTATGATAGTTGTACCGCTAGTTCCTGTAGGCCAACCGTAAATTGCACCACTACTACTTGTTCCTAAGTAATTATTATTACCACTAACAAACGACCAAGCACTAAATACTTTAGTGGTTCCTCCTGATGGTGTTTCTGTAGGTGTTTGAGTTGGTGTTTGTGTAGGTGTTTGAGTTGGTGTTTGAGTTGGAGTACCGGTTAATGTTGAAGTTGGAGTTTGTGTTGGAGTACCTGTTGGAGTACCGGTTAATGTTGAAGTTGGAGTTTGTGTTGGAGTACCTGTTGGTGTTCCTGTTGGAGTTTGTGTTGGAGTACCTGTTGGAGTTGTTGTTGGTGTTGGAGTTGGGAAAGCGTAAGTTTTATATTCAATACAACTAACATCATCACTTTTAACATATAAATTAGAGGCAGTAATAGGAAAAGAAGCTGTTAAACCTGTTATTAAAGTATCTTGAGATACTCCTCCTAATATTAATACTTTAGTAGTAGATAAAATATTATCATAATAAATACTATATGTACTAATAGTAGTACTACAAGGGATTGTATAAGGTTTTATTCTAACTATAGATTGAAATGAATTTGGTATAGTAGCTGTTGGAGTGCTTGTTGGTGTTTGAGTAGGTGTTGAAGTAGGAGTGTTAGTAGCAGTATTACTATTAGTTGGAGTATTGGTAGGAGTTACTGTTGGAGTATTTGTAGTAGTACTTGAATTAGTAGGAGTGTTAGTTGGAGTATTTGTTGCAGTATTGCTATTTGTAGGAGTTGAAGTTGGAGTATTAGTAGCTGTATTACTGTTAGTAGGTGTGTTTGTAGGAGTATTAGTTGCCGTATTACTGTTAGTAGGGGTATTTGTAGGGGTATTTGTAGCAGTACTTGAATTGGTTGGAGTGGAAGTAGGGGTGTTAGTAGCAGTATTGCTATTTGTAGGGGTATTTGTAGGTGTATTAGTTGCTGTATTTGAGCTTGTAGGAGTTGCAGTTGGAGTAGCAGTTTTAGTTGCAGTTGGGGTTTGTGTTGGTGTAGCTGTTGGAGTATTTGTTGCAGTATTGCTATTTGTAGGGGTGTTTGTAGGAGTTGATGTTGGAGTATTAGTTGGAGTATTAGTTGGTGTTGGACATAAAAAACTACTTGATACATAAGCAGTACCAGTACCATAAACATCATTTTCAGATCCAATTAATAATATAGTACTTGAACCTGCATCTTTAATAGCATAAACTGGTGTTCCATAAGATGCTGATAGGCTATTATATGTGTAAACACTTCCTGTTACATTAGAAAATAATACTTCTCCTACAGTCAATGGTACAGTAGCATCATATATAATTAAGGTAGAACCACCTCCAGTACATAATGTATTGTAATTATTACTAAATCTATAGTTACTTCCACTTAATGGAGCAGTAGCTGTGGGGGTATTCGTAGGGGTGTTAGTTGAAGTATTGGTTGGTGTATTTGTAGGAGTTTGTGTTGGAGTGTTAGTTGCAGTACCCGAATTAGTTGGGGTATTTGTAGGGGTATTAGTTGCAGTACCCGAATTAGTTGGAGTTGAAGTGGGGGTGTTAGTAGCAGTATTACTATTTGTAGGGGTATTAGTAGGAGTATTAGTTGCAGTACTTGAGTTGGTTGGAGTTGCAGTTGGAGTTGCAGTTGGTGTTTGTGTTGGAGTTTGAGTTGGGGTGGATGTTGGTGTATTAGTAGCGGTTGCTGGTATTCCTGCAGCTTGACCACATGAATCATAAGAAGTTGATAAAATTTCATCTCCTGTTTTAATTGGAGTAGTACTAATAATATTATAAATGTACTGTGCAGGTGATGAGCTTGATCCTTTATACCACTTTCCTACAGTAGCGGTTGCATTATATAGTTTAGCATAACCTGTAACAAAAAAGCTACAATCTGAAGCATATATATCAACAAAATAATAATTATAAAGATCAGGAGTTATTGTTGGAGTAGCAGTGGGTGTACCTGTATTTGTTGCAGTAGAAACTGGGGTGGATGTAGGAGTTGAAGTGGGTGTACTAGTAGGTGTTTGAGTTGGAGTTGCAGGATATGCTTGTCCACAAGCAATAAAACAATCATCATAAGGAGTTATAGCTAGTAATAATGCCCCTGATGTATAGGTAAATGAATTTTTAATTTTATAAGAGTAGTCTTGAAATCCGTTACTCTGTAAATAAAATTTATTTATAGTTGGAGTATAACCTGGAGGGAATTTAACATAGGTACCTACTCCTTGAGCACCATATTCACATTGCCCACAATTATAATATTCAGCATACCAGTAGGTATAAGCTACAGTTGCTGTAGGAGTACTTGTTGGAGTATTAGTTAAAGTTGGAGTTGCAGGAGGAGCAGGACAAGATTCACAACCAGCACCATAAACACTTGCAATGTTTGTATATTGAACGTGTGATACATTTAGAGTATTACCACCGTAACTTATATAATAATTTCCTGTTGCTAGATAATACCATCCCGCACTTGTAAATTCATATGAATTACAGAATGTAGTATTATTACCCAACATTGGAAAATAACCAATAGGAGAATTACATGCCTCATTTGCTGTTCCTCCATAAGACACTATTTCATAAAAAGGAGGAGGAGTAGCAGTTGGAGTATTAGTTGGAGTTGGAGAAGGTGCATTACAACTTGTTTCAGTAGCGGTTGCATCAGAATATATAGGCTCTAGAGGTTGCCCGGAGTTCCCTACTACATATAGATTAAAACCATAGCTATCATTTATACATACAGTTCTAGTAGCACCATCTAAAGCGCCAACAACAGTATCAACATATCCTATTGTACAGTCATAATATGTAATATGCAAACTGCCATCTAATGAGGAATCCTGAGATGAACAAAATATGTCGTATATTATGCAGGCCATTCTTTTATTTTATTATATTCTTGTTACAAATAATTCAAATCCACATTCAGCAGCAACAACATTAGCTGTTATTTTTGCTTTATTACTTATTATTGGAGCACACTCACCAGCAGTTGATGCTTGTACTGTATAATAAATAACATATTTTCCTGGAGTTGTTGCGGTTAAAGTTACAGTTCCGTTTCCATTATTAGTCCAGTAGGATAAATCTGTAGTACTACCTGATAATGCTAATGATCCTGTTAGTAGAGTCCTAGTTCTTCCACAATCGTTTAATAAAGGATAAACTATTTTAGGAGTTGAATTAGCAGTAAAACATACTGTATCATTATACGCTAATGGTGGGATAGGAAACATCAATTGATAATCTTGATTAGTTATTACAACTAAACCATGAGCATAAAATATATTTCCAACATGAGTTGAACTATCATATAAATTACCATATCCATCATCAGTTATATTATATACTGAAGATGATAAATTAAATGTGTAAGGTAATAATTTATTTCCGTAGGTATTTTGATTAACAGCTAATACACGAATACTACCACTAAAAGTAGTAGGGAAACAGTAGTTACTATCTGAACCTGTAGGGAAGTTCTTTATTAATCTAGGGTTGTCATTATAGACAAAATAAGATGAAGTTGGGCGTTGTTGGGAAGCAGACTCATAGTTAAATGAATTTGCTAAAGAGGCTGTGTCTAAGCTAGAGGAATATGTTTGATAGAATAAATGATTAATTTGACTATAAAGTAATCTTTCGTATGTATCCCAAGTTTGAGGGTCTGTTTCTGGATTGAAACTGCCTGTTACATTGGTTCCTTTATATATAACTACATTAGCATCATTTTGAGGGAGAGGACAATAGGAAAGATTCCATTGTTTATTAGCACTATAAGGTACTACAGTAACATCTGATTTGCTTAGTTTTTTGAATGAAGACATGCATTAATAATCTAATTTGATTCTGATTAAGGCTTCTTTAGTAAAGTCTTTTGTTAAAGGTTTACTTAGTTTAGCAACGGCTAATAGTTCGTTATTATCATTATACATACCTACTGTTGTAACGTATGTTTGAGGATTATTAATTAAACTTGTATATAATAAATTACCATTATCATCTATAACAGATGGATTAGTAGTGTAATTAAATTCACTATTTTTTACTCTTGTAAAGAAATATCTTGAAGATACTGTTTCAGATGATTGTAAAGTAAAAGAACTTAAACTTTTTCCTGTATCTATAGAAGCATATAATTTAGTTACATTAATATTACTTCCTGAAATTCCACTAGTACCTGATGATAAAGTAGGTATATATCCTGTTAATGATCCTGTAGTTCCTGAGGTTGCATTTAATACGATAACATTAAGATCAGGGAACATCATTCCATAGTATGGACTAGAGCTACCACTTTGAACTAAATAATTTACTCTATTTTCACCAATAAATCTAGTTAAACTAGTTGTTGAACTATCATCTATTAATTTAATATTACCTGAACTACCTGATAGGGTTAAACTAAGTGAGCCTGGTAGTAAAGATTCTTTATAGCGATTACGAGCAATGTTTATTATAAAAATTCCACTTGCTGTTTGAGCACTGTTAAAGCTAAAAGGAGTATTTTCAGTTCCATAAACTAAATTTCTATACTCACCATATACAACACGTGAAGGTGTAATCGCACCTGAAGTATTAGTTACAGCAGAATTTATAACATTAGAGCCAGATCCATATAAATGTCCGTATTGTATGCTAAATTGTACTGTTGAAGATGCATCTTTATATACATCTAAATAATATTCAGTATAGCTGGATGTATATAGTGTACTTAAAGTATTACTATCTCCACTCCATAAACCACGTACTACGGTTTCTGAACTAATTACTGAATCTTCGGGATTATATCTTGAAAATGACATATGTTATATTAAATTATTTTTTAGTATGTTGATACTTTTTGAATAGTAAGAGGAACAGTAACTCTTGCTCCACTATCTCTACCTATTACGGTAATTGTAGTTGATAATGCTGTTAATGAAGAACCAAACAATGTATTAATAGTTGTACCTGTTAAAGTAAATGAAGTACCTACTTGAGTATTTGATAATACAGTTCCTGTTGTTGTATTTAATCCTGTAATACCAGGAGCAGTTACTGTAATACCGGTTCCACTGAAAGTAGACACTAAACGAGAATCAGCAATTGTAGCTGTATATCCGTTTGCTTCAAATGTACTTGTAGAGCCTAAATAATTAAGTGTTTGTGGTGTAATTGTTAATGAAGCTCCTTGACGTAATGAAATACTATTGTATCCAATATTAATAACGGGTAGCTTAGAGGTACCACGAGGTAATGTTACTAATTTGTAACGCATTATTTGCGAATCGTTAGGAAAAGCTTCCAATACAGGTACATTTTCTAATGCTTCACCATAATACGCGGATCCTGATGGATGATTTGGATTATACAAAGTATAATCAATTTCATCATCGGCTAATGCGAATTGTGTAATTTGAAATGAACCATCGTTGCGTGCCAATAATTGGCGACCCTTAGTGGTTAATATTGCGTCTACAGTTATTGTTGTAGGATTTAAAATTGCCATAGTTCTTTATGTTGTATATACTATAAATATGTTAAAATTATAAGCTTCCACTTATTACTGACTGATCATTGAGTAGTTTTTGCTTAGCTTCTTTTGTTATTGTGTCTATATTATTTAATACATTTTGATTAATATCTTCAGGTATTAAAAAGCCATATGATGTTTTACCAGCACGTTTTATAAATGATAAATGAACATTTGTTTCATCTTTTATTTTTTTAAGTAATAAAAAACGTGTATATGAACCAGACATTATATTATTTCTATGTAAAGTAGACATTTCATTATCTAAGTGAATTTGAAAAAAACTACCAGATAAAGATGAACTTATTATTCTAGATTCAACATAGGTATTATCTGATAAGTAAGTGACTACCATATCGTATGGGTTAATATTGAATTGGTAATCAACATCTCCATAAGCAGCACTACTACTATATAAGCTATTTATAGAGCCTGTAAGTGGGTTAGGTATAAATTGATATCCATTATTATGAAAATTACTTAAAGCAGTATTAAATGTTATGATATTAGCTATACTTCCGGCTGCTATAGAGGCTGATAAGGAAGATGAATTAAAATAAGGGCAGGTTGTGTTAGAATATCCTGTTGATGTTGCTAATGAGCTTATTTCTAAACTACCTTGTGATATCGAAGCAGTATAATCAGAACCACCCCCATTAACACTTACATATGATTGAGAAAATTCTAAAGTTAATACATCAGTTTTAGTAAGAGAAATTGGAGAAGATTGGGGTCTACTTATAGTTACTGTTTTAGTTTGAGTACCTGATGGAGTATTAAAATCTTCTATTTGATATACGTCATCATCAAATGAAAACATATTATCAATAACACTTCCGCTACAACCTGTGGAGTTTACCATATATCCAAAATTATGTAAACTATACCATTCACTACTACCACCACCAAAATTACAAGTAGGATATACAGGAAGACTACTAGTTACAAACCAAGCATTCCATCTAGTAAATGTAGTTCCCGCTGGGCGATTTGTTCCTCCCACAAGAATAGGTTTATTACTAATTACTGTTGTTGGTGCTAAAACGGTTTGATAGCTAAATAAAGTAGTTTTACTATTAGAAGCAGTAGCTTCATTTAGTATAGTAATAGTTTGAGTATCTTCAACAATAGAAGCTCCATTTTTAAGTAATTTTAAAGTATAACTTCCACTTCCACCTAAAGGTATTCCTAATGTTATATTAAAAGAAGCCTCTAATTTATAATCTCCTGAATCTAAAGCAGTATATGATGCTGAAGTTGCTGTAGGACTTCCTGGAGTGAATACACTATTAAAATCAGAAACTTCTTGATTAAAGATACTTCTCATTTTTCCATTAGCTTCTAAAGGAAAGGCATTACCTAAAGTACCACCACCATTAATAAAAAAGTATGGTGAGCCTGAATTTTGTGCTGATATTAAATAACTGCTAGGATCTTCTATATTTTGAAAATATATTTTAGAGTCAGCGCTACAAGATCCAGTAAAGTATAATATAGGATTATATGTGTATCCACTATCAAATATTGGTTTTTCACCATTAGTAGTTTTTTGATTACTATATAGTTGATTATTAAATAATGATATGCTACCCGTGTCATTAGTAACAAAAATGTTTTGTACTTCTTCCCAATGTTTATTACGTTGATTTAGTTCTGTAAAATTACCATCAACATCAACTAAATATTTTAATGAAGCATTATTACGGTTTGGTAAAAATTTATTTGGAGTTATTTCTGTAAATAATCCTAACTTAATAGAATTTCTATCTATAACAGCTGTTTTACCATATGATAAATCTCCATCATAATCATTAGAAGCACTAGTGTAATTATTATATTTTAAACTATATAATTTAGATCCTTCATAACGTGATAGTTGGTGAGTTTTTAAAGATTCATATGAATCCTGTAATTCAGCAGATGAAGTTATACTACCTGTAGTACCATAAACATATTCGATATCTTTTCTAACAAGTGAAATTCTACTTTTAGATACATTATTTAAAGTAACATTAAAATCAGAATGATTAAAAGCATATAAAGATGAACTAACATTAGAGCCAGTAGTAAGACTTGAAGTAGGTTGTAAATATGGATTAAAATTACCACTTATAAAATAATTGTAAACATTTATTCCACTTCCTGTCATTTCACCATTATAGTAAGCTGATTTACTTCCTGTTAAGCTTGTGTATAAAGTAGTATACTCAGTTTTAATTGTAGATCCACTAATATTTCCCTCATTTTCATTTATTTTTGATGTATTAGAAGTATTAGCCATAACCCATTTATTTCTTTCAAGTATAGGTGAGCTAATAGTAATACCCGTTGAAAGATTTGTTCTTGCAGGAACATAATCTTTTAACATTTTAAATAATGAATTATCAAAAAACTGAATTAAGCGAATAAAGCTATTGTAGTCAGTAGCAGCAATTGATCCACTACTTACAGAACCAGTAAATGGAACTATAGAAGCACTTAAAGGAGAATAATATTTTTCCTTTTCAGTACTTAATGTTGTGTATGAACTACTATATTGATAGCCAGGATCACCAATAAAATCATCTAAGCTCCAAGTAACACTTGCTGATGCTGCAATAGATGCAGAAGCAAATATATCAATTTTATCTTGAGGTGAAAATGAAATATCTACATAATGAGAGTCATTTGTTCTAAATTGAGAGGATGTAGTTGATTGTTGTTGTAAACTAATATATGGGGATAAAACGCTACCTGTTATTGTATTTGATACTATTCTAACTTTATTATTATTATATTCATTTAATAAGCCTGATTTTGTATCACCTCCATATTCTTTTGTTTGTAATATGCTTCCTGTAATGCCAAAAGTTGAAATTAATGTTTGTAAACCATAAGTTGTACCTTTTGTTTTTAATAATAAAGGTAAATTATGATAAATTCTTTTATAGGATTCTGCTAATAAATCTTTATGTGGAATTGCATTTAAATAAGAACCTGTTGATGTAAAGTTATTATCAAAATTTACGCTACCACTACCCCCAATTAAAAAATCAGTATTATCTGAATTTCCGTATTGGTTATATAATTTAGTTCCTAATGATTGTAGCACATGATATACTAAATCTTTAGATACACCTTTATTTAGGTTATTATTTGCTAAATTAACATCAGTTACTGCTTGTAAATAAATCCAAATATTATCAAAATAATGACCAACCATATTAAGGAAAGTAATATATTGATTATTATTATCATCTTCCTTAACAAATTCAGGAAGAGTATTTATTATATAATTTGAATTATAATCATCATAATCATCAGCACTAGACGTAGCAGCATTATACCATGTATTTGCTGAAAGAGAGCTTGTAGGATATAATGTAAATGGTTTTGAAGAAGTAGATTTTGGATAAGGATTAATTCCATAATCTAAAGATGATGTAAGTGATCCACTTTCAAAATATAGATAATATTCAAATCCATCAAAATTAGTTATAATATCATTTATACTAGCTGTAGTACTATTTATAAAACTAGAAGACAAACTTGAAGTTGAAGTTTGATATATAACTATATCACTTTTATAATCTTCTATTTGCTTTACTTTATTATAAAAATTAACTAATCTTTGTTTAGCTGAACTAAAGAATATAAAATTAGTATAATCAGTATAGTCTACATTTATACTAATACTTTGTGAAGTAATTAAACTTAATAGTTGTTGATAAGAAGATGTAGATAAATTTTGTACACTATTTATTAAACTAGTATAAGTTTGATATGAAGTAGCAATATTATTTTGATTAGGAACATCTATGTTAAAATTAGGTCCTCTTAATTGTGGTAAAGCGGTGGCTAATATTAATTTATCTAGATTAATATCAAAAACATATGGATTAATTTTTTCTTTTACAACCCATAAATTAACTTTTTCCGATATATTAATAGGTAAAGGTTGATATAATTTAAATAATATCTCATAGCCAGATTCTATCTTATTTAGGGCAACGTTTACTGCGGTTACTTGAATATTATTACCAAAGTTAATAACATAATCTACAAAATAAGCTGAGCCTGTATATTGATTTATTAAGTTTGTAGCAGCTGTTTCAATTTCAGCATTTGTTAATATTGTAGAACCAATCCTTAATTCTGTTCTATCTGCTGATATTTCTTTTAAAAACAAATCAGCATTAGAATCTGAAACTTGGTTGTTAAAAAAGTTATATTGTACTTTAAATTCACCTGATGAATAGCCTAGATTTTGTAAGTCCTTAATAGGGTCAATTTCAATAATGGGTAAAGATCCAGAAGTTGTTACAAATGATGTATTGGGAGATTTAAAACTTTTATAGTTATAATTTGTATTTAAAAGATTATTTCCAGCATCATAAATGAAGTATTCAATATAGTCATTTTGTTTACCAAAACTTTCTTGTATTGTTTGAGAAGTAAGTAATCTAATATCTTCTTCGTTGTAACGAGATATTTCTTGTGTACTTAAAATTGATCCTATTATTTTAATATTGTCTGCCATTATTTAGAAGTCAAATCTTTTATTATTTGTTGTGAATCAAGTACCTCTTGTCTAAGTGATGTTATTTCGTTTAGTAATGCTTGGATATCATCTTGGCTAATACTAACACCTAAATAATCTGCTTCTTTTTGCAAGATATATCTATGTGAATTTGTATCTCCTTCTCTTGGAATTTGATAAAATAAATCTTCATATAATTGAAAAAAATCATCAACAGTAAATGAAGGTGTTTCAGTAACACCCTGATTTATTAATTGATGAAACTGAGTATCAATTACTCGACTATAAGTATCTTTATTAAATACAGTTTTTTGTACTGGTATTTGTGACATTATCTTATGACTTTAAAGTAGTAATTATTATCAGATATAACTGTTTCACCGTTAGATAATACAGTTTTAAATAATAATTTATAGTAGCGTTCTGGTTCTAGTCCATTCATGTATACATCAAAATAACTACCACTAGTATCGCAACTAATTTTAGTATAATTTATATCATAATCTACGACAATTTCCTCACTATCCAAATCTTTTATTGACCAATATGAAGTAGATGGTAAAGCCTTATTACTTAAATAAACAGAACTAGTTTGAAATACTCTAGCTGGAAATTTATCTCTGGTATTTATTCTAAAGCGTTGTATTGAATCTTGTTGAAATTCACCTTTATTATTACCTAATGAAGTAACAAATAAATC
>Ga0214919_10009258_pt1 | contig 12726 bp, 11 predicted proteins | sample LL1503_MetaG_FD_177994 | JGI IMG/M metagenome (GOLD analysis project Ga0214919, IMG submission 177994) | Freshwater microbial communities from Lake Lanier, Atlanta, Georgia, United States - LL-1503 | ecosystem: Environmental > Aquatic > Freshwater > Lake | place: USA: Georgia | collected...
AATCGGCCAGTTGCAATCGGTCGTCGGCGGCGATGAGCAACTGATTCAAGCCGCCATCAAATACCTGCGCGCCGTCCCCTACGACCAGTTTTTGACCGAGGCCAACGCGCTGCTCAACCCGCAGCAAAAGCTGTGCGTGCTGATCAACATGGCCGATTCGCTGCTGTCCGATGGCCGTGCTGCGGCGTCCGAGCAAACGGCCTTCAACAAAGCGCTTGCCGGTTTCGGTATGACCGAAGACGGCTTCAAGCCCTATTTCGAGACGCTGGCCGTCAAGAACAACCGCTCGATTTTTTAATCAGTCAAAGTCCACCCACGCGCTGCCCTGGTCCGCCGAGGCCACGCAGCGCTCCACAAAGCGAACCCCCTCCACGCCGTCCTGGCCGCTGGGGAACCATTGCCCGGCCAGCAGGTCTTTGGCCTGCGGCTCGGGCGACATGGCCAATGCAAAACGCCGGTACAAATTGGCCCAGGCGTCGAAGTAGCCGGACGGATGACCGCCCCCAACCCGCTCAAAACGAGCCGACGCATCAAGGTAGCCGTGGCCGCGCTCGTAGGTCATTTCGGGTTTGCCGATAAAGGCGACCTTAAGCTGGTTGGGCTGCTCGTCCCACCATTCCACACTGCCCTTCTCGCCGACCACGCGCACCTTGAAGGCGTGCGCGCTGCCGATGTTGATGGCGCTGGCCCATACCGTGCCAACGGCATTCCCCCGGTAGCGCAGCATCACATGGGCATCGTCTTCCAGCGGCGCGCGTGAGGCGACAAAGCTGCGGCGCATGCAGCTCAGGCTCTCGACCTGCAAACCGCTGATGAGGCTGCCCATTTGGAAACAATGGGTCGCCAGATCACCAATCACATAACTCGAACCCGACACCGCCGGCGTGACACGCCATTGGATGCCGGGGTCGGCTCGCTCCACCGCCGTGGCGTGGTAACCGTGGGCAAACTGCATGTGCACCAGCCGCACCGCGCCGAGCTCGCCGTTCTGCACCATGGCGCGGGCCTGCTGCACCATCTCGTAGCCGGTGTAGCCGTACATCACACCCAACACCCGACCCTTGGCTTTGGCCAGGGCTTCGAGTTCCAGCGCTTCTTCCAAACGGGTGGTCAGCGGCTTCTCGCAAATGACGTGCAACCCGGCTTGCAAGGCGGCCTTGCAGATCGCGTAGTGCGAGCTGTTGGGCGTGGCGATGCTGACGACCTGGATGCCGTCCGCGCGGGCGGCTTCAGCAGCGAACATGGTCTGGTAATCGGCGTAGCAACGCTCAGCCGCAAGCCCCAGGCTGATGCCGAAGCTGCGACCCCGCGCTGCATCGCTATCGAACGCGCCTGCGCACAGCTGCATCAAGCCATCGCGCGCGGCGGCGTCGCGGTGCGAGTAGCCGATCTGGCTGCCCTGGCCACCGCCCACCATGCCCCAGCGCAGAGGGCTGCGCAAAAGACGCTGCTCAACAAAGGCGGTCATAGGGCCACCGGCTGTCCGCTTTGGCAGCTGTGGGTCGCGGCATCGGCCAGCTTTTGCGCGGCCACACCATCGGCTACCGTGGTTCTGAAAGTTCCACCAGACTGCAGGGTCTCGAAAAAGTGCTCGATTTCCAGGCGGTAGGCGGCGGCGTAGCGCTGCAAAAAGAAGGCCTCGGGCTTGTCGCTGTGCACGCCGTTGGCATCCGACTGCACCACACCGGTGGGCGTCTGGTTCGCGCATTGCAGCAGGCCTTTGGAGCCCAGCACCTCAAAGCGCTGGTCGTAGCCGTAGGCGGCGCGGCGGCTGGTGTTGATCTGGCACAAGCGGCCCTTGCGGGTGCGGATGGTGACCGCCGTGCTGTCGTAATCGCCCAAGCCTGCAATCGCGGGGTCGGTGAGGACGGAACCGGCGGCGCTGAGCCACGCAGCCTCGTCGCCGTCGGCGCACAAAATCCAGCGGAACACGTCCAGGTCATGGATCAGCATGTCGCGAAAAATACCGCCGGATCCCTTAATGTATTCGGGCGGTGGCGCACCCGGGTCGCGGCTGGTGATGATCAGCATTTCGGCATGGCCGATGTCGCCCGCAGCCAAGCGGCGGCTGGCTTCGTTGAAGGTCGGGTCGAAGCGGCGCTGAAAACCGATCATGCAGGCCACGCCGGCGGCCTTGACCGCCTCGGCGCAGGCCTGGGCACGGGGGACGGAGAGGTCCACCGGCTTTTCGCAAAAAATTTGCTTGCCCGCAGCGGCGGCGCGGGTGATCAGGTCGCTGTGGGTATCGGTTGATGAGCAGATGGCAACCGCATCGACGTTATTGTCGGCAAGTACCTCTTCCACGCTGGCAACTTGTGCACCATGTTGGTGCGCCAACTCTCTTGCGACGGCCAAGACCGGGTCACACACGTACTTGAGTTGAACACCGCTGAGCTTAGCCAAGTTGGATGTGTGGATGCGACCGATGCGACCGGCGCCAAAGACTGCAACGTGTTTCATTGAATTTTTCCTTGAATTTTCAGTGTTTCGCACCGAACCGACGGTGCATCGAGTTGGGACTATAGTGCCTACAGCGATTATTGAAAAGAAAATTCCAAAAAAATTAAAAATTCGAATAAAATTTCGACAAGACCTGTCGTTTTTGATCAACCAGATCGCAATTGGCTAGTCTCTTGCAGCTGATTTTTTGTCGATTCACTGCTTGCCTCAACAACTTATCTGAAGGAGATATGAACGTGCTCTCATCCATTGCTTTTTCCATCAACCGTATGAGCGCGCCGCGCATTCCATTTGCTGACTTCGCCAGTATGGCCAACCGTCTAGGCGTCGGTTCCATTGAGATCCGTAACGATCTTAGCGGAGTCGAAATGGAAGACGGCACGCCGGCAAGTACGATAGGCGCATTGGCAAAGGCGCAGGGCCTGCGAATTCGATCTATTAATGCACTGCAACGCTTTGAGCAATTTGACGTCACTCGCGCAGATGAAGCGAAAACTATGATTCAGTATGCGGTAGATTGCCATGCTGAAGCCTTGGTGTTATGCCCAACCAATAGCCGGCGTGACATACGCATTGCCGAACAGAGGCACTCCGATCTGGTGCATGCGCTACGCCAACTCAAACCGATGCTGGACCAGGCGGGTTTGATTGGCCTGATAGAGCCACTGGGATTTGAAGAGTGCGCGGTGCGTCGCAAGTCGCAGGCCGTGCGCGCAATTCAGGAAATCGGAGATACCACCACATTCAAACTGGTCCACGATACCTTTCATCACCATTTGGCAGGCGAGGAACTTTTCTTCCCCGAAATAACGGGCTTGGTACATATTTCTGGGGTTGAAGATATCGCCCTGAGTCCTACGGAAATGCGCGACAGCCATCGGGTTCTAGTCGGGGCAGGCGACCGGCTGGGCAATGTGCAGCAGCTCACTCGGTTGACGCAAGCGGGTTATGCGGGACTAGCATCCTTCGAACCTTTCGCAGAGGAAATTGCGGCAGCTACCGACATTGAAAGCCGCCTAGCCGCCAGCATGGCTTACCTGCTTGGCGCGGTCGCTAAGGGTTCGCCAGCGCCAACAGCCTAACGCGATGCAAAGAAAAGCCTGCTTTAGCGCAGCAAGCAGTAAATCTCGTCCTCACCTTATTCATTAAAGGCATAAAGCACAACTCAGACTCATGAATACGACAAGCATTGGTTACGCTCCGCAGAGTTTGGACGGCTCAGGGGCTTGTGCTTGCGTAGGGTAATTCCAACGCATAGGCCAACGCGATAAAGAGACTTTGCGCCAGACCCATCGTGCTGCTCAATGACCGAAAACCCATAGTCGAGTTATCCTGAACGACCAAAGTGGCTTGCGCCGTCCTGGCCAATGGACTCATTCGACTGTCGGTGATCGCAATCAGGTGCGCTCCGCGTTCGCTACCTGCCCTCGCGACGCTCAGTGTCTCCTCGGCGTAAGGGGCAAAGGATATTGCAACCATCACATCTCCTTTAGATACAGAACGCATCTGGCCTAAGTGCATGCTGCCTAAACCGGAAACCAGACTAATGCGCTTTTCAGTGTGTTGAAGTGCATAGTCCAAATACGCAGCAATCGGAAAAGACCGACGAGACCCGACAATCCAAATGCAGTCGCTCTTCACGAGAAGATCAACGGCTTTTTTGAAGGTCGCAGCGTCCAGGTTATTTTGGAGTTCTTGCATGCCCGCTAAGCTCCCAGCAAGAAATTCCCTCGCGATGTCTGCACTGGACAGCTTGGGAGAATCCGATTCGATCAGATCGCGTATGCGTTTTTTATAGGTACGGCTGGGAGTAAGTTGACGGGATAAATTTTCGCGAAAAATAGACTGTAATTCTGTAAACCCGGAAAATCCGAAATGCTTGGCAAACCGCACCACCGCACTAGGTTGTACGCCACACTGGTGTGCCATTTCCCGGATACCTTCAATGCCAACGTGATCACGGTTTCTTTCAATGTGCAGTGCAATGGCTTTTAGTTGCTTGCTCAATGACTCGTACTCACTTGAAATACGTTTGATTGTCTGATCAGCATTCATTTTGGAGGATGTTTTTTCGGTCATACAATTTTTAATTTTGAAAAAATATTTTAACGTTAGAAAACTTTTTCTTAACTAAAATGTATTCGGGTTTTTACTGATACGGCTTACGTTTAAAGAACTTTTTTTCTAGCAATTCTACAATTAGAATAAAATATATATTGTTCAAAATTCGCAACATGAATCCGTCTATCAATGCCCACGTAGCTTCCGTTTCATCGGACAGGGGTGCGATGGTCATTCTCGGGGCAGGCCATTGCGGAGCCCGTGCCGCCCAAGCTCTACGCAAGCACGGTTGGGCTGGCGCAATCCACCTTGTGGGCAACGAAAATCACCTCCCTTATGAGCGCCCGCCGCTGTCTAAGGGCATACTCACCGGCGATGCGACCATTGGTCAGTCCACCATACTGTCACCGTATGACATAGCTTCGTTGGACATCAAACGCCATGTTGCGCAGGGCTTAAAAGTTGAACCATCAGAAAGGCACTTGACCCTTTCAACAGGTGAGGTCCTGAAGTACACCTCCCTTCTGATCTCTACCGGTGGAGAGGCACGCAGATTTGACGTATCTGGCAGCCAATTGCCACAGGTTCTTACTCTGCGCACGGTAGATGACGCGCAGCGACTCGCCAAGCGACTGTGCGTTGGTCACCGTTTGGTGGTCGTAGGAGGCGGCTTTATTGGACTGGAGGTGGCTGCTTCTGCCATTGCGCGGGGTTGTACTGTCACCGTTATTGAAATGTCACAGCATCTGATGGGGCGAGCGGTACCAAATGCTATTGCCGCCCGCGCCCAGGCGCTGCACGCACAGCGAGGGGTCACTTTCGTACTCCAAAATGGAATCGCCAGCATCACTGAAGATCGCGCATGTAGCCATGTTCATCTGACCGATGGCTCTCACATTGATGCGGACACAGTACTGCTCGGAATTGGCATTGACGTCGACACGAAGCTGGCGCGCGCGGCGGGCCTTGCTGTCGGGAGGGGGATCCTGGTTAATGCGCTACTTATGACCAGCGTAGCCGGTATTTTTGCAGCAGGTGATGTCGCCGAATTTCCCTCCGGCATCACCGGCTCGTTGATACGCCAGGAGACTTGGCACAACGCCGAGACCCAGGCCGCCACGGTTGCGGCGAACATGCTGGGGCAAAATTTACCTTACAACGCAGGCGCTTGGTTTTGGTCCGATCAGTACGAGTACCAGTTGCAGGTCAGCGGAGAGCCTGCTGCTGGGGTGACTGCCATCTCTCGCAGCACCGGCAATGAAGATCTGATTATTTTTTACCTCGACTCCAACAGCCGTTTGGTCGGTTCCTGTGGTTGGGGTCCCAGCAGCGCAATCGCTAAGGACCTGAAAATAGCACGGGCTTTAGTGGAGCGCGCGACGCTGTTGCGCGCCAAGGATCTGCAAGATCCCGCTATCAATCTAAAGACATTATTGAACCGCTGAAGACAACTTTGGAGATTTGCGAAGCGCCGTGTAAACGTCTTATGCAATCAGTCACCCAGAGCCGTCTTGAAGCGGCCAAGCTCTTCTGCACTGATACCGACCTCGTTAATAGCTTGCGGGTAGGCGCCGCTATCAACTTCCAGACGAAACTCAGAAAAGGCCGCAACACGATGAGCCTGCAAGCGGTCATACTCTAGGGCAAAGTTACGATATACCTTCGCGTGACGCGGCACATGCCCGCGGTTGTAGCCAAGCACATCGGCGGCAAATAGGTATTGTGCGTCGCCCCCGGCTCCAGCACCCATCGAGATCATCAACAGAGACGTGCGCTGTGAAATCAGTCGCGCGACCTCCGTGGGTACCACCTCAATTTCAGCGGCAAAGGCACCTGCGGCCTCAAGCGCCTTCACTTGCTGCCAGACCAGTAACGCACTCTCTAAGGTCTTACCCACCGCCTTGAATCCGCCGGTCCAAGTGGCCTGCGAAGGAATCAACCCACTATGGCCACAGACCGGGATACCTTCATCACGCAGTCTTGTAATGATCCCCATGCTGGCCGCACAGTACACCGCGTCCGCACCGCTGCGCATCGCAGAAAAAGCGGCTCGCAAATACTCTTCTGCTGTTACATAGTCACCGTATTCCAGTCCCGGAATGGCAAAAACAGTAGGGGCAACCTCGCGAAACGCGGGTCCTAGCAAAGACGGCGGAACAGATACCATGTCGACGTCTGCCTGTTGCGCGGCGCTGGCTTCATCCAGCGTCTCCACGCGCAACATTGAGAGCTGTCGTTTGCCCTTCAGGGCGCGCAAATCGGCAATGGTTGGGCGGTTTGTTATTTTCATAGGACGTGATCCATTCAGCCCAAATCAGCAAAAATCTTTCCGCCTTCAACCTTGGCGGGATAAGTTTTTAAATTGATGCATACCGGTGCGCCCAACGCCTTGCCGTCACGGATATCAAAACGCCCGTTATGCTTGGGGCACTCAATTACATACTCCATAACTAGGCCATCGGCCAAGTGCACCTTTTCATGGGTGCAGAGTCCATCCGAAACATAAGCCTGGTTTTCATAACGGAACACTGCATATGTCTTGCCGTTATTGTCAAAGCGCATCACATCTTCGTCATCAATGTCTAACAGTGCGCAAATAGCGGTCCATTGGCTCATTCAGTTTCCCCTTTCGGAACGGGTCGATTAACAAAATATTCGGGGTCATATGCTTGCCGCCACAGAGTTGGCAATATCTCACGGTAAGCTTGCAACGTGCTTGTGTAGGGTGGAGGGCAATCCGCTTTTATGGTTTCGTGTAGCGCCGGCAGTGCATGGTAGGGCACCATAGGGTACATGTGGTGCTCAAGATGAAAGTTCATATTCCAATATAGGAATCGAAAGACCGGGTTCATGTACACCGTCCGGCAATTCTCACGAAAGTCGGTGACGTTTTCGGGTAAGCCAGCATGCTGGGTCAAACCGAAAAAAGTGTAAAGCCAAGTGCCCATCATTCCAGGCAACAAACCGATGAGTACCAGCGGCAAAAAGCTTTTAATGATTACGGCGCTGGTGATAAGCACCGCATATAGCGACACCCATTTACGGGCGTCACGAATCACCTGAGGCCATTCCATTTCTGGAATGAACGTCTTCTCTGCATCACTGATATGGCCGCTCGCGTTCCACAATGCACGCCAGAGTTCACGTGGCCCAGATCGGATGGCAAACAAATTGAGCAACATGCCAGGCACATCAATTGGTAAAAGCGCCGCAATTTCCGGGTCGCGCCCAGTCACAAGTGTATCGGTGTGGTGGCGCGCGTGGCTCCAACGCCAGACAGTAGGTCTTCGCAGAACCTGAAAAGAAGCCACCTGATACAGCGCATCGTTCATCCAGCGGGTTTTAAAAGCCGTGCCATGACCGGCCTCGTGCCAACGGCTGTCTGCAGGCCCCCCGTAAAGCGTACCGTAAGCGAAAAATGCAAGCCAAGCCCAGGGCGTACCCCAGGTCCATACCAGTGCCGCAGCAGCTAAGCCTAGGCAGGCGTACCAGATGCAGGTATCTTTGATAGCTGGGAGGTCCGAGCGCTGCATCAATTGCTTCATCTGCGGACGGCTGACCGGTGACTTGTACCAATGAGCGTTCACAAGCCCTCGGTCGACGGCCGAATCACCTGCGCCCCCGATAAGTTGGTAATCCTCTCGGCTGCGCGGGGGCACGGATATTTTTTTGGACTGCATGGGGCTAACAAAGTATTGGATCAAGATTTCAAACGACGCCGAAACAGGCTTTGGAACTATCGCTCATTCTAGGCAACGCTTCGTCTTAGGTGCGGAGTTTTTTGTTGCGGTACTGGTCAGCAATCACAGCAGCCACAATGATTGCACCTTTGACCATCTCCTGGTAGTACGCGTCGATGCGAATGAAGGTAAATCCCGACATCATCACACCGAGAATTAGCACGCCGATTACCGTACCCGTGATTCGACCCATACCCCCGACCAACGAAGTACCACCGATCACTACGGCGGCAATTGCATCGAGCTCGTACATGACGCCCATACCCGATTGACCCGAAATCGCACGAGCGGCAGTAACCGTGCCCGCAATGCCGCTAAGCAATCCTGCTATCATATATACGCATACAAGATGCCTTTTCACATTGATGCCAGAGACTCTTGCAGCTTGGCGGTTAGCACCTATCGCGTAGGTGAACTTTCCGAAACGGGTATAGCGCAGAACGATGTGAAAAATCAATGCCAGCACCAAGAATATGTACACGGGATTGGCACCTGAGCCAATCGCGGCAAAGTCATCGGTCAACATGCTGACAGGCATACCTCCGGTGAACCACTTGGCGAACCCACGGGCCGCGACCATCGTTCCAAGCGTGGCAATAAAAGGCGGAATGGCCGTAAAAGCAATCAAGGACCCGTTAAGCAAGCCAATGAGTAAACCCACGGTGATACCCGCCAAAATAGGCCACACCATGGGCAGATCTGTCAGCGCCGGGAAAATCGCACGTGGAAAGTCTGAGACCTGGGCCAAACTAGCCGATACCACGGCAGTAGCGGCGACTACCGACCCCGATGAAAGGTCAATCCCGCTCGTGATAATCACCATGTTCACGCCCACTGCGATGATTCCGATCACCGACATCTGCAGAATAATTATCTGCAGGCGTTCGATATTGAAAATGAAACTCTGACCATTGACATACCAACCCAGCGCTTCGAAAAACAAACTAATGCCAAGTAGCACCAAGAGGATGCTGAACTCCGGGGGCAATTTGAATGCTACGCCGGTTCCAACCGACGATGCTTTAGGTTCGCTTTTGGTAGTCATGTAATTCAGGAATCAGAAATTATTTAGCAGCAAGTTCCATGATCGCTACCTGGTCGGCATCTTTGCGATCCAAGATACCTGTAACCCGGCCTTCATGCATAACCACAATACGATCGCTCATGCCCAAGACCTCAGGCATCTCGGAAGAAATCATCAGGATTGCAACGCCCTGCCCGGCTAGCTCGGAAACCAGTCGATGAATTTCGGCCTTTGCCCCCACATCAATACCGCGCGTGGGTTCATCCAGAATCAAAATCTTCGGATGGGTCAACAACCAACGACCTACTAATACTTTTTGCTGATTGCCGCCGGAGAGATTCTGAATTTCTTCCCCCATGCTAGGGGTCTTTACGCTGAGCCTTTGGGCCATTTCTCTACAATTGGCTTGCAGTTCTTTGGTTTTTATAAAACCGTTAGACACATAGCCCTGATTCAGTACAGCGCTGTCCATGTTGTCCTGAATATTCAACGATAAGAAACAGCCGGTTTCCTTGCGGTCCTCAGTCAGGAATGCCATTCCTGCCGCGAGCGCAGAAGTAGGCGCGTCGATTTCCAGAGCCTTCCCATTGATGTGTACGCTGCCCGAACTGGCCGGAGTCACACCGAAAAGGGTTTCGGCCACATTGGACCGGCCAGATCCCACCAGGCCCGCCATGCCCACAATTTCACCAGCTCGAACATCGAAACTGACGTCCTGGAACACACCCTTGAGACACAAATTGCGAATTGACAATACAACTTCCCCGATAGGGACTTCTTTTTTCGGAAAGAGTTGGGTTATCTCTCTACCCACCATCATCTTGATGATGTCATCACGGGTAACCTCTGCGGCCAGTTTGGTGGCTATGTATCTGCCGTCGCGAAATACCGAACACTCGTCAGCAATTTCAAACAACTCATTCATTTTGTGGGTGATATAAATGATTCCCTTTCCTGCAGAACGTAAGGTACGGATGATGGCAAATAAATGTTCAACCTCCGTTCCTGTTAATGCTGACGTGGGCTCGTCCATGATAAGCACATCCGAGTTGTAGGACACTGCTTTAGCGATTTCAACCATTTGTCGGTTGGCTACCGAAAGTGTCTGAATTTCTGCTCGAACATCTACATCAATATTGAGAGTCTTGAACAACGCTTCCGTTTTGCGATAAAGGGCACCATGGTCGACAAAGCCAACGCGATTCTTCGGCTCTCGGGTGATCCAAACATTCTCCGCCACTGTCATGTACGGCATCAGATTAAGTTCCTGATGAATCATGGCGATACCCTGTCTTAGCGCGTCAATGGGAGACTTAAGCGCTATTTTTTGTCCCCTAAGACGTATCTCACCGCGATCGGGAATATAAATTCCCGCGATGATTTTCATTAGCGTGGACTTGCCAGCGCCGTTTTCACCCATCAGGGCATGTACGGATCCCGCGCGTAATTTGAAATCGACATCATTGAGCGCAACAACCCCCGGAAAACCCTTGCTGATTCCGTGCACCTCCAGCAGGGGATCAACCGACCGATCCACTAACTGCGAGGTCATTGGTTCTAGCGTTGCGGTGTCAGACATAAATCAGAAAGTGGAGAGAGCAATGCAAGCCCGCAGGCTCGCATTGCTGGTTTACAAAACAGTCAGTTTTTGCCCGCGTACTTGCTCAAATTAGCAGGCGTGACAAGCTCAAACGGAATGTTCACAAAACGCTCCACCGGTTGTTTCTTAATCAGCTTCAAGGCAGCATCTACGGCTCCAGATCCCTGGCCAGCAGCATTTTGAAAAACGGTCACCTTCAAATCACCGGCTTTCATAGAAGCCAATGCATCAGGTGTAGCATCAATACCGGCAACGATAGACGCAGGGGTCCATTTTTTAGCTGCCTTAAGCGCATTGATAGCACCAATAGCCATTTCATCATTGTTAGCGATGATCGCGTCAAACTTTATGCCTGAAGAGAGCCAGTTTGTGGTGATGTCCTGCGCCTTGGTGCGATCCCAGGACCCTTCACGCTTATCGACAATCTTCATACCAGCGCACTCTTTAGTGGCGATGACCTCTTCAATATCTTTGGTGCGGGTACGCGCAGCTTCATTAGACAAATCTCCCATCAAAACCAAGATATCACCTTTACCCTTAAGCAAGCGGCATACCTCTTGAGTCTCCAAGGTGCCAGAGACTTTTTCGTCAGACGCAACAAAGGCGACGCCTGCAGGTAACTTTGCAAAGTCAACGGGCTTGCGGTTGACGTAAATAAGGGGGATGCCCGCCTCGGTCACCATTTTGGTCATTTTTGGTGTGGCATCGGTATCAACTGGGTTGACAATGATCGCGTCGTACTTCTGCGCGATCATGTTTTGAATTTGGCTAAGTTGCTTACCCACGTCGTTTCCGGCATCCTCGACTTGAATAGTTGCGCCGACCTTCTTACCGGCATCCAGGGTTCCATTTTTTAAAATCGTCAAAAACGTGTCAAGGCTGGACATAGCCAAACCGATTTTTTGCGCCTGAGCTGCGATAGGGGAAAGCAAGACTGTGGACACAGCGGCTGCGATCAAAAGTTTTTTCATGGTGTAAATCTCCAGTTATGGGTTTGATAGTGTCAATTGGCGAGCTGCAAAGTGATCAAGCTGGCAAATGCAGGTTAACCACGAGTGTTAATGTAACTAAAAAATTGTAAAAAAAGAAATTATTTTCTAAGTAATTACCCCAAGAGAAAAATATATCCATATAATTTGACTCACCCCCACAACGATCTATATCGATGTAATCGTCGCCCTGAGATGCCAACATCCAACCGAATCAGCGTTTTCCCATTCCCCGCCCACCGGGACTTTGACCTGGCTTGCCTGGGGCGCCTGGCCGTGGATTTGTATGCCCAGCAATGGGGCAGCCCGCTGGAAGATGCGCGCAGCATGGCCATGTACTTAGGCGGCAGCTCGGCCAACCTGGCTCTCGGCGTGGGGCGACTAGGCCTCAAAAGCGCGATGATCTCGCGTGTGGGCGACGAGCAAATGGGCCGCTTTTTGCTCAAAACCTTGCAAGACAGCGGCTGCGACACTTCGCAAGTGCAGGTGGACCCGGCGCGCCCGACCGGCATGGTCTTGCTGGGCCTGAAAGACCAAGATACCTTTCCCCTGCTGTTTGTGCGCGAGAACTGCGCTGACATGGCGATTGATGCCGCGCAGATCGACCCGGCCTTTATTGCGCGCTGCCGCGCCCTAGCGATTACCGGCACCCATCTATCCACCCCCGTTACCCGCGCCGCCGCGCTGACCGCTCTGGCGCATGCCAAAGCGCATGGGGTGGTGCGCGTGTTGGACATTGATTACCGCCCAGTGCTATGGGGCCTGACCGGGCGCGGCGCTGGTGAAGTGCGCTTTGTGGACAACGCGCAGGTCACGCGCAGTCTGCAAGAGGTCTTGCCGCAATTTGACTTG
>Ga0214919_10009261_pt1 | contig 12723 bp, 14 predicted proteins | sample LL1503_MetaG_FD_177994 | JGI IMG/M metagenome (GOLD analysis project Ga0214919, IMG submission 177994) | Freshwater microbial communities from Lake Lanier, Atlanta, Georgia, United States - LL-1503 | ecosystem: Environmental > Aquatic > Freshwater > Lake | place: USA: Georgia | collected...
TATTAAAACAAAATACAGTCAATTTAAACATAACAAATAATGTCGGAGAGACAGCATTACATATAGCATGTAATTATGAATTAGAATTAATTGTTGATTTATTATTAGAAAATCCAAAAATTGATATTAATTTACAAGAAAAACAAAATAAATATACACCACTCATGTATAGTGTATCTTTAAACAATTACAATATAACAAATTCATTATTATCTAATAAAAATATTAATTTATTAATACAAGATTCAACTGGTTCAACTGCATTTCATCATGGACTTATAGAAAACTCTAGTGAAGAAATTATTAAATTATTAGATGATAATATGTTAGAACCAATGTATAATATATCAAATATATATGGATATACAATTCTCCATTTGTTATTAGAAAATAATATCCAAATAGATTTAAGAAAATATATAAAAGATACAAATTTAAATATTCAAACAAATGCTGGTAATACAATTTGGCATTTATTTGGTAAAAGATGGTTAAATTATATTCCAGAATTAGAAAATAAAAAGAATAATGTTTTTATTAAAAATAAGAAAAACCAAACAGCCTATGATATGTATAAAGATAATGAAAAATTTATTGATCTATTAGTTAAGAGTTATTATAATTATCTTAAGAGTAAAAAGGAAGAATGGAAAGAAGATTGGGAAAATATATGTTACTCAAATCCTCTTGTTAAAAAAATAGACTTTAAAGATACAACAAATGAAAAGACATGTTATGATAGAATTAAAAAACATATTATAACAGATAATATATCTGTCCCAAGTAAGAAATCCAATTATTGTGTAGTATTTGATAATAATCCAATCACAGAATTTGTATCTTATACTGGTACATCATTAGATATTTTATCAGGAATGTTATTTTTAAAACAACAATATGAAAATGTATTTACAAGTTTAACAAAAAAATTTATATTAAATGATGATTTAAATGAATACTTCAAAATAATGGGAATTATCAGAGAAACAAAAGGAGAATATATTAACTTCGAAATAACTTGGTTATATCAAAAAATATTTTTTCCCTCTAATATCGACTCTATTATAAATACTTTTGTTGAATCTAAAAAAAGATTCTTAGTTATCCCCATTGGTATTCATCAAGCAAATGGCGCTCATGCAAATATTCTTTTATATGATTCAGAAACAAATGAAATGGAAAGATTTGAACCTTCTGGTGGTGATCATCCAATTGAATACAATTATAATCCCGAACTATTAGATTTTCATTTACAAAACTTTTTTAACGAAAAATTCAAAGACGTAAAATATTTTCAACCAAATAAATACGAAATGAATGTTGGATTTCAAACTATGGAGATTGTTGATATTAATAAAAAAATTGGAGATCCAAATGGATTCTGTGGGGCATGGTGTATATGGTGGGTAAACATGAGAATTAAAAATACACAACTTACACGAAATAAATTATTTATAGAATTAGTTAAGACAATTAGAAGAAATAACCTTTCTTTTAAAACAATTATCAGAAGTTTTTCTAAACAAATAACTGATTTACGTGATGGTTTACTTAAGAAAGTTAGTTTAGATATTAATAAATGGTTAAATGATGATTTTGATTATGATACATTAGATAGATTTAATTCAATTATTGAAAAATTAATTTAAACAATTATTAATATATATATAATGAGTTCTAATCAAAATATTAATAATTTAATTCATAATACACCAAATGCCTTAATATATACATCTGGACCGATATTTAATGTAATTCCGCAATTGAATAATAATAATAATGTAATTAATCATTATGTAAATATGATTCAACCTATTGGATTAACAAATGAACTTGCACCAATGGTAGTAGTTCCAACACCCGCTCCAACATGGACAGCACCAAATACATGGGGTCCAACTGCATGGGGACCATCAGGTATCCCACCATTATTATATATTAATGGTTCTTCGGGTATGTCGGGAATGACAAATTATGTTCAATATAATCAACGATTATCATTTAAAAACGATATTTTACAAATTAATTTTTATAATATTAATAAACAGAATTTTATTTATAGAATTTATGAATTTCATTATTCAGATAGAAATTATACAGCAATTTTAAAGATTGGTGAAAATAATATTCCTTATAAAAATACAAAGTTTGAGAAAATAATAGAATTAATAAAATTTATTATTAATCATGAGAATTGTATTGATACTGTAAATGTATGTAAAAAGATAATTAACCATGATTCATTTATAAGAGAAAATTATAATAGAAATTTAGTTGTCATTGAAATTTAAAAAGTATAATATTATAAATGATTGCTGAAAATTATTTTTTTACAAATAAAGAAGATTCATTTTTTATTGGTATATATGATATTAATAATATTAGATCTTATACTTTTACATATTTATTTATGAATAATAGATTTACCAATATAAATATTAATGTTAAATTAGATATGAATAAACCTGATTTTAGATTATTTAAAGATATTTTTGATTTCTATAATAATCATCAAAATTTACATAATTTTATTAGTTTTTTTGAATATGTGTTAAAATCTGATTCTTATTTAAATTCTATTAAAAATAAACATAATGAAATAATTATAGAGATTTAAATATAACATAAATATGTCAATACCTATTTATGTTATTAATTTTAAGGATGATATTCGTAAGGAAAAAATGATAAACCGATTTAATAATATTGGTTTTAATCTTAAATTTGTTCCTGCTGTTACAAAGGAAGATTCAAGATTAGATATTCCAAATGTCGAATTTGATAAAAGAACATGGTCAATTATGCTTCAACATTTAGATTCAATTAGAGATTTTTATGAAAATACAACAGATAATCATTGTATTGTTTGTGAAGATGATATCTTAATTTCTAAGAACTTCAAATCTGAATTACCAATAATTTTACAAAATTTTAAAGATTTAAATTTGGATATTCTATTATTGGGTTATTTATTCCCTTATAAATTATATAATACTTATTTTTCATTAAAAAGTACAACAAAAATCAACTACACATATCATAATTATCCAGATGATTTATGGGGTTGTCAAATGTATTTAATATCAAGATCATATGCTAAGTTTTTATTAGATAAATACACTATTGAATTTGCAGTTTCAAATCTTAATGATCCTCCTTATAATCCAGATTGGATTATTACAAAAAATGGAAATCGTGCAATTATTCATCCGTTGATTGCTGTTGAAGAGGGTGATACTAAAACAGATCATAGTGGACAAAATGATTTTCATAGAAGTTGTTTTTTATGTAATTATAATCCTGATATTCACATATAAAAAATTGATTTTTATATTCTATAATAATAGAATATAAAAGTATTAATACCATGGATCCTTCTAATATCCAAGACATTGAAGAATATTGTAAGGAAAAGCCTAACACTCATGTATGGCATGTATTTGATAAATCGCCAGAAACAATTGCAAAATTTCGAGAGCATATTATTTTTCTTTCTACTCTAGATGGTGATTTTTCACTTGATAAATTGAGACCGAGTTTGCGTAAGCATAAGTTTTATCCTAAGAAGGCAGAATTAAATGAAGTATATATTACAATGATTGAAAAGGAGGGATTTCCTCGTTCAAAAATTCTAGAAGATTATTTGATGAGTCGTATTTGTCGTGGAATTTCTGGAGTATCAGTCGTTGCTATTTTTCTGTCTCCATATCCAAATGGTCAGAAGTTTTCATGTAAGTGGAATTGTAGTTATTGTCCGAATGAACCAGGTCAACCGAGAAGTTATCTTTTTGGTGAGCCAGGTGTTCTTCGTGCAAATCAACATGATTTTGATTGTGTTGAACAAATGTATTCTCGCATTCACGCATTGCGTGTATGTGGACATCCATCTGATAAATTTGAAATTCTAATTTTGGGAGGAACAATTCATTCCTATCCAAAGGATTATCTTGAAAATTTTATGCGTGATCTGTTCTATGCAGCAAATACATGTTTTGCTCATAATTCACGTGAACGTAAATCATTGAAAGAAGAGCAGGATATTAATGAAGAGTCTGAACACCGAGTAATTGGCGTAACTGTAGAGACTCGTCCTGATTGTATTAATAAGAATGAACTAATCGATTTTCGTCGGTGGGGAGTTACTCGTGTTCAAATTGGAGTTCAACACACAGATGATGAAATTCTTCGTAAAGTTAATCGTGGACATGGATTGAAGCATACGCTTCGTGCATGTCAGATGCTTCGTGATAGCTGTTTTAAATTTGATATTCACTTAATGCCAAATCTTCCTGGATCAAGTCCGGAGAAGGATATTGAAATGATGAAATATGTATTGGCAAATATTCATCCGGATCAAGTTAAAATGTATCCTACTACTACAACTCCATTTACTAAAATTTTGGAGGATTATAAGAAGGGAGAATATGTTCCTTATGGAAATGAAGATTTGGAACAAGTAGTATTGTATTGGCTTATCAATGTACATCCTTGGATTCGTAATAATCGTATTGTAAGAGATATTCCAAATTATTATATTGTTGATGGAGTTAAAACATCAAATCAAAAGCAAGAATTTGATGTCATAATGGAAAAAATGGGAGTTAAATCAAAGTGTATTCGGTCTCGTGAGGCAGGACGTCATGAGGATGATCCAAATGATGGAGAACTTGTAATTAGAACGTATGATGCTCAGGAGGGAAAAGAGTTTTTCATTTCATGGGAGAGTAAACCTGAAACTGAAGATCCTGAAAGTAGACGATCAATCTTTGGATTTGTTCGTCTTCGTATTACTGCAAATCAAAATGTAAGTGCATTTCCCGAATTAGAAGGTTGTGCTTTAGTTAGAGAGTTGCATGTTTATGGAAAGACAATTCAAGTCCATAAGCCTAATATTGGAGATGGAAGTCAACATATTGGAATTGGAAAGGCATTAATGAATAAGGCTGAAGAGATTGCAAAGGAACATGAATTTAAGAAGATGTGTGTGATTGCTGGAATTGGAACTCGCAATTACTACAGAAAGATTGGATATATCGGAGTCGATACATTTATGATCAAGGAAATTTAATTTATAATCTTTCTAATAATATATAATCGTTCATATCACCAAAATAATTTCTTCCCATCATAATATACAATGGATTTAATTTATAAATTGTCATATAAGGTGTATAAAATGTTATACTTTGATAATATTCATTAAGAATAAAATATATTGGAAAATCTCCATATTTATGTAATAATATATTCATAAATTGATGTAAAGTACCACATAATCCAAATCCAATTGGAATAAATCCTTCTATTTTATTATTAAATTCATGATATTGAATAGATTCGTAAATTACTTTAAATACTTTATCAAAATATTCATTATCAATTATAATGATAATATCACCAATTAATTTCGTTAATTTATATCTTTCTTCAGAATCTTCTTTAAAAGTAAAAAATATTCCCTTATCATTAAAAATATTCAATTTCATAATATTAATTTTATAACAAATATCAAAACGTAAAAATATTATTTTATCATAATCTTTTATAAATGGTTTAATATTAATTAAACCATAATAGAAATTTACACATTGATATTTACATTTAAATGGATCTATACGAAATACTTTTATAGGATTATATAATTCTTTAAATTTTTCAAAATATTCATCATCTCCATTATATGTATTAAACATACAATCTAATGTATGACCATTTTTTAAAAGAGGATATTTAATTTTTATAAGATAATTATCATAAATATATTGAATATTTTTAAAACGATTACAATAACCACGCATTACTATTAAAAATTTCATTTATATAATTATAAATAAATTTTTATATATAAATAACGATTGTTTTCAAATAATTGTATATTTTTTTATCAATTGTTTTAAATTCTAATAAATCATCTAAACTTAATGGATTTGTATGATAATTATATTTTTCTTTTAAACAATTTAGGTTTGCACCATTTGCTACAAGAAGTTGGATAACTTTTAATTTACGTTCATAAAATTGTTCACGAGTATCGATAATACTAATATCTTCATAAACTACTTTTGTTAAGGGATAATCAAAATTTTCAGAATATCTCTCATTTTTCATTCTCGAATTTAATATATTTTTTACATTTGTTATACCAGATCTTTCATTCATACTTTTTAATGACCATTCAAGACTTGATATGCTTACACCAATTTTAACAACATCATGAATCATGTGCATGAAATCTTCTTGCTCCTTTATGGTAGGCATCTTATTAATATATTATTATATAATTTATTTATATATAATTTTTCAATTTTTCCATTATGTACTTTCTATTATAAATGATTAATAACACAACTATCGTTAATATAATAAAATAAATAATTACCGTAAGTTGTGTTGTTTCAGATATTGGATTTGTTTCTTTTGTTTCAGGTATTATTTGATGAACAAAATCAATTGAATTTGTAACTGCTGCTTCTAAAGATGTAAAATAATATTTACTTTTTCCATTATGTGTTCCGACAGTATATAAGTTACTAAACATTTTACTAAATGGACTTAAATGACTGTTTTCATTTGTTAATACATATGCTGTATCATAATTAATCCATTTATCTCCAACCTTTTGTACTTGTGGTGATAAAATCATTCTATCTGGAATAGGTAATTTTGGAAATGATAATCTTATTTGTCTTAATGTTTCATTATATAATTCATCAATCTGTGATTGATTTGCTGTTTTCTTTGTTATTGAACTTATTTTATCTGTTATTGTTATCGCAGCACTAATAACAGTTTTTGAATTATCTAATTCAATCGTATCATTAAATGACATATAATTTGATAAAACAATAAATGCAACACCCCATTCAGATGCTGGAAATCCCCAGACTTTGGGTAATATTATTTTTTTATTCCAATGCATTGTTATAGGAATATATTCAACATAACTATTTTCATTTGTCCATCTTTTAATTTCATTAATATCTCCAAATGCATTTTGAACAGGAGGAGAACTTAATAATAATTTAGATAGTGGCTTTGGTGGAATTGTTAAAATAAAATTTTTTCCACGTACTCTAAATTGTTCAGTTGGACGTGTACTTTTAACAAATAAATATACTATATTATTTCCTTCATTTTCTATTACAGATACTTCTGTATTTAATAAAAAATCAACACCTTTTGATCGTAATACTTTTTCCCATTTAAATATTAATCCTCTATCATTCGGTAGTTTAGGTTGATATAATTTATATAATGATTGTTGATTAACTAATTGGAGGAATTGAAACAGAGTATATCTTGAAACATCTGCACCATCCGTTAATACACATAGTCTAGCAATATAATCACGTGATTTATCAGTAAAATTATTATCTCTCATAAATTTTTCCATTGAAATATTTTTACCAAAATCTGAATTAATTATTAAATAAATAAAACTTATTACAAATGCAAATAATTCACTATTTGTAAAATTTTTAGCAGTCATATTACCAATATTTGAAATATCAAAATTATATTCAGTAAATAATTCATTGAAATCTAAATTCATATCTTTTAGTAAATCTATAAAGTTTATATATGCATCAGAATATACTCTTGGTCCATGTTCTGTAAATAAACCATCTACACGTTGAACTCTATGACATCCTCCTAATTCTTTTTCTTTTTCGATTAAAAGAACAGTTTTATTAGATTTTATTAATAACCATGCGAGTGTTAATCCAGTTGGACCTCCTCCAACTATAACATAATCATATATTTTTTGTTTCATTAAGTTTATTGCAACGATATTTTCCATTTCAGAATCCATTATATAAAATAAATATATTTTTTTATTCCCATTCTATTTTATCTTCAAAATAATTTGTATTATACTTTTTATTATATTCTTTTAATACTTCATTACATTTTATCTTAAAATCAAGTTTCAATTTATCATTTGTTGATTTTTTAAAAACTTCCTCATTTATTTTCATACCATTGTGATGTTTCTTTTCTAATAATGGAAATCTATTTAAATAATCTGCAATTATCCATTCTGAACAAAAATTAAATGGTATTTTATATAATTTATATTCTTCGTAAATATAATCATACATATTTGATAATATATTTATACCATACATTGAACTATAAAATATTATATCTTCTGCCCAATCCATTATTTCTTGTAAAATAAATATATTATTTTTATTAATTTTTTCAACACAATCTCCAATACTGAGGACATGTGGAAATACATCAAAACGTGTACATACAACCATATCATAATCAATATTTTGAATTGATATTAATTTACATATATTTGATATTCCATAATGTAATGATAAAATTCTAAAAGGACAACAAAAATAAACTTTTGAATCAATATAATATGGAAATTGTAAAATTTGTGATTTATTAATATATACAAATGGATCATATTGATATAAATTAATTTTTCCAATATTAGTATTTGGAAAATTAAATATTTCATATAATTCTTTTTTCATTTCAATAATATTAAATGGTTCTTCATCAAATTCTTTTAACTTATTTGGACAATTCATATAGATATCAAATATTGTATCAGATGGAAATAATTTCATAAAATTAGTAACATGTTCTCTTGTTATTTTTGTTCTAATAAAACCATAAAAACCAATAGCAACCTTCATATATTATTATTATAAAATCTATTATTAATTTAAACAAATATTTATTACTATTTGTATAAGATGTATAAATCAACTATAGTAACAATGTATTTTAATCTTAAAGATTTAAAAGATGCATCTCCGCAAACAAGACCACAATCTTTTTATATGGAAAATGGAAGAGCAACATTAAAATTACAAAATCCAATGGTTATTTTCTGTGATAGTTCAACATATCAAGACATAAAGAAAATTAGAGATGAAGAAGTAAAAGATCCACTTTTAACATCATATGTTCAAAAAAATATTACTGAATATGATTTTTATAAAGAAAATTGGCAAATTATTAATGAAAATAGAAAATATTCTCGTGGATATAAAGATCCTAATGAAAGAAATACACCATCATATTGTTTATTATGTATGTTTAAAGCAACCGCAATTTCACTAGCAAGACAAAATAATTATTATGATACGTCATATTATGCATGGATTGATTTTGGAGCAAGTCATGTTGTTAGAAATTTTGAGGAATTTGCTCCTAAAATGTTAAATAATCCAAATCCAAAAATATCATTTTGTTATATCCACTATAGAGGATCTGATGAATTAAAATCAATGTATAATTATTTAGAATTTGGCGGACAATGTGGAGTAGCAGGAACAATATATACAGTTCAAAAAGAATATGTCTATAAATTTTATAATGGTATGTTTTCTATTTTTAATGAAATGGTATTTCATTCTGTTGGACACAACGATGAACAAGCAATGACATATTTTTACGATCGGTATCCAAATAGATGTACAATTTATTATGGAGATTATTATTCTGTTTTATCAAACTATCATGAACCCATTGACGATTATATGACAATACGTAGATTTTTTATTGATCAAACTATTTTAAAAGGACGTAAAGATTTAGCAATTGAATGTGCAAATAAAATACTAGAAACTGTCAAAAATAATAAATTATTGATAGATGATAATGAACGTAAGTACTTAGAAAATTTACAAAAAATTGATAATATTACATCTTCAAATGATAAACAATAAACATTATATAAAAATGTATCGTTTCGAAACAACTAATGAAAACAAGCAAGTTATTCTTGAAAATGAAAATCTTAATATACTTTTAAAGAAAATTCTTTCTCATGAAAATAAGGGACAGAAAAATAATGAAGATTCTGATGTAATCTTTGAGGATTCAGTTGGAGAAGAACTTTTAAGAATTTCTGAGAAATACTTAAAAGTAATACTTGAAATTACGAAAATGAGAAAATCAAAACCTCTAGAAAAAGCAGTTGAAGATTTTAATAAATTAAAAGTTGGTAGTGTATCTTCGATTGAATTTAAAAATACTGCTCATAAAGGCGTTATCACTATTTGGGATGAAGATAATGATGACGAGGAGAATGATGATGCAGAAGATGATGTTGATGATGCGTCGGAAGAAAAAGATACTGATTATGGAAGTAGTGATGAAGAATCAATTCATATGGAAACAAAACATGATTACATAGAGGAATGTAAAAAATTAAAAGAAGAAAATAAGAAATTAAAAGAATTACTTAAATCAGCAATGATAATGTTTGAAAAGGCATTGAAATAAAAATTGAACTCTCGTGTATACTCACACTAATAAAAATTGAAACTTTAATTTATAAAACTATTATACAATAATAGTAATAAAATGACGACAATTAATGATATCAAACTCGGAGATCGTGTAAAGTCAACAGTATGGACATTTTCTCAAAAATATATGTTAATAGAAGGATATCAAGAATATAATATGACCAAAGAAGGAATTATTGTTGAATTGGGAAAAACTTTTTTTGATACATACATTGAAAAAGATAATGGTGATAAAGTTTTGTTAGCAGTTGATCCTGGATCGTCTGGTGTTGTAAGTGTTGAAATTATAAGTATTGATGCATCAGAAGAAGATAAGGCAGATAGTGTTAGTTAATTTATATATAAATTTATATTTATATATATATATTATGAATCATTTAGGTGGTGTATTTTATATTAATCTTGATAAACGCCCTGATCGAAAAGCTGAAATAGAAACCGAACTAAATAATATTGGATTAAAATATGAAAGATTTTCTGCCGTTGATATGAAACCTGGATTAGTTGGTTGTGGTTATTCTCATATAGAAGTTTTAAAATTAGCAAGAGATAGAGGATTAAAAAATGTTTTAATATTTGAAGATGATTTTCAATTATTGGTATCAAAGGAAGAATTTTGGGAAAGTATAAATAATTTTTTTAAAAGTAATATTCAATATGATGTTCTAATGTTGAGTTATAATTTATTTGATAGTTCTCCAGTAGATGATTTATTAATAAAAATTAAAGCTGCACAAACAACTTCCGGATATATAGTTAATTCATATTTTTATGATACACTTATAGATTTATGGGAAGAATCACAGGTAGAATTAATTAGAACTAATGAACATTGGGTATATGGATTAGATCAAATTTGGAAAACAATACAACCACAAAATAATTGGTATGCATTTAAAAAAAGATTAGGACGACAAAGACCATCATATAGTGATATATCAGAAACTTTTTTAGACAGAGATGTATAAATTATTTGGAAATAGCCTTGTATGATTTGTATCCATGGTATAAAGTAACGACTACTCCTAATACTAATAATAAACTAAAGATTATTTCTGGGGTAGCGGTTCTGTTATATCCGACGTATGCTAATAAAGGGCCAACAAAAAGAACGTGAAATAAATTAATAACTGGGAGAGACATTTTTTATAATATATATATATGAGTTATTATAAAAAATATCTAAAATATAAAAATAAATATTTAGAATTAAAAAAACAATTAGGTGGTCGTAGAGTTCGAACTATACCAAATTCAGGAGCACTTGAAGGTATGACAAATCAATGTTTTTGGATATCAATATTAAACTATTTACAAAGAAATGGTCATCCTGCATTAACATTAAGACAATTAAGAACGAATGCTGGGTTAGGAGCAAATACAGAACATATAATGTTTGATGTAGATCATAGAGATATTAATGGAAATGTTATTTTTTTTAATGCTGCTGTGAGACTTACACAAATATATAATTTAAATATACAGGTATTAACAGTTGATCAAATGGGTAATGTACTCGGTCCAAGAGCACATATTGGAAATGGTATAAATTTTGTTGAAATTGCACAATTTGGATTAGCCCATTTTGAATTGATTAATGGAGAAATTGGTGGTGCATTTGTACCTGCAGTAATTGTCAAAGGAGAACTTACAAAAGAAATTAACCCACAAATGAAATCGACATATTTACAATTAAGTGAACAACAAGGACTTTTAAAAATTTTAAGAGAACAATTAAAAGAAGATCATAGACATTATGATGAAAGTTTAAAAGAAAAAGCTACTATTCAATCATCAACTGAATACAATGGTGAAGAAAAAGCACAATTTTTGACTCAAATAGATGAATTTATAAATAGATTAGTATTAGATATTGGAACAAAAGAAAAAAAGATTGAACAATTAGAACAAGAAATATCTTCACTTACATTAATAATTAGTGAATTTGAAAAAAATTGATATTCTAATATTATTCTATAAATCAAGATATAATAAAATGGATATATTTGATGAATATACTAAACATGATATGATCGCAGGTAATTATTATGCAGAGAAGCTTAAACTAGAAGAAATATATAAAAACATTAAAAATTATAAATCATCAATAGATGTATGTAATTATAAATTAAAATCATTCAATGAATTTCTATCAGCAAGTGTAAATAATCACAATTATGAATTTTATATAGATAAAATAATGGCTGAAAATATATCATTAATTCAGATTAATTTTAAGTTAGAAGAAGAAACAAAAAAGAAAGAAGAAAAAGAAGAAGAAGTTAATAAACTTCATAAAATAGTTTTACAAAATATGGAGAAACAAAAGGAAATGAAAAAAAATTTTTATTTATATAAAAGATCATATTAATAAATTAGAACTTGATGAATCTAAAAAAATTGAGACTTCATCCGAATTTTTGTATATTCATAAATGAAT
>Ga0214919_10009262_pt1 | contig 12722 bp, 7 predicted proteins | sample LL1503_MetaG_FD_177994 | JGI IMG/M metagenome (GOLD analysis project Ga0214919, IMG submission 177994) | Freshwater microbial communities from Lake Lanier, Atlanta, Georgia, United States - LL-1503 | ecosystem: Environmental > Aquatic > Freshwater > Lake | place: USA: Georgia | collected 2015-03-15
CACTTAATGCTTGATCCCAAGTGAAATTACCCAAAACAATTTCATAGTAACGAGATCCCGCGCTATCTGAAAATACATAGCGCGGATCAACCGTGACGGTCTCCGTGACCGCGCTGGTCACGCTCTCGGCTGTACCCTGCAAATCGGTGTAGCTCGCAACAGCGGTGATAGTTTTGCCGACCTGCGCTTGGCCCAGAGTAAAGCTTGAACCTGTTGCGCCCGAAATGGTTAGGCCATCAGCCAGCCACTGGTAGCTGATGGTGCCCAGACCGTCCACGTCGGCCAGGGTGTTGCGGGCAGTGAGAGTTTGGTTTTGCGCTGCGGTGCCGGTGATCGTGACCGAACCAGTGGGGGCATCGTTGACGTTGGCCACTGCCGCACTGGCTGCGCTGGTGAAACTTTCCTTGTTGCCAAGTAGGTCGGTGTAGCTGGCAGCGACGCTGATCACTTTGCCTACTTGGGTTTGGCCCAGGGTCAGGGTTGAGCCTGTTGCGCCGGAGATGGCTGCGCCGCCTGCGCTCCATTGGTAGCTCATGCCGCCTAGGCCATCGGCGTCAGCCAAGCTGTTGGTAGCAGTCAGAGTTTGGTTTTGCGTTGCGGTGCCGGTAATGGTGACCGCACCGGTAGGCAGATTATTTTTCGGCGGCGAAGTTGAATACTCTACAACGTACCCAGCCGATGCGCTGGGTGGCGCATCGCCCCATTTAAACTTGGTAAGGTTGTTCCAATTTGCGGTCACCGTCATCCAAAGATAATCCTCTGTCGCTGCGCCGTAATTGGTATTCGGTTGCGGAGGATCTGCAGTTTTATCCCAGTTTGAATACGCCCCCGCCACGGCGCTTCCATTACCATCTCCCGCCCAAAACTGTGTACCCGATTCCGGCCCGGTTACCCATTTCCATGCGCCTTCGGTTGTAGCGTCCGAGCCTCCGAGCCACAGCCCTGCGACAGACAGTGGATTGCTAGTAAGGTAGCCTTGGATTGCCGCTTGCTCGGCACTACTGGTTATCGTTGCGAGATAACCGCTGACGCCTTTGTAGCTTTTTGCTGCCGCGCCACTTAATGCTTGATCCCAAGTGAAATTACCCAAAACAATTTCATAGTAACGAGATCCCGCGCTATCTGAAAATACATAGCGCGGATCAACCGTGACGGTCTCCGTGACCGCGCTGGTCACGCTCTCTTTGCTTCGCAAACCATCGGTATAACTACCGGCAACAGTGATAGTGCTGCCAACCTGTGCACTGGTTAATACAAAACTCGACTTGGTTGCGCCGGATATATTGGTGCCGTTGGCTTTCCATTGGTAGCTGATGGCGCCCAAGCCATCCGCGTCTTGCAAAGTGCTCGCTACGGTTAATGTTTGCCCCAGAGACGCTACACCTGAAATACTGAGTGTGCCCGTGGGTAAGTCGTTCACGTTCTTGACCAGACCAGTGGCGGCACTGCTGATGCTCTCTGCGGTGCCCATTAAATCCGTATAAGTGGCCTTGACGGTTATCGCCTTGCCTACCTGCGCTTGGGCGAGTGTAAGGCTGCTGCCGGTAGCGCCCGACACCGCCACGCCGTCTGCCAACCACTGGTAGCTGATTGCATTCGCCTCAGAACTTGCAATACCGTCAATATCTGTCAGAGTATTCGTAACAGAGAGCGTATTACCCTGCGTGGCGGTGCCGCTCAGCGTTACGAAGCCGGTGGGCGCATCATTAACGTTTGTTACCTTGGCCGACCTGTTGTTATAAATAATCTCACCGGAAGCAGACAATATGTCCAAAAGCCCATCGCGGTTAACGTCTGTCAAAATCGATGCAGTCGAATAGGACCTAACCGCATTACCTGCCGTCGCCCTCAGCTTAAAACCGCCCTGGCCGTCGCCATAGGCAGTCGCGATCGCCGCGCTATAGTTGCCATCCGGCAGAGATGTACCCGCAATGACGTCCAAGTTGCCATCGCGATCTATGTCACCCACCGAACATCCGTGCAAGCCCCAACCTGAGGGATACGTCCCACCTGTCACTGGGTCGGAAGGGAGCGCAACGGTAATGACATCGGAGACATTGAAACCATTGGCTTTATCGTTCAACCAGAGCTTGCCCAGTGCAACGAAATCGGAATAACCATCATTATTAAAATCACCTACAGCGACGTCACTTTGGTTAATTAGTTGACCACCAACATCGTGATTTATTGTTGATGATTTTTGAAAATTGCCTAAACCATTACCTAACAATACCTGACTGATCGTCTTGCCCGAAATTGCATCGGGACCTGTAAATAGAATATCAACTATTCCATCTGAATTGAAATCGCCATTTTTAAGATTCAAATAGTATCCGTCAGTGTTATAAAAACCCTCCAAGCTTTTAGAGGGACCTTCAGAAAATGTGCCGTCACCATTACCCCAATAAACCTGAGTGGTATTGCTATTTACAAAGCCTAAAATATCAACGTTTCCATCCCGATCAAAATCTGCAACACTTGAGTGATGGCTGTTTACAAACGGCAAGGTTATCGATTTATAAATATGCGGTCCAAAGGAATCGGCATACACTTGATCCTTTGATAACAGTAAGTTTGATCCATATACTAAATCAGAAATTCCATCAGCATTAAAGTCCCCCACCGACAAACTAATACCTCCAACTGGTATGTAGGGGTCGGCATCTTGAACCAAGCCTTGCAATCTGAATTTCCCACTATTGTCTGACGTGAATGACCATGCGGTATTGCCATTGATACCTGCTAAATCGAGCTTGCCGTCCCCATTCATTTCAGCGGGTACAAACAAAAGGTTGGGATAATATTTCCAGTCAAATATGGGTTCAGCAGACCTAAATGGATTGAGATCAGAAATAACTTCGAGGTTCCCCAGACCATCCTGGTAACTCGCCGTCACGCTCAGTACGTGGCCGACAAAGTCTTGCGTTAATGCATATGTTGAGTTGCTGCCAGAAGCAATCTCTACCCCGTCCGCAAGCCAGTGGTAGGTAAAGGCGCCCACACCATCCGTGTCTTGCGCGGACACCGTTGCGGTAATGGTCTCACCTTGTTTGAGTAATCCGGAGAGGGATATGTCGCCGGTAGCTGCGTGGTTTTGTGCCGCGATTTTTAAAACAAACGCAGCTTCACTGCTGCTGGGCTCGTTGTTCAAAATACTGCTCATCGCATGGCCTGCCAAGTAAACCACACCGCTTCTGCCTGCTAAGTAAACGGCACCGTCAGCCCCTGTCGTCACGGCGTTCGCTTCTTCACTGCCCGTGCCGCCGATCAGCTTGGTCCAGGCACTACTGCCGTCACTATTAAAGCGGGTAACAAATGCATCGGTTTGGCCGATGTCACTGCTATTGATTTGACCGTCCAAGGTACGGTTACTGGTATAGCCCGACACGTACACGGCTCCATCAGCCTCGGCCGCGACACCCGTCGCAAAGGCGCTGCCGCCATCGCCACCTACCAGTTTGGTCCAGACCTTTGTGCCATCGCTGTTGAATCGGCTGATGAACGTTGTAACGCCACTGTAGGCTTGGCCGTCCAAAGTGCTGCTTCCGGTAGTCTGACCCGCAACATAGACCGCCCCATCAGCGCTGGTAGTAACACTCGTCGCGTACTCCGTGCCGGTTCCGCCTATCAGTTTGGTCCAGGCCTTGCTGCCATCGCTGTTGTAGCGGGTGATAAAACCATCGGCGTCGCCACCGCTAATCGCTTGTCCATCCAACGTTTTGCTGTAGGAGTACCCCGCCACGTACAGTGCACCATCCGCCCCAACCGCTACGCCCCTCGCTACCGAGCTGCCACCCGCGCCACCGATCAGCTTGGTCCACGCCCTGCTCCCGTCGCTGTTATAGCGGCTGATGAACGCACCGTAGCCACCGGTGACTGCTTGTCCATCCAAGGTACTGCTGTAGGTGTACCCCGCTACATAAACCGTACCGTCGGCCCCCGTAGTGACACTATTTGCAGCGTCTTCACCATTGCCACCGATCAACTTGGTCCAAGCCTTGCTGCCATCACTGCTGTAGCGGGTGATAAAACCATCACGGAGACCGCTACTCGCTTGGCCGTCCAAAGTACTGCTGCCAGCAGTATGGCCCGCAACATAGACAGCCCCATCCGCTCCTGTGGTGACACTCATCGCATACTCCTGCCCGGTGCCGCCGATCAGTTGGGTCCAGGCCTTGATGCCATCGCTGTTGTAACGGGTGATAAAACCATCGGTGTTGCCACCGCCGCCGTTGACCTGCCCGTCCAAGTTGCTGGGGCTATAGCCAACCGTGTAGAGGACTCCATCAGCCCCGCTCGCAATGCTCGTTGCACAGTCCGAGAGCTCGCCATCCAGTAGCCGAGTCCAAGCAATCCCAGGTGATGTAGCCATCGTCGTAGTCCAATTAAGTTAATCCATTGCCATAGCCGTCGCCCTGGCAGTCCAATGCAAAGCAAACTTGTATGCATCTCGCCGATGAGCAGGCTCCCGGCATTGGCCCGGCAGCGCCCCACCGCCCAACCCTCTTCAAAATTCAATCCGTACTTGGCTGGTTGCAGACGCAAGCGTTTCAACCACACGAGTTATAGCATTTTTATCATATAAATCATATATTTACTATTATTTGCAAAAAACAGTAATTGCAAGCGCTACGGCCCATTGGAAGTATGAAGTTCAGACCGCAGCCGTAGCGGCGTGGACGCCACTTCCAAAATGCAGGCCGGAGCCAATGTGGTGCAGATCTACACCGGCCAGATTGACCGGGGGCCTACGCTGGTGCCGAAGGGCTCGTCGGTGCTGCCAAGTGGCAAACCTTATCAGTGCGTAATAAGCTTTGTCATGGATTCGACTATGTCACCCACCATTGGTTTGGACCACCTACTTGCCTTGGATGGCAATATTGAAGTGCAGAACGACGCAGGCTACTGGGTGAAAATGGAAGTATCGCGTGTGCGGGCAACGGCGCAACAGCCGCATGGCATCAGGTACAGCCTGACCCTTCATGCGCCAGATAACACGCTCCCCATCGGGTTCGACAATGCCCATGGCGTCAGGCCGCTGGGCTGACATTTCAAACATGCAGGCGAAAGGTTCCCGTATGACCATCGCCACCGACATGCACCGGGTGAGGGTGTGCTGTACGAGTTTGACACTGCGTATCAGTCGGTAAGTGATTTTTATCGTTAAGTAGATCGTGTTTTGAAAGAGGTGTGTCCATGAACAAAGTTTTGAAATTCGGTATTGCGCCGGTGCCAGTGCAGCGTACCCGTTCGCTGGCTGTTGCAGTTGGGACACGCCAACTCGCAAAGGATGAACCTAGCGTTTGGTTCCCGAGCGTGACCGCAATGGCACGGGTGCTGTCCGATGAGAACATGGCCTTGTTGAAGGTGATTCGCGAAAGTCACCCCGACTCCATGGACGCCTTAGCCAAAGCCGTAGGTAAACATGTGCCCAACGTGTCACGGTCGCTGCACGCAATGGCGCAATACGGCTTGGTGAAATTAACCAAAAATGGTCGAACGGTGATGCCCCAAGTTACTTCTGACCGGGTCACGGTGGACTTTTCTTGGGGCAGCTGATACTGCAGTTCGATACTTTCACAAAACGGCACGCAAAATGCTTGGCGCTACCTGACGAGAAATCGTGCGTTCAGTCGTCTTCGTCAGCCGCCAGCTCAGGAAACAACACCTCGGTAAACCCAAACTGCGCCATATCGGCCATGCGCATGGGATACAGCTTGCCCCACAGGTGGTCGCACTCATGCTGCACCACCCGGGCATGAAAGCCCTCGGCCACGCGGTCAATGGCGTCGCCATACTGATCGAACCCGGTGTAACGAATGCGCGACCAGCGTGGCACGATGCCGCGCATGCCAGGCACCGACAGACAGCCTTCCCAATCGTCCTCAGTGGCCTCGCCCAGCGGCGTGATCACCGGGTTCACCAAGACGGTGGGCGGCACAAGGGGTCGGTCCGGGTAGCGCGGGTTGCGCGCGTTGGAGCCAAAAATCACCACCTGCAAGTCCACGCCAATCTGCGGCGCCGCCAGCCCTGCTCCGTTGGCAGCGCGCATGGTGTCAAGCAGGTCGGTAATGAGCAAATGCAGGGCGTCGGTGTCAAAGGCTGCCGCCGACTTCGCCACGCGCAGCAGGCGGGCATCGCCCATTTTGAGGATGTCGCGCACGGTCATGGGGAAACGGATCGCAAGGGTTGAAGGGCTGCCAGCAAATGGGGAATATCGGTTTCGACAATGCTCCACAACGTGTCCATGTCAATTCCCAGGTACCCATGGATCAACAGATTGCGTGTGGCGACCACCTGGCGCCAAGGCACTTCGGGGGCCAGCAACCGCGCATCCAAGGGAATATGGGTCGCCGCCTCGCCGATCAGTTCTAGATTGCGCACCGTAGCGTCCACGCGCATGGGATTGCTGGCAAAAGCGTCTTTGTTGAGCCCTGCGGTGTAGTCCAGCACTTTTTGGCAAAACACGGCCATGTCCTCTGCGTAAAAGCGCCAGGCCCGCGCAGGTGTAGCCTCAGACATGAATGGCTTGGTTCTCAACAAAGGGGCGAAGTTCAGGTCGGAGTGCCTTGTCGGTGACCAAATCGACGGGGCGGCCCAGCAAGTCTTCTAAATAGAACTGCACACCAAAAAAGCGTGCCGAGGTAGCGGGACCGTCAAAACCTACAAGTACATCCACGTCGCTCTGGGCGCCCGCCAGGTTTTGCGACATGGAGCCAAACAGCGCCAAATCACGCACACCAAAGCGCTGCGCCAAAACAGGCTTGCTTTGGGCCAGTATCTGAAGGGCGGAATCGCGTTGCATGGCGGCAGTTTAGCGCCCATGCTGGCTTTTGCTAGGCCAGCATCTGCAGCAAAGCGGCCTCGTCAATCACCGCCACACCCAGCTCGCGCGCTTTGTCGAGCTTGCTGCCCGCCTCTGTTCCCGCCAGCACAAAGCTGGTTTTTTTGCTGACCGAGCCCGAAACCTTGGCCCCGGCGGCCTCGATCAGGTCTTTGGCGGCGTCGCGCCCCAGCGTGGGCAAGGTGCCGGTGATGACGAAGGTCAGCCCGGCCAGCGGTTTGGGCGCGTCGCTACTCGCTTCCAGCGCACTCCAGTGGATGCCGCAGGCGCGCAATTGCTCCACCACCTCGCGGTTGTGGGCCTGGTCGAAAAAGGTGCGGATGCTTTGCGCCACGGTGGGGCCGACGTCGTTGACCGCCAGCAGCTGTTCCTCCGACGCGTCCATGATGGCGTCGATTTGCCCAAAGTGGCGGGCCAGCGCCTTGGCCGTGGCCTCGCCCACATGGCGAATACCCAGGCCAAACAAAAAGCGGGGCAAGGTGGTTTCTTTGGACTTTTCCAGCGCGTCCACGATGTTTTGCGCCGACTTGTCCGCCATGCGCTCCAGCGTGGCCAGGGCGGAAAAACCCAGACGATACAGGTCGGGCAGCGTGCGGATCAGCCCGGCGTCCACCAGTTGGTCCACCAGTTTTTCACCCAGACCCTCCACTTCGACTGCGCGGCGCTGGGCGAAGTGCAATATCGCCTGCTTGCGCTGGGCGCTGCAAAACAGGCCGCCGGTGCAGCGGTAGTCGGCCTCGCCTTCCTCCCGCACGGCAGCAGAGGCGCAGACTGGGCACGTGCGCGGCATGGTGAAGATGTCGCCCCGGCTGGCGGAGGCCAAACTCTCGGGCACCACGCCCACCACTTCGGGAATCACGTCGCCTGCGCGGCGCACGATCACCGTGTCGCCCACGCGCACGTCTTTGCGCCGGGCCTCGTCTTCGTTGTGCAAGGTGGCGTTGGTCACGGTCACACCGCCCACAAACACCGGTGCGAGTTTTGCCACCGGCGTGAGTTTGCCGGTGCGCCCCACCTGTACATCGATGGCCAGCACGGTGGTTAGCTGCTCTTGCGCCGGGTATTTGTGCGCCACCGCCCAGCGCGGCTCGCGGCTCACAAAGCCCAGGCGCTGCTGCAGCGCCAAGCTGTTGACCTTGTAGACCACGCCGTCGATGTCATAGGGCAACTGGTCGCGCAGCGCACCAATGCGCTGGTGAAACGCCACCAAGCCCTTGGCACCCCGCGCGGTGCTGGTGAGTTCGGCCACCGGAAAGCCCCAGGCCTTGAGCGCCAGCAATAAATCCATGTGCGTGGCGACCGCCAGGGTGCCACGCACCTCGCCCACACCATAAGCAAAAAAGCTCAGAGGCCGTTCAGCCGCAATGGCTGGGTCGAGCTGACGCACGGCCCCGGCGGCGGCGTTGCGCGGGTTGACGAAGGTTTTTTCGCCTTTGTCGCCGCCCGCAATGCGCGCGCGCTGGCGCTCGTTCAATGCTTCGAAGTCATCCCGGCGCATATAGACCTCGCCGCGCACTTCCAGCGCCTCGGGCAGCTGGCTGGTGCCAGCGGCCAACAGCCTCAGGGGAATTTGACCCACGGTGCGGATGTTTTGTGTGACGTCTTCGCCGTATTCGCCGTCGCCCCGGGTGGTGGCTTGCACCAGCACGCCCGCCTCGTAGCGCAAATTGATGGCCAGGCCGTCGAACTTGAGCTCGGTCACAAACTCCACCGGCGGCGCTTCGTCGGTCAGCTCAAGCTCTTTGCGCACGCGGGTATCAAAGGCCAGGGCACCGCTGGATTCGGTATCGGTCTCGGTGCGGATGCTCAGCATGGACACGGCGTGGCGCACCGAAGCAAATGCATCGAGGGGCTTGCCGCCTATGCGCTGAGTGGGCGAGTCTGGCGTGCGCCATTGGGGGTGGGCGGCTTCAAGAGCCTGAAGCTCCTGAAACCACTGGTCATAGACTGCGTCGGGAACTTCCGGGGCATCGAGCACGTAATACTGGTGGCCGTGATGCTGCAGCCGACTGCACAACTGCGCCATGCGTGCCTGCACCGGGTCAGGCAATACGGTCTCAGGCGGGGCCGCAGAAAAAAGGTCGGGCGTTGGCATGGGCAAAGCGGCTCACCGCGGGGCAGTGGATGGGCGCAAAGCCTGCACGGCGCTTGAGGGCAGAGCTGGGTTCAGGAAAAAAGCCGCCGCGCCAAGGCCGATCCGGCTGCAAAGTCGCGCTGCTCCAGCATGTCATACAGACGGTGGAGCTCCTGGCTAATGCTTTGAAGCGCTTGAGGCGACAGGGCCTGCCCGTTGTCGTCCGTGACCACACCGTCCATGCTCTGCGCCATGGCCTGGGCGGCGTGGCACATGCGGTCAAAAGGCTGATCGGCACGGTCCACCTGGGGCACGTCCAGGTGCAAAACCAGTTCGTATATCGCCGTTTTGTCTGGGTCTTCGGCGAGCACGGCCTGGCTGTCAAAGGTCAAAGACAGCAAGGGTGGCAAACCGTCGGCGGCGCCGGCCATGACCATGCGTCCTGGTAATTGGCCGGCCACAAAACCCTGCTGCGCCGCCATCTGGGCCACATAGCCCGGACTCCAGGCGGCCTGGCGAACACGCAGATTGAGCCCGAGCTGGGCGTCATGCGCGCTGGCGAAATTGTCGAGCTCTCGGGCCCGTGCGACTTCATCGCGCATCTCGGGGAACTCCGGCGTTGCGCCCAGCGCGTCGGCAAACGCCTGTGTCTTCATCACAAATTCAGAGTACTCAATGTCGTTGAGCGGCCCCGAACGGTTGGCTAATTGAACGCCGGTTTGGAATACGTGGTAGCGCGCACCAGCGGCCGGGCTTTCCCATTCCTGGGTTTCGACGTTAAAGCCTTCGATCGAAAACAGCTTAGTCCCAGCGCGCCGGGTGGTGGGGAAAGCGGCCATGGCGGCCTCGCCGGACACCGCAGTGGCCAAAGGGTCGAGGTTGACGGCGGCAATGGCGTCTATCAAGGCGTCTATCGCCGGGCGCCGGGCCATCGGGTGCGAGAGGCGCATGGCATCAAAACCTTCGTCATCCAAGGAAGGCTCCTGCACCACAGCTTCGCTTTCTGGCGGCGCACCCACCGGTTCGGGCTGCCGGGGCGCGTTGGCACGGGCGGACCAGGCACTGTGTACCACCAGGGCCAGCAGCACCAAAGCACCAATGACGACCAAGCCAAATTGCAAGTTACCCATGTTGTGCTATCTCCATCTCGTTTAGTGAGCGACTGATTGCGGCACCTAGGGCTGCTGCACCAGGTCCACAGCCGCTTCCATATCCACCGCCACGATGCGCGAAACACCCTGCTCTTGCATCGTGACACCAATCAGCTGCTCAGCCATTTCCATGGCGATTTTGTTATGGCTAATAAACAAAAACTGGGTGCTCGCGCTCATGCTGGTGACCAGCTTGGCGTAGCGCTCGGTGTTGGCGTCGTCCAGCGGTGCATCGACCTCGTCAAGAAGGCAAAACGGCGCCGGATTGAGCTGGAAAATGGCAAACACCAGTGCAATCGCGGTCAGCGCTTTTTCGCCACCCGAGAGCAGGTGGATGGTCTGGTTCTTTTTGCCCGGTGGCTGTGCAATCACTTGCACGCCCGAATCCAATATTTCGTCGCCGGTGATCACCAGCCGCGCGTTGCCGCCGCCAAAGAGCTCGGGGAACATGCGCCCGAAATGGGTGTTGACTTCGTTAAAAGTGGTCGACAACAGATCGCGCGTCTCGGCGTCGATCTTGCGAATGGCGTCTTCCAGCGTCTCCATAGCCTGGTTGAGGTCCAGGCTTTGTGCGTCCAAAAATTCTTTGCGTTCGCGCCCGGCGGTCAATTCATCTAGCGCCGCCAAATTGACCGCTCCCAGGGCCGCAATGTCGCGGTGGATGCGGTCGATTTCACTTTGCAATCCCGACAGCCGTACCGGCTGCGCTTGCAGGCTCAGAGCTAGGGCGTCTAGGTCGGCTTGGGCTTCAAACAACTGGTTTTGGTACTGCTCGAAGCCCAAACGGGCCGCCTGCTCTTTGAGCTGGAACTCGGTGATGCGCTGGCGCAAGGGCTCCAGCGCACGCTCCAATTGCAGGCGCCGCTCGTCGCTGGCGCGCAATTTTGCGGTTAGGTCGTCGTATTCGCTGCGCTTGGCGCCGAGTTGCTGCTCGCGCTGCGCCTTGAGTTCCAGGGCACTTTGCAGACCCGCCTGGGCCGCGGCGTCGGTGAGTCGCTCCAATTCCACGGTGGCGCGTGCGCATTCGTCTGTCAGCGCTTGGGTCTGCTCATCGGCCGTTTGCATGGCACGTACCAGTTCGCCGTTGCGGGCATCGAGGCTGCGTTGCGAAAAATTGGCTTCTTGGGCCTGGCGCTCCAGCGCGCGCTGCTGCTCCAAGGATTGGGTCAGGCGGCTGCGGCACAAAATGACCTGTTCATCGAGTTCGGCGTGGCGTTCCTGGCTTTGGGCCAATTCCAGGTCCAGAGTCTCAAACTGGGCCTCCGCCACGGCAGCACGCTCTTGCAAGTCCTCAAGCTGGGCGTCCACCTCGGCGCCATCGGTGGCGATTTGCAGGCTGCGGCTGCGCACCTGCTCGCACAGTTGCGCCAGGCGCAAAACTTCGACTTGCAGGCTGTGGTTGCGGGCCTGAGCCTCTTGCGCCTGTCGGCGCAGGGTCACCAATTGCTGGGCGCTCTCAGCATACGCAGACTCGGCGCGGGCCAGCGCCGCGCGCGACTCCTGGGCCATCAGCGTTTGGGCGCGCACCTCTTTTTCTAAGTTTTGGATCTCGTGGGCGCGCGCCAGCAGACCGGCTTGCTCCGCGTCCTGGGCATAAAAACCCACGCTGTGCAAGCCCACACCGTGGCCTTGGGCCACAAACAGGGTTTCACCAGGCGCCAGACTGCCGCGCTGGGCCAAGGCTTCGTCCAGACTGGTAGCGCAGTAGCAGCCCTGCAGCCATACGGACAAAACTGCAGCCAAACCTGCATCATGTACGCGAACCAGGTCTGACAACCGGGGCAGCGCAGATGCTGCAGCCGTCGCACCCGCAGCCGGGGGACTAAAAAATGACAGTTTTGCCGGTGGCGCATCGCTGGCAAACGACCGCACCATCTCCAACCGGGAGACTTCCAAGGAGCCCAGCCGGTCGCGTAGCGCCGCTTCCACGGCGTTTTCCCATCCGGCCTCAACCTCGATACGGCTCCACAGGCCTTGCAAACCCTCCAGCCCGTGCTTGGTTAGCCAGGGTTGGAGCTTTTCATCGGTACGAACGCGCTCCTGCAAAGCCTTAAGCGCCTCTAGCCGGGCCGACAAATCCGCATGCCGTGCCGACTCATGGTTGACCCGGTCTTGCTGTGTGCGCCGGGCTTCATCGAGCAGGGGCACGTTGTCTTGCAGATCGTTGACGGCAGCTGCAGCCTGGTCGGCCTGGGACTGGGCCAGTTCCCACTCCTGTTGCAGGACCAGCAAACGCGGCTCATCGGCGGCCACCAAAGCGCTTTTTTCTGCGGCTAAACGCTCGCGGCGGGTCGCCAACTGACGGCTTTGCTCCTGCACATTGCGTTGCTCTGCTGCCAATACACCAATGGCCTGCTGTACCTGAGAGACCGCACCGCGCTGCGCGTTGGCGCTCGATTGGGCACGTTCCAAGGCCTCTTCAACCTGGGGCAACTGTTGCGCATGGTCTTCCAGCTGGGCCGACAGCACTTCCGTGTGCTGCGCCCCGGCCGTGGCAAGCTCGCCCAGGCGCTCAATTTCTTCGCCGGCTTGGGTCTTGCGCTCGGCCCACTGCAAGATTTGCTCTTGAAGGGTGGCCATGCGTTGCTCTACCCGCTGGCGGCCATCGACCACAAAACGAATTTCTGCCTCCAGGCGGCCTACTTCGGCACTG
>Ga0214919_10009265_pt1 | contig 12720 bp, 13 predicted proteins | sample LL1503_MetaG_FD_177994 | JGI IMG/M metagenome (GOLD analysis project Ga0214919, IMG submission 177994) | Freshwater microbial communities from Lake Lanier, Atlanta, Georgia, United States - LL-1503 | ecosystem: Environmental > Aquatic > Freshwater > Lake | place: USA: Georgia | collected...
CTGACATGGTCAAACTCCTTTGCGTGAATGGTGGTAGGTGACAAAACTGAAGGGCACTCCCTGTGCGCTGATGTGTGATTCTCTCTTCACTTCGTTCCAATCGGGATGGAAGACGGGTGCAAAAGCATCGCCTTCAAAATCCTGGTCAATTTCTGTCACCACGGCGGTACGCGCCAAAGGCATGGCTTGTACGTAAATTTCGGCGCCGCCGATGACCCAGGCATCGGTCTCGGGCGGGCACAGTTGCAGGGCTTGGCTGATCGAGCCTGCACGCAGTGCACCTTCGGCTTGCCACTCGGCCTGCCGCGTCACGACCACATTCAAGCGCCCGGGCAGGGGGCGGAATTGGGGTGGCAAAGAGTCCCAGGTTTTGCGCCCCATGATGACCGGGCAGCCCAGCGTGACGCGCTTGAAATGCGCCAAATCTTCAGGCAGGTGCCAAGGCAATTGGTTGTTCAGGCCAATCACGCCGTTGCGCGCGCGCGCCAAAATCAAATGCAAAGCCATTTTTTTAGACGGCCACGGGCGCTTTGATGGCGGGGTGACATTCGTAGCCCTGCACCTCAAAGTCTTCGTATTCGTAATCCAAAATTGAAGCTGGTTTGCGCTTGATGTTCAAGGTCGGGTAGGCCATGGGGGTGCGGCTCAATTGCAGTTCCACCTGTTCATGGTGGTTGCTGTAAATGTGGCAGTCGCCGCCGGTCCAAATGAAGTCGCCCACGTCCATGTCGCATTGCTGCGCAATCATGTGCGTCAGCAACGCGTAGCTGGCAATATTAAAGGGCACGCCCAAAAAGATGTCCGCGCTGCGTTGGTACAACTGGCAGCTGAGCTTGTGTTTGTCACCTGCCTTTTGCGGCGGGGCCACATAAAACTGAAAGAACGCGTGGCAGGGCATCAGGGCCATCTGGTTCAGCTCGGCCACATTCCAGGCGCTGACGATGATGCGGCGCGAATCCGGATTGGTTTTGAGTGTCTTCATCACCTCGGCAATCTGGTCGATGTGACCGCCGTCTGGCGTCGGCCAACTGCGCCACTGCACGCCATACACGGGGCCGAGCGAACCATCCTCGCGCGCCCACTCGTCCCAAATGCTGCAGCCTCTTTCTTGAAGCCATTTCACATTGCTGTCACCGCGCAAAAACCAGAGCAACTCGACAATGATGGCTTTGAGGAATACCTTTTTGGTGGTCACCAGCGGAAAGCCTTCATTCAGATCAAAGCGCATTTGATGGCCAAACACACTGCGTGTGCCGGTGCCAGTGCGATCTCCCTTTTGCACGCCCGTCGTAAAGACGTGGCGCATGAAGTCTTCGTATTGGCTGCGTAAAGGGTGAGGATGTAGGCGGGCAGAGATGTTCATGGGGATCTAGTTTAAATCAGAGCCAAGCCTGGGTGAAGAGGCTCTGCTCAGATCATGCTGGAATTACCAGGAGATGCCACGCGCTTTCAGTACGTCCCGGGCGATGTCTGGTCGGTCAGTCACTAAGCCATCCACGCCCATGTCGAGCATGTCGTTCATGGCCTTGCGATCGTTCACCGTCCAAGCCAGCACTTTCAGACCCAGGCTCTGGGCTTCCTTGACTTGACCTGCGTCGAGCTCGCGCCAGAATGACGACCAATGGCTGCCGCCGGCAGCTTTGATCATGCGCGGCACTGACCCGTGAACTTTGTACTGAAATCCTGCCGTCCACGGAGAGTCTTGACTTGAGCGAACCAGGAGATTGTCCAGTGAAGGCAACTGCGCGGTGATGTACACCGTCGGTGTGCCAGGCGACAAACGTTGCACTGTTTGCAGAGTTCGCCAGTCAAATGACAAAATCTGCACGCGCCCCTGCATGCCGTTGTCCTCGACTTCTTTGAGCAGCAACTTGGCAAAGGTTTCAGGGTCTGGCGTTTGTTCAGGCCTGCCCGGTGTGATTTTGGTTTCGATGGCAAATTTAACCTGTGTGTTGCCCAAGGCTTTAACCCGGTCAAACAAATCTTTAAGCCTTGGAATTCGCGTCCCATCCAACGGTTGTTGCGACGAAAAAGTGCTGGCATAACGCGATGCAGGGTTGAGCCGTCCCACATCGTAGTTTTGCAACTGCGTCCAGGTCAGGCTCATGATGTCAGGCCCGGGTCCAGTCAAGAATTGGCCCTTGGCGTCCCGCGTTAAATCTGGGTTCAATGCCGGGTCATGGCTGATGACCAAGACCCCGTCGCGCGTTGACACCACGTCCAACTCGAGTGTGGTGACCCCCAAAGCCAGCGCGCGCTCAAAAGCTGGCAGGGTGTTTTCTGGCAACAAACCACGCGCACCGCGATGACCTTGCAAATCGATGCGCGTCTGGGCAAGCGAGAAACAGGAAGCACAAAGGCATAGCGCTCCCAGCATGCGTTTTGAAAAGAAAAACATCAATTTCAAAGGGAAATGACCCGCCCTGGATTCATGATGTTCTGCGGATCCAGCGCCTGTTTGATGGCGCGCATCATGGCCAGTGCCACTGGGTCTTTGTAATGCGGTAATTTGTCTACCTTCAAACTGCCCACGCCGTGCTCTGCACTGATGGAGCCATTAAAGCGTTTCACCGATTCAAAGACCAGATCGTTCACTTTGTCTTCGTACTCGCGCAAAAACGTCTGATCATCGACCCCAACAGGGGACTGCACGTTGTAATGCAAATTACCATCGCCCAAGTGCCCAAAATTCACCAGTCGCACACTGGGGATTTCACGCAGCAGCACGGCGTCGGTGGCTGCCACAAAGGCCGGTATTTTGGAGATCGGAATGCTGATGTCGTGCTTGATATTCAGTCCCTCTTGGGCTTGCGCTGATGTAATGCTCTCCCGGATTTGCCATAAGCCTTTCGCTTGGGCAATGCTTTCGGCCACCACCGCATCGCTGACACAGCCGGCATTCAGGGCCACTTCGAGCAAGCGCTCAAACTGACCGCGGGCATGGGCTTCGGACTCATGGTCCGAGTTTTCCAGCAACACACACCAAGGAGTTTCTTTGTACAGCGGCACCCGCAGGTTGGGAAAGTGTTTGTCTGTCAAGCTCAGCGCGAACTGGCCCATCACTTCAAAGCCCGTCAGGCCCGCGCCCAAATGCTGATGCGCTAAACCCAAGAGCTGCACTGCAGCTTCCATGCTCGGCACTGCAGCCCAGGCTGTCAGTTGTGCGGCGGGCAGTGGGTAGAGCTTCATGGTGGCGGCGGTGATCACGCCCAGCGTGCCTTCGCTGCCAATCATCAGGTGGCGCAAATCGTAGCCTGTGTTGTCTTTGCGCAGGCCCGTCAGGCCATGCCATACCTCACCGTGTGCAGTCACCACTTCCAGCCCCAAGCAAAGCTCGCGGGTGTTGCCGTAGCGCACCACCTGAGTGCCGCCTGCGTTGGTGCCCAGGTTGCCCCCAATGGTGCAACTGCCTTCAGCGCCCAAACTGAGCGGGAACAAAAAACCAGCTTTTTCTGCGGCGTCTTGCAGGTTGTGCAAAATGCAACCCGCCTCCATGGTCATCGTCAGATTATCGGGGTCTATGGCGCGTACTGCGTTCATGCGCTGTAAGCTCAGCACAATCTGCTGGCCCGACGCATCAGGTACCGAGCCGACCACCAGGCCCGTATTACCCCCTTGCGGCACGATGGATGTGAACGTGTTCGCGCAGGCCTTGACCACAGCGGCCACTTCGGCGGTCGAAGCCGGACGCACTACTGCCAAAGCTTTGCCAAATGCACGTTTGCGCCAATCATTCTCCCAGGCACTTAAATCGGCGCTGGGGTCAGCATGTGTCAGCACATGCTCAGCGCCACAAATCTGGCGCAAGTTGTCCAGTAAAGCACTCATACCACCTCCTGCAAGGGACCCAAAGCCTTTGCGTCCTTCAATCGCAAGCGCACATGCAATGCGCAAGCCACAAACAAAACCAAACACAACAGCACTTCCAACCCTGCCAATGCATTCGACGGCCATTTGTCACCCCAGGCGCGAACCACGCCCTCGGTGAAGTAAATCCAGATCAGCAGGCTTAACCACCGGTAGGTGTACATGCGGTTTTTCAGCAAACCGGCCAAGGGCAGGCACAATGGGAGCACCTTGATCGCCAACCAAGTGCCGCCAGGTCGCAAAGGCGCCAGCCACAGCTCCCAGGCAAGACCCAAGGCAATCAGGCCCAGTAAACTGCCCACCGCCAAAATGCGGGTCAACACCACATGAAAAGCAGGTGCAGGTAGGGGGGAAAGGACGGTAGGTTCTGAATTCGTATGCATGTCGGTGGCATCATACAGAGCATGAACCGAATAGACCGTCTCCAAAAGAGCTTGGCACAGCGCTGGCAATACTTACTGCACTTTGAATGGCGCCAAATGGGCCATATGTTGCACGAGCGATTTCGTGATGCTCGCTTGGGTTTGACCGCCAGTTCACTCACCTTCACCACTGTTTTGGCGTTGGTGCCGTTGTTTACCTTGGGCTTGGCCATTTTCACAGCTTTTCCGGTGTTTGCCAAAGTGCAAGACCAACTGCAGCAGTGGTTGGTCCAGAGTTTGGTGCCCGAGAGTATTTCGCGGCAAGTGCTGGGCTCCCTCACCCAGTTTTCCCGTAAAGCCAGCCGACTTGGGACTGTGGGTTTTGTGGCGGTCATTGCCACTTCGCTGGCCTTGATGCTCACGATCGAGCGCACCATGGGCCAAATTTGGCGTGTCTCGCGCCCGCGTCCGCTCGCCCAAAGGGTGTTACTTTATTGGGCCGCGCTGACATTGGGCCCTTTGATGCTGGGTGGCAGCTTGGCCATTACTTCGTATGTGGTCTCGGCCAGCGAAGGCGTGGGCGTCATGCCCAATGACCTTCGCTTTGTGCTGGACACGATCGAATTTGCATTGCTCACGGCCTGCGCTACGGGCCTTTACTATTACGTGCCCAACACGCGCGTGCAATGGCAACACGCTTTGGCGGGTGGACTGGTCAGTTCCATGGGCATCGAGCTGGGTAAAAAAATACTGGCGCTGTACCTGGCCCAAATGCCCACTTATTCGGCCATCTATGGTGCGTTTGCAGCCGTTCCCATTTTGTTGGTTTGGATCTACGTGGCCTGGGTGATTGTGTTGGTCGGTGCTTTGATTGCCGCCAGTTTGCCTGAAATGGGTCGCCATGCATTACGCCGTCGCAGTGGTGCGGGCTGGTCATTCCGTTTGGCGCTCGAAACTTTGACGATCTTGAATGATCTGAAAAACACCCCGCCCTATGGCTTGAGCTTGAGTGAGTTGTCGCAGACATTGCGCATAGAACTTCGTCATGCACACCGTGTAGTTGAAGTACTTCTTGAGCTTGAATGGATAGGGCAGCTGCGGCCCTTGGGTCAAGACCTGACATACCGTTACGTTGTATTGATCGATGTCCGTGTCACCCCTTTGGCGCCTTTGGCCGATGTCTTGCTAATTTCTCGATTCGAAGAGACTCAAGCTGTTTGGCGACAGTTTGGTATAGAACGGCTTAAGTTAGGTGAAGTACTTTTAAAATAAATTATTTTTTAGAAAATTGGAAGTATCCATTGGTGCATCAGAATTTTTGCCGACTGGGGCTGCCATGGTGTTCCAGTCAATTACAAAAAAACTGCACAAACCAATGATGGCTTTCACCCTGCGCGGCGTGGCCTTGGCGGGGCTCAAGGAAGCAGGTTCAGGCGTTTAGACACTGAATGCCGCATTCAAGAATCCCCTGAATCTGGCCCGTCCGCCCCGCACCGGTGTGTGGGTGAGTTGATACCCCGGAAAGCGTTGCAGAAAGCGGCCAATGGCAATTCGGCCTTCGAGCCGCGCCAGGCTCAGCCCAGCACATTGGTGAATGCCAAAACCAAAGGCCAGGTGTTTACCGTCGGTTCGTTGCAGCTTGAGTTGTTCAGGGTTGGTAAATTGTGCGGGATCTCGGTTGGCGGCACCAATGCACAGCGTGACCAAAGCGCCTGCAGGCAGTTGCACGCCCCCCACCTGGCTCGCTTGCAAGGCGCGCCGGTTGCCAAGTTGGTTGGAAGACTCAAAACGCAAAAATTCATCCACTGCCAAGTTGAGGACGGCGGCGTGCGAAGCCTCATCACTGGCCTGCGCCATGCGTTGCAATAACTGCGCTTGTTCAGATGGATTTTCTTGCAGGCAAATGAGGGCGTTGCCGATCAAGTTGGTGGTGGTTTCGTGGCCCGCATTGAGCAAAAACTGGCAGTTCTGCAGGAGTTCGATTTCGCTCAGTTGCTCGCCGTTTTCACCTTGGATCAAGCGGGTAAGTACATCGCGCTCTGGGTCGCCAGGCTGCTTGCGACGCTCAGCCACCAGGCCTTGGAGGTAGGTATAAAAATCGCGCACGCTGCGGTGACCCAGGGCTTCTTGCGCGGGCGTGAGACGGGGCTCCAAAGCGCCCAGAATGGCCAACGACCAGCCGCGCAATGGGCTGCGATCGGCATGCGGAATGCCCAGCAGGTTGCCAATGATTTCGACAGGGATGGCACTGGCAAAGTCTTCAATCAAATCGCCGCCGCCTTGCGTATGCACCTGATCGAGTAACTGGTCTACCAAGGTCACCAAGCCTGGCGCAAGATCGTCGATGGCGCGGCGTGTCAATGCCCCCATGATGAGCTTGCGCACCCGCGTGTGCAACGGCGGGTCGTTGAAAACCAGGCTGTTGGTGTGGTGCTCGAACAAAGGCGCGTCATGGCCCGGCAAGGCATAGGGCGCGTCGTTGTAAGGGGGGTTGTTGTACTTGGGGCCAAACTCCACTTTTTTGTCGGCGCTGAAGGTCTGTGCATCACGGTACACCGCGACCACATCGGCGTGGCGGGTCAAAAAATAAGAGCCATCAGGCATGCGTTTGATCGGCTCATGTTTTTGCAATAAGGCATAGACCGGATAGGGATTGGCCAAAAAATCGGCTGGTAACGCATGCAAATCCAAATCACGGGCAATGGTTTGTGCCCGCGCAGGCGACATAGGTGGGGTGATCTTTGCGCGTATATCGTCAGAGGTCATGGCTTCAGAAATTCCACCAGTGCATGCAGCACCGCATCAGGGGCCTCGGTCATCAAGGAGTGGCCCGCTTGGAGTTGCACGACCTGGCCGTGTTGTGCTTTTCGGATCAGGCTTTGGGCGGCTTTGGGGGGCGTCATTTGGTCGTGTTGGCCCAGCACAAAGAGGGTCGGGCATTGCACTTTTGCCATGGCCTCTTCGCCCAGCGCGTAGCTGTCGCAGGCTTTGAATCCAAGATGAAAAACGTTGGCCTGCGTGTTGCTGGCAAGCACACGGCGCATGAGTGCTTTGCTGCCGCCATACAGCCAGGTGCCCGGTCCCAGCGCAGAGGGCGGAGGCGCGAGCATCGAATGTGAAAAGGTGTTGACCATGTCAATCGCCTTCATGGGTGTATGCAACGCGCCATCGAGCAGGGCCTGCGAGACGCGCATCGGGAAGGCGGTACCAACCAAGACCAATTGGCTGACGCGCTCAGGTGCAAGGGCCGCCGCTTGCAAGGCAATCAAGGAGCCCAAACTGTGCCCAATCAATGCGGCTTTGGACACCCCTGCCGCGTCGAGCAAAGCGATGATGGTGTGGGCGGCTTGTTCGACGCTTTCGGGGTGCGGGCCTTCGCTTTTGCTTTGACCGGGCAGGTCAATGGCCAACACGTTCCAGCCGTGGTGCGCCAAATACCGGGTTTGCAAAATCCAGACACTGTGGTCGTTGAGCACACCGTGGATGAACACGGCGGTAGGCTGCGCAGGGTTAAAGGGTTTGCCACCCGTGTAGGCAAAGAGTGCGTGGTCTTGAACTGTGATTTTCATGCTCAAGCACCTGCTTTCTCAGCGACTTTGAGGGCTTTTTTCAAGTCAGCGATCAGGTCGTCGGGGTCTTCCAAGCCGATGGACAAGCGGATGGTGCCAGGGCCAATGCCTGAGCCTTGGAGGGCCTCATCGCTCATGCGGAAATGGGTGGTGCTGGCGGGGTGAATCACCAGGCTGCGGCAGTCGCCCACGTTGGCCAGGTGGCTGAAGACTTGCAAGGCTTCAATGAACTTTTGACCCTGAGTGCGCGTGCCTTGGATGTCAAAACTGAACACCGAGCCCGCGCCGCGGGGCAAGAGTTTTTGGGCCAAGGCATGCGAGGGGTGGCTCTGCAGCATCGGGTGGCCCACACGACTGACCAGGGGGTGGCTGGCCAAAAACTGCACCACTTTTTCGGTGTTGCTCATGTGGCGGGCCATGCGCAAGGGCAGGGTTTCAATGCCTTGCAAAATCAGCCAGGCGGTGTGCGGGCTCATGCAGGCGCCAAAGTCGCGCAGGCCTTCGCGGCGGGCCCGTAGCAAAAAGGCGCCGACGGTACTTTCTTCGCTGAAGACCATGTTATGAAAGCCTTCATAGGCTTGTGTCAGTTCGGAGAATTTGCCTGACTTGTCCCAATCAAAGCTGCCACCGTCTACGATGACACCACCGATAACGGTTCCATGCCCAGATAAAAATTTGGTGGCCGAGTGGTAAATCAAATCAGCACCATGCTCAAAGGGCTTGATCAGCCAAGGCGAAGTCAAGGTCGAGTCCACCAACAGGGGCACGCCGTTGTCATGGGCAATGGCACTGATCTGCGGAATGTCCAGCACATCCAGGCCCGGGTTACCCACCGTTTCGCCAAAAAACAATTTGGTATGAGGGCGCACGGCGGCTTGCCAAGCGTCCAGGTCGCCAGGATTGACAAACGTGGTTTCAATGCCAAAGCGACTGAGCGTGTAATGCAGCAGGTTGTGTGAGCCGCCATACAAAGCGGTGGACGCCACAATGTGCGAGCCGGCCCCCATGAGTGTGGCAATGCTCAGGTGCAAAGCCGCTTGGCCGCTGGCCGTGGCGATGGCACCAATGCCGCCTTCCAGCGCGGCTACCCTTTGCTCCAGCACCGCATTGGTCGGGTTGCTGATTCGGCTGTAGACATGGCCGGCTCTCTCCAGATTGAACAAGGCAGCGGCCTGGTCGCTGGACTCGAAGACGAAGGAGGTGGTCAGGTGAATCGGCACGGCGCGGGCACCCGTGGTGGGGTCGGGTGCGGCGCCTGCGTGCAGGGCCAAGGTGTCAAAACCGGGATCGGCGTAACCTGACATGGGACACTCCTGAAAAATAGTGACGAAACGCTTGTGCAAGCGCAAGCCGGGATGAAGTTTGTGTATTGTGGGCTAAGTAAATCAGCTTGCATGGCACGCAAAAGACAATTTCTTCTGTGCTGCAGCGGCAATCTGGGCTATATTGTTTTACCGCAAAATAGTTTCGCGGTTTGAAGTTGATTCACGCACATTGGAGACCGCCATGAAAGTCAGTGACATCCTTCGCGTCAAAGGCACCACCTTGTTCACGGTCACTCCGTCGCAGCCCTTGTCTGAGGCTGTAGACGTCATGTCGGAGAAAGATATTGGCTCTTTGGTGGTCATGGAATACGGCGACTTGGTGGGCATGCTCACATTCCGTGAGGTCATTCATGCGATTGTCAAAAATGGGGGGCAAATCGGTTCGATGACTGTGCGCTCTGCCATGGATGAATATCCCATGACGTGTACCAGTGAAACCGACCTAGACGAAGTGCGCCGCATGATGCTGGACCGCCATGCCCGATACATGCCGGTGATGGACAAACGCATGTTGGTGGGCGTGATCAGTTTGTACGACGTGGCCAAGGCGGTGGTGGACAGCCAGAACTTTGAAAACCAGATGCTCAAGGCTTACATCCGTGACTGGCCGAGCGAAGAAGCGCCGCAGCCCAAAGGCGCTGTGGCTCAATAAGCAACGCAAAGACGATGGCGTTAACCCCTTGCGCGAGAACTGATCATTCGGGTGCTGATATCTTTGGCGGCACGCATCACGAGTTGGGCCAGTTTGTTCACGTCAATCACCGACATCCGTTGAACCGAGGTGACCAGAGACAGGGCGCCAGCAACGCTGCCATCGGCATGGTGCAAAGGCGCTGCTAAGGCAGACAGATTGGTTTCAAGTTCGCCATGGGACAGGTAATAACCCGTTTTGCGGATCTGGCTGTAATAGCGCCTGAAACTGGGCCAGTCGGTAGGCAGGCCTGCAGCGGCCACCTCGTCGGTGCGTGAGTCCAAAAGCTTGTGCAAAGCGGTGGGCGTCCAGCCCGCCAGAATCACTTTGGGCGCACCACCTTTGAACAACGGTCGTGGACGTCCCCGGCCATAACTCAAATTGGCCGGTGCCTGGCCCAATTCCCGATGCGTGTCGAGTAACTGATGTCCCAGTAGTGCCGAGACCACGCAGTCCAGGCCAGTCTGCGCCACCAATTCTTTCATAAATGGAATGCCGTGTTGGAGCACAGGATCAGCCTGACGGATGTAGTGGTCCAGCACGATGATGCGGGGTCCCAGTGTGTATTGCGAGTCTGCGCTGCGCTGAAGGAGGCCCGATTCGCTGAGCATCCGGACATAGCGATAGCCCGTCGGCAATGACACTTGAAGGGCTTCGCTGATGTCGTCGGCCGTCCATTGCAAGCGTTGATCGGTAAACAGGTCAAGCACGCTGAGCATGCGTGAGAGGCTGGAATCGGCTTTGTCGTTCATCTTGTCAATGCGTTGCTTCAACCTCTGGAAGCAAGCCAAGGCAGATGCGATCCAGCTCGCTGGCGCTGCGCGCCACACCGGCGATGTAGCGATCAGGGCGCAGCAGCACGGCATTGAGGTGCTGGTTTTGCAACCACCTCAGGAGGAGGGGATCGGTCGCGATAAGCACCACGGCGCCGAGGTGTTGCCAGCGCTGACGTGTGGAGTCGCTGACTTTCGCCAACACTTCTGGGGTGCCGATCACTGCGAAATGAATGCCAAGGACTTGGTCGAGCAGACGGCCATCTGCCAGTTCGGGTTGCGGAAAAATTTGTCCAACCGGTCCGGCATCGCCAAGCCAGAAACCGGGCCCCAGACGGGGTGTTGGAAATTCGAAAATGGTAGGCTGCCCCGCCTTGAACTTGGCATCCCGCGCGCGGGCGGCTTGGGGGTCGGTGGTCTGAATGATGTCGCCCAATCGCACAGCCAATTCAATGAATGCGTGAACATGCGGCGAACGTTCGCTTTCGTAGGTGTCCAGCAGTTCTTCGCCCACCCGGCCATGCAGCACAGCGTCGAGTTTCCATGCGATATTGGCCGCATCCCGAATTCCAGCACACATCCCTTGTCCCAAAAAGGGGGGCGTTTGGTGAGCGGCGTCACCGGCCAACATCAATCTGCCACGACGCCAGCCTTGACCCAAGATGGAGTGAAAGGTGTAAATCACGGCGCGCTCAATCTCCGCCTGCTCGGGTTGGACCCAGGGGCTGACCAGTTTCCAGAGCATGTCGGGTTTCACCATTTCTGCGGGATCGTCACCGGGCATCAGCATGATTTCCCAACGGCGACGCTGGCCCGTGACGTTGCAGTAGGTCATGGGGCGCACCGGATCACAATGCTGCACCGTGTGGTCCGGCAGTTTGGGCGCATCCGTTGTGAGGAGCACATCAAATACCAGCCAGGGCTGGTGCAGACCCAAATCTGTCATGGGTGTGCCCATCACTTTGCGCACCAATGAACGAGCCCCGTCACAGCCCACGACATAACGGCTCATCACTGAAAAGCAGGTGCCTGTTGAGATGCTTTTCACCAGCAGGCTGGCACCCTCATCGTTCTCGTCTATCGCCACCACTTCGTGCTGGGTGTGCACCTGCACGCAGGCAAAGCGTTTCACGCCTTGGCGCAGAACCGCTTCCAATGCGGGTTGGTGAAAATAATGGTTGGTGGCACATCCGTGAGGACCACGCGCATGGGTACCACCGCGTATCAACAGGGTTTCGCCTTGTGCATTGTTGAAATGCATGCCCGTCAGGCCGGGGCGTGCGATGGTTTCTACCTCGGCTCGCAGACCTGCTGTTTCAAAAACCCGCATGACCTCGCCATCGAAATGGACCGCGCGGGGCAGGGCGTAAATGTCGGCGTCTTTTTCAATCACAACGGTTGACAGACCGTATTGACCTAACAAGTTCGCCAGCGTCGCCCCGGTCGGGCCATAACCAATGATGGCCACATCGAACACTGCATCGTTCATGCCGAGTAGCCCATCAAGCGTTCCATGCTGGCGAGCCACTCGGCGCGGCTCTGAAACCTTGGACGGCTGCGGGCCAGTTTTTCGGACTGGGCCATCACGATCTCATCGTTTTGATCCAGATCGATCGCTTCGCGCAGGGGTTGTTCGCAGTACCAAGGCGTGTCCATGAAAACTTCAAGGCGGTTGCCTTCGGGGTCACGGAAATAGATCGATATCGCATTGCCGTGTGTGGCGCACACCAAATCCGAAACGTCAGGGTCGGCATTGACGCGGTCCCGCACTTCGCGCAGGGTGGCCAGATCTGGCACGCGCATTGAAATTTGATTGATCACGCTGAAGGCCAAATCGGCAGGGCGACCCGTGGCCAGCACAAGCTGGTGATGTTCGGTGGGGTCCCGGCTGAAGAACTTCAACTGAACCGGACCGAGGTCGCCTTGGTCCGTCTCAAAGAAGCACATGACGTCTTTGTAAAAACGGGCCATGCGTTCGAGGTCGCGGACATAAAAGCCCATGTGGCTGAAAGTCAATGCGTTTCGGTGTGCGAGTGGGTTTGACATGGTCCAGCGCCTTATTTTGAAAAATTGAATAGATTTTAGGCAATTTATTTTGTAAAAAACTAATGGTTTATCCTATTATGATAATTT
>Ga0214919_10009266_pt1 | contig 12720 bp, 9 predicted proteins | sample LL1503_MetaG_FD_177994 | JGI IMG/M metagenome (GOLD analysis project Ga0214919, IMG submission 177994) | Freshwater microbial communities from Lake Lanier, Atlanta, Georgia, United States - LL-1503 | ecosystem: Environmental > Aquatic > Freshwater > Lake | place: USA: Georgia | collected 2015-03-15
CCATGCGGCCCCGAACGTCTGGTGGAATCGACTGATTCCACATCGTGCCTCGAAACATGCCGCTTATGGAGTCGGCCGCGCCGGCCCAGAACAGACCCAGTACGGCAACAGCTAATGAAGAGGTCCAACCAAAGATGGCGATACCAATACCCCACAGAGCGGCAGCTAGCGCCACGGTTCGTCCGTAGTGATGAATGCGCACCGTCCACTTCGAAGTCAAGCTCGCCACGAGCGCGCCCAGTGGCATGGCGGCGTAGAGCGCCGCTAGTGCGTACGTCTGGTCGAAATGATCGGCGACGAAGGGAAGCATAAACATGGGATAGGCCAGCATCATGGCGGCGAGGTCCACTAGATATGTGCCAAGGAGATCGCGACGGCCAACGGCATAGGCAAAGCCGACGCGCAAGCTGGCGAACGAAGGTCGACCCTCGCGGTCCGGTCGAACCACGGCCTTGATACCGAATAGAAATCCCAGCGAAACGGCAAAGGTCACAACGTCGGCGATGTAGACCACTCGACAGCCGTACATAACGGCCACAAAACCACCAATGGCGGGGCCCACGATGGCCCCAAAGGTCCATCGAAACATTCCGAGAGCCGAAGCCTGACGTTGCATCTCGTGGGGAACGAGCTCTTGATTGAGCGCATCGAGACTGGGCCGTTGCAGGCCATCGCCCACGGCCACGAACGCCACCACGATGTACAGCATTAGAGCACTCGGATGAGCCAGGGAGGCATTGATGATGAGTGCAATGGCGGCGCACATCAAGCCAAATTCAGAGGCAAGAACAATGTTGCGGCGGTTGAAGTGATCGGCAATCACCCCGCCGTACAGCCCAAAAATGATTAATGGTGCCAACTCGACGAGACCAATCACACCAACGGCGAATGCCGAGTTAGTCAACTGCTTCAGCTGATAGGCCACGGTGACGTACGTCGCTTGACTTCCAATGTTTGTTACAAACCCCGAGGCGTAGAGGCGGCGATAGGTTGCCGACGCCCGCAACGGGGAGAGATCAAGACCCCAGCTCGCACTAGTCATTCAGTGGTGCGCCGTCCACCCAGCCCCGGGCCTCGTCGTAGTGACGAAGAATCCGAGCGGGTATTCCCCCGAGCACGACGTGGTCGGGGAACTCGCCTCGCACAACTGCTCCAGCGGCCACGACCGAATTACGGCCGAGTGTGGTGCCCGGCAAGATCACAACATTGGCGCCGAGCCAACTACCTGAACCAATTTTGACGGCGCCCTCTTTGGTCGCCTGCCACCCCACGGGAGCGTCGATGTCCTCGTAGCCATGGTTCTGATCAGTGATGTAGACGTAGGGCCCGGTTTGGATCTCGTCACCGAGTTCAATCGACCAATGTCCGATGATGTGCGAACCACGACCAATGATGCACTTGCGACCGATACGCACGACTGGATTCGAGAGCATGGTCTGTCCGGGACCCATACCGGCCGTGAGGCAGACGTTGGGCCCGACCATAGTCTCGTCGCCGATGGAGAGATAGCCCTCGTTGTAAATAACGCCTTGCGGAGCGAGGAGGGCCGCCCCGGAACCGAAGTAGTGGAAGGTTTTGGCGTATCGATCTTCTTGACCAATAATCGCGGTGTCGTTGAGGAAAGAACGAACGGAACGAATAACTGCGCCCAATCGCCGGCGTCGCCATCCTCGAAGTCTCACGAAGCAACGCTACCGGTGATTACCAGGTGCGCAGTTTGGCAACCACCTCACACGATGTCCGAATAAAAAAGGAAAACTCGGGGGCCGGAGCCCAGCCATCGTGTGAGGTGCTGCGAGCGTTACCTACTCAGCGGAGATCGGGGCGTCGGCGTCAATTTCGAGCTCGGCGTCGCCGTCAACTGGCTTGAGCAAATTGGCTAAGTGCTCTCGAACGCGAGCGTCAATTTCCAACATCAACTGAGGGTTCTCCCGGAGGTAGCCCTTTACGTTCTCGCGACCCTGACCCAGTTGTTCACCTTCGTAGGTGAACCAGGCCCCGGCCTTCTTGACGAAACCGAGCTCCACGGCAACTTCCAGCACGGAGCCTTCGCGGCTAATGCCCTGTCCGTACATGATGTCGAATTCGGCCTGCTTGAAGGGTGCGGCCACCTTGTTCTTCACGACCTTGACGCGGGTGCGGTTACCGATGACTTCCGTACCGTCCTTGATCGCTTCGATACGACGAATGTCCAGGCGCACCGAGGAGTAGAACTTCAAGGCCCGACCACCAGGTGTTACTTCGGGGCTTCCGTACATCACACCAATCTTTTCCCGCAACTGGTTGATGAAGATCGCAACGGTATTCGACTTATTGAGATTTGCCGTCAATTTACGAAGCGCCTGGCTCATCAAACGGGCCTGCAGACCAACGTGGCTGTCGCCCATCTCGCCTTCGATTTCGGCACGGGGGGTCAGTGCGGCAACGGAGTCGATGACGAGTACGTCAAGTGCGCCGGAGCGAATCAGGGTGTCGGCGATTTCCAAAGCCTGCTCACCGTTGTCGGGTTGGCTGATGTAGAGCTCGTCGACATTGACACCAATGGCGCGGGCGTAGACCGGGTCGAGTGCGTGTTCGGCGTCGATGTAGGCACAGACGCCACCATTGCGCTGTGCTTCGGCAACGACGTGCAAAGCCAGCGTCGACTTACCGGAAGACTCGGGACCGTAGACCTCAACGATGCGGCCCTTAGGTAGGCCACCAACGCCGAGCGCCATGTCGAGTGCGAGCGAACCAGTTGAGATTGACTCAATGCTCATGCTCAAGTTGTCGCCCATCTTCATGATGGAGCCTTTACCGAACTGCTTCTCGATTTGTCCGAGTGCTGCTTCGAGTGCCTTGCTGCGATCTTCGTTTGCCATTTCACGTACCTGTTCTCTCTTTGTCATGGACCCACCGTAGAAATCCTCTGTGACAACGGTCGGTTTCTGTCAACGGCAACGTACTACGAACAAGTGTTCGCTTCAAGGATTATTTCTAAAAATACTAAAATCCCTGATGAAAGTGTGTGGCCCGACAGTTATAGCCGGATGGAGACACCTCTGGAGTGCGCCGTTAGTCAACAAGTGCTTGGTAGACAACCTGTTGCAAGTGGCGCCGCACTGGGTAAGTGGAGCTCGGTAGAAGCTGGGTGAAGAAGGTGACCGTCAAATCTTCGACGGGGTCAACCCAGAAGGTTGTCGAAGCGGCGCCGCCCCAAGTGAAGAGTCCCTCGGCCGCCCCCGTCGCGTTACGCGCCCGATCCATCAAAACAGCAAAACCGAGACCAAAGCCCATTCCCGACATCTCGGTTTCGGAAAACGAGTCGCGAGCCACTGCCGTGAGGTCTTGATTGCCGGGCAAGAAGTTCTCGGTCATGAGCGAGATGGTGCGGGGGCTGACGAGGCGAACCCCGTCGAGCTCTCCGCCGTTGAGCAACATCGTCAAGAACCGGTTGTAGTCGTGTGCCGTTGAAACGAGTCCCCCGCCTCCCGACTCGAGGGAACCTTCGCGATAAGCACCTTGGCCCATCTTGGGATACGGGAAGGCTTCACCATTTACTGGGATGTAGAGCTGCGCGACACGTTCGTGCTTCTCTTCGGGTGCGAAGAAAGAAGTGTCGTACATCTTGAGGGGGCCGAGAATCCGTTCCTGAAAGAACTGGCCGAGACTCATGCCACTCCACAGTTCGACGAGATACCCCAGAACGTCTGTGGCCACTGAGTAGTTCCAGGCTTCGCCTGGATTGAAGAGCAACGGTGACGTGCACCAGTCGTTCACGGCCTGCTCGAGTGTGGCGTCCTTCGGCCAACCAAATTCGTAACCCTTCAGTCGGTAGATCGCATCCACGTTGTGACCGTAGGTAAAGCCGTAGGTCAGGCCGGCCATGTGGCTCATCAGGTGCCAGATGCGAACTGGCTCCGTGGCCGCCACCGTGGTGGGGTTAGCTGGTGCTCCACCGCTATAGACCCGAGGCTCACGCAGTGCTTCGATCCACTTACCCGCCGAATCGTTCAAATCGAACTTGCCCTCTTCGTGCAGCATCATCGCCGCAATCGTGGTGATGGGCTTGGTCATTGAATAGATTCGCCAAATGGTGTCGTCTTGGACGGGCTTATCTAATTCGCGGTCGGCGTGTCCGCCCTTGCCGACGTAGGCCAACTGCCCGCCGCGCGAGACGGTGGCGAGCCAACCAGAGAGCTTGCGCTGGTCGACAAAGTCATTAAAGAAGTCGTCAATGCGTGAAAGCCGATGAGAATCAAACCCCAACTCTTCGGGATCGGCGTGTGGGCGAAGTGAACTCATAACTGCTCCCTAGTTGGTTGGTTTTGAACTTATCGCTGGCCATCAAGGACGCGACGAAGTACATCGAGTCCACTGATGGCGCTGTAGGCACGAATGCGGGGACGATCGCCAGGTAGTTGCAACATCGTGCTCCCACTTTCGGCACCGAGCGACCAACCAATAAACACGTTGCCTGGGGCGTGACCGTCTTGGCTGTCGGGACCGGCCACACCGGTGAAGGCCAAGCCGACGTCAGAACCCAAAACGCGACGAGCGCCACGCGCCATTGCTTCGGCCGCTTCAGCTGACACAACGGGGCCAGGAGTAAGTCCTAGGAGGCCGTACTTCACGTCCGAGGCGTAACTAACCACGCCGCCGCGGAACCACTGAGAGGCACCCTCCACGTTGACGAGACGACTGGCCACGAGTCCACCGGTGAGCGATTCGGCAAGACCAAGCGTCAAGCCTTGTTCGAGTAGATGTTGGGCGACGGCGTATTCCATCGTTTCATCGTCGGTCCCGAAAATAATGTCGCCGAAGGCGGCGTTCAAGATGGCCCGGACGACTTTCTCTTCGGCGTCCAGAAGCGTTTGCGCGTGGGCATCATCATCACCACGGGCCGTGATGCGGACCTTGATGCCTTCGATACCGGAGGCCAGAAAGGCAATCGTTACCCGATCGTCGTCGACCAGAGTGTCGAATCGACTCGAGAGTGCTTCGGCGAGTCCCGACTCGCTGGCGCCCCACGTCTTTAAGACGCGACTCGTGATGACCGAGGAGGCGCCCGCCCGCATCTTGAGGTCGGGCAGGATGGCACGTTCAAACATTTCTGAGAGTTCGTAGGGAACACCGGGCGCGGCGTAGATGACCTTTTGGCCCACGGGGCAGATCAGGCCAGGGGCCGTGCCGCGGCGCTGTTCAATGACGCTCGCTCCGCGAGGGACGTCGGCCTGCAGAAGATTGTTGTCAGGCATCGTCCGGCCGCGCGAGGAGAACATCGCTTGAATCACTGCTACGAGTTCTTCGCGACGCTCAAGCGGCACGTTCATGACTTCGGCAATAGCTTCTCGAGTGATGTCGTCTTGGGTGGGACCGAGACCCCCACAGACAATTACCGCATCACTACGCGCTAGCGCAGTGCGGAAAGCGAGAACGATGCGATCGTGGTTGTCACCGACGTGCTGGTGGAAGTGACAGGCAATGCCGTTAGCGGCGAGCTGCTCGCCGAGCCACTGGGAGTTGGTATCAGCAATCTGACCGAGCAGTAGCTCAGTTCCGACTGCGACGATTTCAACTCTCACTGGACCACCAACTTCTTGCCGCCGATGTAGTACTGATAGCCCGTGATGATGGTGAGTGCAACCGCCACCCACAACGTTCCGACGGTGAGCCAGTGAACATCGGTGACGCCAGGAATGACACAGAAGGCAATAGCCAGGTCTTGCACCACCGTCTTGATTTTTGGCAACGATCCCGCTGGAATCGAAATACCCTTCTTGCTCATCTTGCTGCGATACCAGGTCATCCACAACTCGCGGGCCGTGATAATCAAGACGGGCACAATCCACATGAAGTGCTCGTATACGAGGGCGTAGAGCGAACCGAGCACAACGACTTTGTCGGCGAGCGGGTCAAGAAATGCACCCGAGCGCGTCGTACCCTGGCGACGGGCCACGATGCCGTCGAAGTAGTCCGAAACGGCGGCGATGAAACCAACCACGGTTGAAATCCACGATGCCCCGGTAGAGACAATTAACCAGATAAAGACGGGCGTAATGAAGAGGCGAAAGGCCGTTAGGAGATTGGCCGGCGTCAGCAGGGCCGTCTCACCGTACGTCTTCTTTTGATCACTCATGCGAGTCTCGCTTCAAGATCGGTCCCCTGGCTGCCCACAATGAGACAGTCAACCATCGACCCAACAGGTATCTGGTCATCTACCAAGATAACGCCGTCAATTTCGGGGCATTCACGCACGCTGCGCGCGATACCCGGCTCATCAATCAAGAGACGCTGCGTAGTCCCTACCAAATCGTCACGCTTACGAGCCGTGATGGTGTCTTGTAGTTCGCTCACTTCGCGCAGACGTTCCATCGCCAGTTCAGCGGGGATTTGGTGTTCCATGGCGGCGGCCGTGGTGCCAGTCTCTGCGGAGTACGGGAAGAAGCCGGCCCAATCCAATTGGGCGGCCTCGACGAACTCCAAGAGCTGGGAGTGATCATCTTCAGTTTCACCGGGGTATCCGAGGATGAATGAGGAACGGAATGCGGCGTCCGGCTCGGCACGCCGAATAGCTTCGATGCGCTCTAAGAAGCGGTCCCCGTCACCCCATCGCTTCATCCGACGAACGTGGGGGCGTGAGACGTGTTGGAGCGAGAGGTCGAAGTAGGGAACGCCCGTCGCGAGGATGGTGTCGATCAACGAAGAGGTCAAGCCCGACGGGTAGAGGTACAAGAGTCGGAGTCGCTCGACTTCTCCCGTCAATTGACGGGTCAGTTCCACCAGCGGCTGCGTGCCACCTTCGTCGAGGACTTCCACAGCCTCACCGAGGGCGTGACGGCGACGATCGTTACCCCAGCTGGCGAGGTCTTGGGCGATGAGCACTAATTCTTTCACGCCACTGGCAACGAGGCCACGAGTTTCGGTGAGCAGATCTTCGGTACTGCGCGAGCGTTGGTCACCGCGGAAGGTCGGAATCGCACAGAAGCCGCAACGACGATCGCACCCTTCAGCGATTTTCAGATAGGCCCACGGGGCCGTAGCGGCGGGGCGGGGCAGATTAAGTAAGTCGAAATCCGACGTGGGGCGCTGACCCAGCTTCACGGGAGTCGAGGTGGTCAGACTCTCACCAAAGCCGGCCACGAGATCAACTTCCGGAAGGGCCTCAGCGAGTTCGTCACGGTATCGCTCGGCCATACAACCCGTAACGACCAGGCGCGCTCCGGCGAGTTTGCGGTCGGCCATCTCGAGAACGGTTTCAATCGACTCTTCACGCGCCGATTCAATAAAGGCGCACGTATTGACGACGACCAGGTCGGCCTCTTCGGCCGAGTCGGCCGGAACGTAGCCCTGGCCACCTAGTAGACCCGACAACTTGTCCGAGTCGACGTGGTTCTTGGGGCATCCGAGGGTCTCAACCCAGTACCGCATTGTGCCCCTTATCCCAGTTACGTCATTACTGCGGTTGATACTTCCTGGCGGAGAGGGAGGGATTCGAACCCTCGGGCCCACTTTCGCAGGCCGCATTCTTAGCAGGAATGTGGTTTAAACCGAACTCACCCACCTCTCCAGACTTGTCATCTTAGCCCTACTTTCTGCACTGCGAAAGAGGCAAGAATTCGTACGTTGCCCGACCAATGGAGCCGGTCTCGTCCTCACCCTACGTACCCGACCTAGCTGCGAGCACTCGCTGCCTTAGAAAACAGACAGTGGTTTTGGGGATACTGGCACTCGTCTACGCACAAGGTTCCAAGATGAGGTCTAACCACCCCCGCCCAACAGTTTTTTGACAGCCCTAGTCAACCGAAAACGATTGACTTCTTATCGCGAGTGCCTAAGACGCAGCAGCGCGGAACTCCGGCAGCAGACGCAACAGATCGATGAGTTCTTGGTCTCGATCCCACGTCAACAGTTCGAATGCTTCGTCCAATGTCACCCAGCGAAGTTCATCTACTTCTTCGTTGGGAGCGAACTCGCCACTGATGGCTTCCATGAGGTAGTAGGCCACAATTTTTGGCCGGCCCTTGCGGTGGGTGTAATTCGTTGAACCGATAAACCGTTGAATCCTCGCCGTTATGCCTGTTTCTTCCACAACTTCTCGGAGAGCGGCTTCTTCGAAGGATTCGCCTTCATCGAGCTTCCCCTTGGGGAAGGTCCAGTCGCCACGGGCTTCGCGGTAGACCACGGCCACTTTGTCAGGGCCACGACGAGATGAGCGAAACAAAACACCACCGGCCGCACGAATGAGGTCGTGGGGTTGATCACGCGGAACAATTAATTCTGCATTCATCGTGATGATGTTTTCGCTATCCACACCTTCGTAGAGTAGTAATCATGATTGCCAATTCTCTGCCAATCGGTTGGCGACTTACTATCTACCTGTTGGCGGGCATCGCCGCCGGCATCTCGAACGGTATTGCCGGGGGCGGCACCTTCATCACGTTCCCCACGATGCTGGCCATGGGTATACCGGCCCTACAGGCCAATGTCTCGTCATCCGTGGGGGTCCTCCCCTCCTACGTTGGGGGTATCCGGGGGTACCGCCCGGAGTTGATGCAACGGTGGCCGCTCGTTCGCCAGTTACTCCCCGCCTGCCTCGCGGGCGTTGCTACGGGTGCGTCGCTCCTCCTCCTCGGACGGCCCGAGACGTTTCGCGTCATTGTTCCGTGGCTAATCCTCGCAGCGACGCTTCTCTTTGCCACGGGTCCCGCCATCACTCGTCGCATCGCCCATTTGGGCCACCACGGTCTTCGCACGCGGGCACTCCATATCGGCATGTTCGTGGTCTCGGTCTACGGGGGTTACTTCGGAGCCGGTCTGGGAATCATGCTGCTGGCGCTAATGGGCTTAACACTGCCCGACGACCTTGACACGCTCCAGGGGCTACGCAGCGCACTCTCAACGATTATCAACGCCGCCGCCGCGCTGATCTTTCTGTTTCGAGGCCACCTCGTGGCCGAGGCAGTCATCATGCTGTTTTTCGGGACCTTGATCGGTGGCTACTTCGGCACCAAGCTCATCCGACGTCTCCGTCCAGTTACGGTTCGAATCTTGATAGTGACGATTGGGCTCGCCACGTCACTGAATCTGCTGTTCCGGTAGGCCTATTGCCAAAATGCTATTTGATTAGTAGCATTTTTCTTATGAAGCAATTCTTCTCCTTTCCTAATCCCGTCAATGACGCGGCCGCCCGCACCGTGGCTCTGGGTGTAGTTGCGATGGCCACTGCGGCCCTGGTCTTCAACCAGCCCTGGATTCTCGTTCCCCTTACCTACGGATTCCTAGCCCGCGTCGCCGCCGGCCCCAAGATCAGCCCCCTCGGGACGTTCGCCGTGAAGTTTGCTGCCCCGCGTCTATCAGCGTGGGAAAAGATGGTCGCCGGTCCACCAAAGCGATTCGCACAAGGCATTGGTCTGGCCTTTGCCGCCTCGGCGTCGATCGTCTATCTCACTGCCGGCTGGTCGGCCGCTCGATGGATTCTGCTCCCCTTAATCGCCGCGGCGGCCCTCGAGGGATTTGTGGGCTACTGCTTGGGCTGTGCCATCTTTGCCCAACTGATGAAGGTGGGTTTGATCCCCGAAGAAGTCTGCGCTGACTGCGCTGACATCACTCGTCGCTACGCGACTTCGGGGAAGTAGCGACCTACCAGCTCCCATCGAGGGGCTCTAGTGTTGCCCTATAGATGTGTGGTTCAGGGAGTTGTACATGCGACGCAGATTCGAAGTGGTCCTGGCCGCTTTTGCTGTGTGCATCTCGGTGCTGGTCACCCCACTCAGCGCACAAGCACTCGTTCGCCCTTCCACCATCCACTGGATCTCGCAGGGCATCGATGCCCCACCTGGTTCAACGTTGCTAGGTACAGCCCCCAGCAACACTCGACTCGATCTTCGGGTCGTCCTGGAGCCCAACAATTCAAGAGCGCTCGCACAATTCATTAACGATGTTTCAACCCCGGGCAACCCTCTCTACCGCCACTTCCTCAGTCCGGCCGAGTTCGCCCAACGATTTGGGGCGACGCCCTCCGCCATCGCACTTGTTCGAAGTGAACTACAGAGTACGGGACTCACCGTTTCGTCTCCCAGCCCCAACAACTTGGTGCTTCGAGTAACTGGTAGCGCGACCCAAGTCGCCGCAACCTTCCATACCAAATTGCAGCGCTACCGCGACGTCAGTGGCGAGATTGCGACTGTGGCCACATCACGCATGGGCCTCGCCTCGCCCATTGCCCGCTACGTCGCCGGCATCTCGGGACTGAACGGATTCGGACACCCGCACGCCTCTTCGGCTGTGATCAACGCGAGCGCATCTCGCCCGTCACTAACCGGCCCCACGGCCTGTACGGCCGCGAACAATGCGGCGGCCTCTCGTGGCGCGTACCTCCCAGCTGAAATTGCTCACGCGTACGGCTTAGATACGGCCTACGCCAATGGTTTCAATGGGGCCGGTCACTCCGTAGCAGTAGTCGAATTCGCCGACTACTACCGCAGAGATATGACTACATATCTCAACTGCTTCGGACTCTCCAACAGAATTATTGACGTCGTGATGAACGGAGGCGCAGGGGCCAGTACCGCCGCCGATGGTGGAGCCGAAGTGACGCTTGATCTCCAGCAAATTGCCAGCCTCGCTCCCGGGGCCACGATTTATAACTACATGCATCCCAACGACGACAACGGGTTCGTCGACGAGTTCAACCAGATTGCCATTGACCATCTGGCCGATTCCGTCTCCGTTTCATGGGGTATTTGCGAGGCCGATATTTCGAGCGCCGCCGAACAGCCACTCCTGCAGCAGTTAGCCGCGCAAGGTCAATCCGTCTTTGTGGCGGCCGGTGACTCGGGATCTTCAAGTTGCGCATACAACGCGGAACCCGGTGACCCGACGGTGGCCTACAGCCCAATCGTCGATGACCCGGCTAACTCTCCGTGGGTAACTGGTATTGGAGGACTCTCCGTCACCTCTATCTCTCCACTCGTCCAGACCGTTTGGAACGGTGGCTGTGGCACGCCGTGTGGCGGTGGGGGTGGTTTCTCAAACGTCTACGGCCGTCCCGACTGGCAGGTTGGGTCCGGTGTCACGCTCAACAATCAACGCCAAGTACCTGATATCTCCGTAATGGGCGATCCCCGTACCGGCATGCTGGCCTACTTCGCTGGCGGATGGCAAGCATTCGGCGGAACCTCGATTGGCGCACCAATCCTCGGAGCCATGGCGGCCGTTGGTGCGCAAGCTTGTGGCATCACTAATCTCGGCTTTCTAAACCCTCGGCTCTACCAAATGGCGATTAACGGCACGGGATTCATTGACGTGACCACGGGGTCTAACGACATCTACGGCACGGGCAGCTACAGCGCGACTTCGGGATACGACGTTGCGTCCGGCCTCGGATCACCCAACCCCGCGACTTTTCTGCCCGCCCTCTGCGGACAGGCGCACACTTTTAGTACGTCAAAAACCGGCACCGGGGTCGCCGCGACCTGGACGTTCAACTATTTCTCAAGTGGCACTGCACTGAGCGCCGGTGCTGACACCATAACCATCCACGGAATGGTCTCGGGTGGCTTAAGTACTGACGCGACGAACTACACGATTAATGGAGTACATCCGAGGAGTGTCTCCGTTACCGGAACTGATGCCACCTTGGTGCTGGGCGCTGGTATCGCTCCGCTGGCGGCTGTCGTTGTCGTTGCCTCGGGGGCCATAAACGGGTTCACTTCGGGTTCCAACGTCCTACAAATTTCCGACTCTAATAATTCCTACACGTCGTTCCAGGCCACGCTCACCACCAGTGTCGTCAACGTGATTTCGAGCACCGTGAGTTCCTCACCGGGAGTCGGGACCACGGGTGCCACAGTCCGTGTCACGGTGCGCAATCGTGACCAGGGCACAATCGCCGGTGTCTCGGTAGCTCTCAGAACGCCAGATGGTGTCGGGGTAATTCCCACATCGCAAAACGTCACGGACTTGCAAGGTGTGGCCACCTTCCGTGTTGTTACCGGCCGCGTGGGTCCGGTAAGTATCACCGCCGTCGCGGGGGGTTTGAGATCTGCTGCCGTCTCGACCACCTTCATCAATACGTGGCGTAGCACTACGGCTGCGGTGCCTTCAGCCGTGGGGACAGTCGTGGGCGCGCCGGCCAGTTCAACGAACTGCGGCACCGTGAGCCGGACCAGCAAGGACGCGCTCTACTCCACGCTCTCTTCCGTTGCCTCACTTCTCGTAACGAGCAAGGGCGTGACTCGCGTGCCGAGCGTCGCCTCGGACCCAGACGTAATCGACAATCCGGCCGGTGGCTGTTTCGTTAGTTACGTCGGAAAAGACAGCAAGGTTCGACTCCTCGCCATAGCTAACGGGCGCATCGTAACCACAGTCCTAAACGGCGAGGCCACCGACAAGGCGGCCGTGGCCTCGCCAGGCATCGCGATTGCTAACGGCGTCACCTACGTCGCCAATATCAGCACAACTGGCTACCTCTACGTCTCAGTGGTCAATGGTTCCCAGCTGACGCGGACCAATATTTCAATACTCGATGCAATTCCCAAAGTGACTGGGACGGGTTATGCGTTAGCGCAATCGGTGACAAGCACTGTCGAAGGGCCCTCGATAGCACTGAGAGTGGGCAAGGAAATTTCACTCTTTACCTACAACACCACGTTCGGCACGTGGGATGGCGTCGACATCTCCGGCTGGGCGCGCTGGACGCTCGGTACGAACGCAACCTTTATCGGCAACCCAGCCCTC
>Ga0214919_10009267_pt1 | contig 12719 bp, 12 predicted proteins | sample LL1503_MetaG_FD_177994 | JGI IMG/M metagenome (GOLD analysis project Ga0214919, IMG submission 177994) | Freshwater microbial communities from Lake Lanier, Atlanta, Georgia, United States - LL-1503 | ecosystem: Environmental > Aquatic > Freshwater > Lake | place: USA: Georgia | collected...
ACTCCTGTAGCACCAGTAGGTCCTGTGGTTCCTGTAGCACCAGTAGGACCAGTAGGACCAGTATTACCAGTAGCACCTGTATTTGTTGCTAAACCGGGTAAACCTGTTGGTCCAGTATTACCTGTAGGACCCGTATTTCCAGTAGCACCTGTCTTTTCTGCTGAACCGGGTAAACCCGTTGGACCAATATTACCTGTAGGTCCTGTATTACCAGTAGCGCCTGTATTTGTTGCTAAACCGGGCACGCCCGTTGGTCCCGTATTACCTGTCACACCCGTAGAACCCGTAGCACCAGTAGGTCCAGTATTACCAGAAGGTCCAGTATTTCCTGTATTACCAGAAGGTCCAGTATTTCCTGTATTTCCCGTATCACCTTTATCTCCGTTTCTTCCTGTAGGTCCAGTATTACCTGTAGGTCCCGTATTACCAGTAGGTCCCGTATTACCAGTAGGTCCAGTATTTCCTGTTACTCCTGTAGCACCTGTATTTCCTGTAGGTCCAGTATTTCCTGTAGCACCTGTTACTCCTGTAGCACCAGTAGGTCCTGTGGTTCCTGTAGCACCAGTAGGACCAGTAGGACCAGTATTACCAGTAGCACCTGTATTTGTTGCTAAACCGGGTAAACCTGTTGGTCCAGTATTACCTGTAGATCCCGTATTTCCAGTAGCACCTGTATTTGTTGCTAATCCGGGTAAACCTGTTGGTCCAGTATTACCTGTAGGACCCGTATTTCCAGTAGCACCTGTATTTGTTGCTAAACCGGGCACGCCCGTTGGTCCCGTATTACCTGTTACACCCGTAGAACCCGTAGCACCAGTAGGTCCAGTATTACCAGAAGGTCCAGTATTTCCTGTATTACCCGAAGGTCCAGTATTTCCTGTATTACCAGAAGGTCCAGTATTTCCTGTATTACCAGAAGGTCCAGTATTACCAGTAGCGCCTGTATTTACTGTTGAACCTGGTAAACCCGTTGGTCCAGTATAACCAGTATTACCAGTATTACCAGTAGCACCTGTATTTGTTGCTGTTCCGGGTAAACCTGTAGGACCTGTGTTACCCGTAGACCCAGGTCCGATAACATCTACTGCTATATCAACAGCTTGATCAGTAAGGTTAATATCTGTTTCTAACTGTGCATTTGCCACATTTTGTGCTAATACTGTAGCTATACGAAAAGCATCCGCCTGACTAATATTGGATGATGCTGTCGCTGACCCACTACTTGTTACTAAAAATCCGTAAGAATTTAGTCCACTCGCCTTGGCTGTTGCACCAGCACTAAACATTATATATACATATAATATTATAAATTTTGTAAAATACAATTATATTTAAAACAAAAGACGTCTATTATTTATATCCGCATTTTTGTAATATAAACCAGCACTAACACATAAAAATAATGGCATAGAACTTTCACTAAATTTTATTAAACTATCTTATGTATTATATAAAAAAATGATTATATTATATTTGTATTGAATTACCTCTTCAAAGCAATAAGTTGTTGTAAGAGATTATTATTATGTGCTTTAATAAACTGTTGTATTTTAGTATCTATAAAGTCGTCATAATCGGTCGCATCTTGTCCCGACAAATCACATTTAAATTGTGGTCGGTTCATAATGGTATAAAACTCTTTATGGCTTAGGTAAGTTATTAGTTGGTTGGCAGTCATTTTTTTTTCAGTCATTCTTTGTTCAGTCATTCTTTGTTCAGTCATTATATTTTATGTATGATATATATTTCACGCTAATAAAAAAAATCAATTTTTTATTTTATTTTTTATTTAATTACGTAGTATCTATTCTGTAACACTCATGTTTGAGTTAAACAATTTATTCATATTAATTATTTCGGGCTTTTCGGTTTCATTTGTAAATAATTTATTGATTTGCGAATCATCCCTAAAACGAATCGTATAATTTTGCTGAATATTATTTCTACCAATTCTGCCCATGGCTTGTATGATTTTTTCCTGCGTCAAGTTGAGGTCCTTACTTAGATAACCATGACAAAACTGATAATTAGTCCCATAAATATAATCACTTGACGCAATAATCATGTAGAGTTTCTGTTCATCTGCTAGTTGTTTCATTATTTCAGTATATTTTATGTTTTCGTGATTAATAAACACACCAATTCCCATCATCAACAGGACTTTCCATAAATTATTAACACCATTTAACAACATAATATCATTCACCGTTTTATCGTCAATATCGCTCGTGAATGACTTTTCAGTATTCATATTTTCCGCCCATTTTTGAAGATGATTTTGTTTATTAGGAACAAACACATCATTCAATACCACACTTTTTATCAGTGTTCTTAATGAGTTCATTTCATGGGTAAGGAGTGAAATATCGCCGCTGGATTTCGCAATATTTTCATCTAGCGGTTCTCGATTGATTTTTTTTATATCTTTTGATGATTTATTTCTTCCACTAACTGTTATCCCAGCATGTGACGTTGATACGGAGTTTTTAACACATTGTTCAGATTGGTCTTTAATATAATCTAATCTGGTTTCTAATGTGGCGATTTGTTCGTTTAAAACATTATTGTAATCGATTTTTTTCATAATGTCTTCCATAACAACCGCCGGAATATTTGCCTGTTGCACACAAAACTTTGCGATTTTTTCAATTTCATTTGTAATATAAATAGTGGGTCCATCCGTCAAAGAATAGGCATCTTTGGTTGTAATATATACTCCTGCTGCACCATTGTGTGACGGAATAGGCGGTGGGAGTTGTTCACTTATTATTCGCGTCAACGGTTTGCCTTGATTTGTCTCCATAATAACACCTGGACCAATACTTCTCGCCTTGTTGATTTTATGCCCCAAAGCATCAACTGTATTGTTTACTTGTAATTTAAGGGTTCTAGTTATTTTAAAGTGCTCGTAAATAATACTCCATGTACTTTGTAAAATATTTTGTAACATCTTAATATAATACACCTTGATATTTGTCATATTAACTTCGTTCAAACTATCGAAGTGCCTCGTCAATTGCATCTTTGTAGTAGTGGTAAAATTACTTTGATTTACGAAAGTAATGAAATCTGCAACCGCTTTTAAATCGAAATATCTTAGTAGGGTCAAATTGTTTTCACAGTGTTTTGCGATTTCTACAATTTTACCATATTCTGACGACAAGTAATGCGGCACTACTACATACCCATCTTTGTTAACTATCGGAATCGATTTTTTGCAATCGTGACTTACTATGCTATGAACAGTCGCATCTGGAAATTTACTTTGAAAATCAGATATGGTTTCAGTCAATTCATAAATCTTCGGCAGTGTAGCCGACGATAAAACCATATTGGGTATCACATTTTCACTCCAATTTTTCTTAATAATAGAATGGAACTCGTGATTTGCATAATCAAGTGTAATGGTTGGCTCATCCCAATAAACCATTAGATTATCATAACGGTAATTGCCGCAGTCGTCCTTATTGAACTCCCGTATATAATACATTGCCGGCAAATAAGATTTTATGTCACATATAATGATTTCAACATCGTCGCCTACGCTATTGTCCACCTTACCAATTCCACCGGTGCGTTTATTTTTAGTAAACTCCTTTGCGGCGAAATAGTGTAAACGGATATCATCGGCACTATCACACCCAAATGCAAATGCGATTTTTTTACCAATACTAATTGCCGCTCTCGCAAGTGCTAATCCAACGTGTCTTGCAGCACATACAAATACAATTTTATATGTCTCTGATAGCGCAAGTGGGGTCAACGTTTTACCAGTTCCTGTTGGAGCCATGTATAAAATGAGTTTTGGCTTCAAATTATTTTTACAGATGCTAAACATCTCTTTTTGGTGTTCGTAAAGTGACAAATCTTCGTACTTTATAAGTGTATCATTTTTCTCGATATATTCATCAGCGTGTTCGATAATATTCGCTACATCAACATCATTATGAAACAAATCAAGGATGTTATTACATATGGACAATACATGCTTATTAACGCGCACAACATTGTTGCGAGTCAGTTTATAAAGCGTGTAATAGTAGTACATCGAAGACTGAGAAACTGCACTATTTCGCTTGGTAGGCGATTTTGTAATCTCCTTCAGTTTGTAATGCGCAAACTTTTCAGCATAAGTGATTAACAAATACTCGTAAAGGTTCTGTTTTTTGAGGGTTTTTTCATCATTTCTTTCCAATCTTATTTTATCAGCGGAATTAATTTTTATATTGCTGTTTACATTGACTGACACAAATGACGAGTCTATATATTTTATAGATTCTTGTAATTTAACGCACCGTTCCGCTAGATAATTATTGTATAAGTAATCTTCCATTTTTTCAGAAAATTCTATTTTTAGATAGGTAAAGACGGAAGTAGTATGATTTTGTTTTATATTAACGTCGTTAAATCCTGCGACAATCATATTTAATACATTTTGTTCATCAGTCGAAACCGGAACCTCTATTGACGACCATTCAGACTTGTTGAGTTTACGCTGATTTAAATCCATTGTTGGTATGTAGATGCTTTTATTGTTTATGTAGTATTCAAGTGTATTAATTTAAATTCATTTTTTTTTAAAATTGAAACAAATAATAATTATAAACAATATTAATACAATAAAACACTTAATCATTGTAATGGCAAACATTATTTCAATTGAAGGTAACATTGGATCAGGTAAGTCTACGTTACTTGCGAATTTAGAAAAAGCATTCACAAATAATAAAAAGATTGTGTTTTTGAAAGAACCTGTAGATGATTGGGCATCAATTACAGATGAAAATGGTACCCCCATGTTGAAATTGTTTTACGCAGATACCAAGACGCATGCGTTCGCTTTTCAAATGATGGCATATATTTCGCGTCTATCTGTTATGATGGCAGCAGTAAAAAATAACCCCGGAGCCACAATTATCACTGAACGATGCTTGCACACGGACAACCAGGTATTTGCCAAAATGTTATTTGATTCGGGTAACATAAGGATTGAGAATTATAAAATATATCTCAAATGGTTTGATACATTTGTTACAGAATTCCCGATTCGTAAGGTTATATATGTAAATACATCCCCTGAAATATGCTATGACCGTATCCAAAAACGTTCGCGTGATGGTGAAACGCCAATTACGCTTGAATACTTAACAACATGTCATAAATATCACGAAGACATGTTAGATAAAACACACACAGAATGTGTTTGTTTAGACCAACTTGTTTTAAATGGTGACGTGGATATATATGAGAATTCGTTAGAATTAACAAATTGGATTGAACAGGTTAACACATTTATTCAGTCTGCTCAAATAAACACATGTAATATAAACTAATTATACAACATAAATTATACAATATCAATTATACAATATCAATTATACAATATCAATTATACAATATCAATTATACCATAATCTTATATTTTTTCTATTTAGAATTTTATATATATATATATATATTGTTTACAACTATGAAACTATTACATTCTAATATCATAAATGCGGCGTTTCAATATGTGATTAACACGAGTAAAAAACACAATATTGATGAATCACATGCACTTAAACATAGTATGGACGTATTTCATTATGCGAATAAAATAGTTCATGCGGAATTTCCCAACAATCGGTTTTTGGAACAGCAGACGGATATTATATCAGTATCAGCAATACTACATGATATGTGTGATAAAAAATATGTAAATGAAAATAATGGTATTATTGAAATGGATAATTTTATGAAGAATTATATGAATTCACACCAACGCGAAATGGTGACAAATATAGTGTCTACCATGTCATATTCTACTGTTAAATCTAAGGGATATCCTGATTTTGGAGCATATCAATTAGCATATCATATTGTGAGAGAAGCCGACTTGTTAACCGCTTATGACATAGATAGATGTATTATATATGGTATGATGAAGGAAAACCTATCTTATACAAACGCACTACAACGCGCAGTTGAGTTATTTGAAAATAGAGTATTAAAATATCGCACAGACAATTTGTTTATTACAGATTATTCAAAACACGAATCTTTAATATTACATAATAAATGTTTACAAAACATAGAATCATTAAACACGCATAACTAATTTCTAAAAGATATTAGATGTATCATGCATGTTTATATAAATTATTATTACTTTATATAAATATGGACCTAATAATCGACCCTGATATTTACGCGCCGAGCATTGATGAACATGGCAATTATGTTGATAGAATACCATCATTCCTAAACGGGATTTATTGCCCTTGTGGAAGTAGGAAAAATAAAAATTATGAAACGCATCAAAAATTCGCAACTCATATTAAATCACAAACCCATAAAAAATGGTTAGAAAATCTTAATCTAAATAAAACAAATTATTACGTTGATTGTAATAAATTGAATGAGCTTGTTAAAAATCAGAGGTTAATTATCTCACAAATGGAACTAGATGTATATAACAAAAATAGAACTATCGATTATTTAACGCACCAACTTACTCTTAAAAATAGTACGACTGTAACTAACTTGCTGGAATTAGATTTCTAGAACTAGATTTTATAAATAATCTTTAAATAACATTTTTTCGTAATGCATGTTAAATTTATGCATAACTTGTTCTTTCGAAATAAGATTTGGTTTCTTATTTAATATAAATAGTTTGCGTTTTTGTTTTTTGTAATGTATTATATTTAAAGGAAACTCAATGTTAGATTTAACATTTAGTCCCTTACTTGTAATTTGGTTCATAGTGTTTGTAAAGTCATATAATAGAGCTTCATGTGTAATTAGTAAATAATTTTTAACTAATTTGGGCATATCTTCTATTAAAAATTGATTTTTAGTATGTCGCATATCGAATATGTTTTTATATCGTTCTTTTGTATAAATATTACGATCGCGCATCATTTCACCACCATCATCCATAATTGAGTAAAATTCATTATTTAAAAAACTATCAACACTAGACGTATTAACGCTGGGCAAATGATATTTGTCCCTATAAAGCGAATTTATCCAATCATATGGATTTCTTATTATTCCTATAAATAGTGTATCATCGCTATTTTTTAAATTATGAAATCCAAAAAAATGTTTCCAACCATATTTCCAGCAAACATCTACATCATAATTCGTAGTTAGCAGCGCTTCTAAATAATTTGTTCCGCTACACCTTTCGCCATATATAGTTACAAATTTTGTCATATATTAAGTATATAAAATGTTGTTTATACATTTAACGATAATAAACATATAAATCGATTATAAATATTTATTTTCTGCCACCGGACCTTGAACGAGACCTAGCTCTTGAACGCCCCCTAGTTCTTGAACGCCCCCTAGTTCTTGAACGCCCCCTAGTTCTTGAACGAGACCTAGTTCTTGAACGTGTCATAGAGATGATTTCGGGGCGGAGACTGGGTGCATTATTCAATCCGACAATTTCTGATGAGGGTCCCGATGAATTGTCCATTATATATTATACAACTACATTTTTTAACAATATTCAATTAAATGAATATTTAATGTTTTGGTCGATTTATATTTTAATAAATCCAATTCTTTTTGGGTAGTTGGGAAATCATCTGCGCCATAAATATCTTGCAAACAAAGCCATTCAAACAAACCTCCTAAATACATATACACATTGTAAAATCCCAGCGAAGTTAATTGTTGCTGTTTTTTGTAAAGTTTGTCATCGTTACAATTTTTACCATATATAATTATTTTCATGTCCGAGTTACCAGATTGGATTAATTTATTTATAAATACTTCTTCCTGGTTAATATTTAATGTATTTGGTATTAAACAATATTGTTCGTTTTCGCTTAGCGTATTTATTAAAATATGTTGTTCAGGATGTTTAACTATGTGTTGCATATCTTCATAATTTATTTTATTGTTTGACGAATGTGCGTTTCCCATTGATATTAAATATTTATTATAGTTTTAAATATTTAACTTTATAAATTATATTTGACTTATATTATTGTTGCCACATTAGTGGGTAAATATCTACCGCTAACTCTTTTTGTTCCTAGATTTGGTGCGTGGTTGGGTCTCAGTTTTGGTCTCAGTTGTAGATGTCCATGGTGACCAGGTACTCGTAGTTTTATCAGCAGTAGACCATGGCGACCAAGCAGACGTAGTTTTATCAGTGGTTTTATCAGTAGTTGTTTTAGTTTTATCAGTAGTTTTATCAGTATTACTCCATGGCGACCAAGTAGATGTAGTTTTATCAGTAGTTTTATCAGTAGTTTTATCAGTAGTAGTCCATGGCGACCAAGTAGACGTAGTTTTATCATTAGTTGTTTTAGTTTTATCAGTAGTTGGTTTATCTGAAGATGACGACCATGTAGGCATAACATTGGTACTAACATTAAATAAACTATTAGACTGTAGTTCGTCCACTTTGCCTTCTAAATTAGTTATTGTAGCTTGGTCAATTGCATCATTCGCTAATGCAGTGTTAAGTTGTTCTATGAGTTGAATAATTGTGTTTGGTATTGGGTTGTTTTGAATAAATTGTTGCATACCGTTTGTTTGTTTAGAAGGGTCTCCTAACCCCGTCATATCTGTTATTACACTTTTTATTAAATATTCTTGAATGATTGCAAACGGTTTGCTTAAGTTCGTCATATATTCCTCCCCTTTCGCCAAGATACTCATTGATGTTTCTCGTGGTGTATTCTTTATAAATTCTAGCAACTTTTCCGCATTAATAGGCAAAGGAATCGGGGGCTTAGGGTTGGATTTAGCAAATGCCAGTCCAAAGACTATCGACAGTTGGTCTTCATACCATAAAACATTTATTAACGTAGACAATATTGTCAGCATCATAAGTTGTTTGGATTCTGCTTCACTGGCACTGAGACCGCCGATGCGCTGCCCATTCTGGTCGATTATCATCGGCTGGAAAGCTGCCATTAACCCATAATAATTATTCGATACAAATTTATCATAAAACCGTTTTGCTGTTGGCAACCATCTTATCGCGTTGATCAATACCTTTTGTATGCCAGGGTTAATTATTTGTTCCCATTTTTTGTTTAAATCAGATAATTCTTTTTCGTATTTTGCTCGGTAAATGTCATTTGCAGCGTTTATCTCGGCTGGGAGTTTACCTGGTTGAATGGCAGGGGACTGAGACCGTATCTTAGCTAAAGTAGCAGCTAGTTCCTTTTGTGAAGCATTAATTTGAAAAGCTACAGCAAAGGCATCATCGTAATTGGCTGCGAACAATTTATATAATTCTACAATGGGTGCCAAAATATTTTTAGTATTTTGGTTGGGTAATTTATTATAAAATTTTTCTATTGTACTTACAGGAATAAGTTCTACTTTTACCAGCTCTCCCGCTTTTGGCGGTAATGCTCCGTCAAATCCTTCTTTGGAGTTATACATAAATAAAAAATATGCAACTATCAATATGACAAATAAAACAATTCCTATCAATAATATATTTTTTTTTAAAAACTTTTTGGGATTTGAAAACATTATTAGTATATATTATTGATATTTTTTATTGATATTTTTTAATGAAATGTTACAACTATCGCTACATCTTCTTTTGTAATACTCTTAGAAGCTGATGTTGACAACCCTTCACTCTGTTTACGTGTTTTATTGTCAATTATCGGATATTTATATTATATTGACATCTAATGCTCACCATAATCGCCTAATCGGCACAGGCACGCGCTTCGTGGGCACAGGTACGGGTTTTATGGGCACAGGTGCAGGTGCTGGAGTCACGTTGCTTTGTCCAGCTAGTTTTTGTTGGGATTGTAGATTTTTCAACATGCTTTGCAAATTAGTAATTGTAGCTTGGTCTGTCGCATCATTCGCTAATGAATTTTTAAGCTTGCTATTTAGTTGTCCAATTGTAGCTTGGTCTGTTATATCATTCGCTAATGAATTTTTAAGTTTGCTATTTAGTTGACCAATTGTAGCTTGGTCTGTTATATCATTCGCTAATGCGCTATTAAGCTGAGATATCATGTTTACAATTATATCTGGCAGTAAATTGCCACTTTGCCCCGCGTAAAGAGCAATCATTATAAATGGATCCGTAAGTTTGGTCATATAGCTAGGGGGTTGTTGAGGGATCGGAAAGGTTCCAAATATCTCTCTCTCTAACCCTAGCGCATTTAGTGGTTGTGCGAGATTTTGGGATTTTGCGTATGAAGGTCCTAAGACTATTGACAGTTGGTCATCTTCATACAAAGTATTAACAAGTGCTTGTAATAATCTTTGTTTTCGTGATTCTGCATCGTCAGATATGGTGGGGTTCATATTATTTTCGCGCAACCCATAAAAATTATTCAACACAAGCTTGTCATAAAATGGTTTACCAGTTGGTAGCCATCTAATTACATTGGTTATTAATGCTGTTATACCAGGGTCGATTCTCGACGACCATGTACGCCGCACATCATTTTTGGCTTTTTCACGCAATCTATTAACCTCATCCCGTCTTACATAGTAATCATTTTGTGCTTTTTCGCGCATCGCTTCATCTTCACGCTGTTTATTCATACGTGAATCGTACTCATTTTGTGCTTGCTTCATGTCTATATCACTCCATTGATTACCTCCATTCACGCTTGCATAGTAATCATTTGCTTCTTTACCGGTGAGCACAACAGCCGGACTCTCATCGTTATAAACAAACTCGCTCTGGTATGGCTGAAGTTGAATATCGTTTTGTTCGTATAATGTCGAGTCCGATGAAAATCCCTCGTACATGTTATACGATAATCCGTAGTTGTCGGGTGGGGGTTGTGCATCAGGGATTTTTTCCGCAACCGAGTTCATCTCGTTGTTCGCATCATAAATTAACAACGCTGTATTAAACGCGTTATCATAATTCGAAACAATTAATTTATATATTTCTAACATAGGAGCAACTATGTCTTTATCAACTGGGTCGGTTAATCGATTATAAAATTTTTCAAGTGTGCTTACTTTAACTAATCTCTGACGCTCGAGAGGCTGGTAGATAGTAGTTGAATAAAACCCCTCTTGGGAGTTATACATAAATAAAAAATATCCAACTATTAATATGACAAATACAACAATTCCTGTCAATAACATATTTTTCTTAAAAAACTTTTTGGCATTAGAAAACATTCTTAGTATATAATATTGAGATTTTTATTGATATTTTTATTATGTAATTTTTAATGAAATGTTAAAACTATTTCTACATCTTCTTTTTTAATACTCTTTGAAGCAGATATTGACAACTCTTCTCTCCGTTTGCGGGTTTTATTGTCAATTATTGGTTCTTTACGCTTTGAAGTACTATTCCGATTATTCATGTCATTTTCTATTAGGGTATAATTTTGTTCTATATAATCAACTACCTCATTTTCTAATGCCCATTTAAAAAAGTTTAATTGTCCAATAGTGGTTTCAATATCTTTATCTCCTTTGTAAGGAACTGATATTCTATCCCAACGACAAAATGGGTCAAACCTTTTTTTGCTGTACGCTTTTAATTTTAGTTTATAGTCGTAAAAAACCTTGAACCGTGTGTTATTACCAGACTTTGCAGTATATACTGTAAAATTTTTTTTAGCATAATTAGTAACAAACCAATCAATAATTCGCAACGAAATTTTGGATTCTCCTGTAATAATTTTTAACATTCGATCCATATTATCATTTATTTTATAAAAAGCATTCAAGTTATTTAATAACAGGTCATTTTGGCTTACATATCTCGATGATGCTGCTGATAACATTATAATTAGTGCTTTAATAGTATTTAAGTTATTTACTATTTAATATTACAATTATATTAAATTTTATAATTTAGCATTTAGCATTTTAATATAACTATATTATATACATGTCTGACTTTATGACAACTTACTTTGGACCCTTAAGCCGCGAATATTGTGCGTACTTTTATTTCATGTCTATTCTATTTTTTGTATTTTTTATACTGTCTATTATTGGAGTATTAAGCGCCGTTTTTATGAAGGGTAAAAAAATGGATTTTATGTTTATTGTAAACAGTTCCATGCTAATATTGAATACACTATTAGCTTATTTCGTAAATAGATTGTTGAACACTATGTGTAAGGGAAGCATTAAGTAGATATACGAATCATTAAGTAGATATACGAAAGATATCTTAAGGGTTCGCCTGACTTGTCACTGACGTAGTATTTATTGGTTTCATATATTGATCTCTAATAGATACATTATCTACATAATCTTTTTCGTCAAAAAAAGGATTTGTGCCTACTTGCTGCACCAATGACCTATTTGATATTTTTGTGTCTAATTCTTCTCTCGAATTTGAGTTTTGAAATCCATTTTGAGAGACGCTTTGATTTAGAATGTCCCAGGTGTTTTCATCATAATTCAGAGACGAAGTGTAAGCGCCTAATTGATGGTCTTTATTTAATTGGTCTAAATCAATTTGATTTGTGGATGATTCATCCTTTTGATTAACAATCGGTCGTTTTGATTTTTGATATGATTCACCCTTTACCCATTTCCATTCCATAAGTATACTATATGTTTTATAAAAATTACTATGAATTAACACATTATATATTTAATTCTGTCGAAATTATAATATTACACCGACCAAAAAGAAAAATGAGACAAACTTTTTATAAAAAATAAAAAGTTGTTATTCTCCTTCTCAATAGTGTAAAAGCACCCAAAAGGGCATTATACTATTTCACAATTACATTTCTGTA
>Ga0214919_10009268_pt1 | contig 12718 bp, 13 predicted proteins | sample LL1503_MetaG_FD_177994 | JGI IMG/M metagenome (GOLD analysis project Ga0214919, IMG submission 177994) | Freshwater microbial communities from Lake Lanier, Atlanta, Georgia, United States - LL-1503 | ecosystem: Environmental > Aquatic > Freshwater > Lake | place: USA: Georgia | collected...
ACCAGTTTGCCCAATATGCCGCAGACATGGCTGTGCTGCTGCAAAACTTGAACTCAGAGCAAACCATAGAACGCCTCGATTGGGTGGGCACCAGCATGGGCGGTGTGATTGGCATGTTGATGGCAGCGCAAAAATTGCCAGTGCCTGTTCACCATTTGGTTTTGAACGACATCGGCCCGCCCGTCTCGTGGAAGTCCATTTTGAACATGAAGACTTATGTGGGCGAGGTGGGTAAATTTCAAACGGTGCAAGACGCGGCCAATGCCATGTGGGAAATCTCCAAATCTTTTGGGCCGCATACCCCTGAAGAGTGGTTGGCTTTGTCACAAAACATGGTGCGGCGTTTGGAAGACGGTACTTATTGCTTGCATTACGACCCGCAACTCAGAGTGCCCATTCTCGCCGTCACTGAAGAACAAGCCATGGCTGGTGAAGCCACTTTGTGGCAAGTTTACGATTTGATTCAATGTCCTACATTGCTCATTCGAGGCGCTGAATCTGAGTTGCTAAGTGCTGCCTCTGCTTTGGAAATGACCCAACGCAGTGCCCGCGCCCGATTGGCTACTTTGCCAGGCGTGGGTCATGCACCCACCCTCACGCACGAAGACCAAATTGACATTGTTCGGCAGTTTTTAGGTCTGCATGCATGAGTGCTGAGCTTGAAGACATCTTGGTTCGTGCAAGAGCGTTTGCCGAGCCCTTCTTGTCGGGTGAATATTTAGACACTGGCGAGAATATGCTCGATCATGCCGATGCGGTGGCCTCTATTTTGGACACCATGAGCAGTGGCAATGATGTGAAGGCGGCCAGTTATTTGGTGTATGCCTGCCCTCACCTAAGCCGGCCTCGAGAAGTGATTGCCAAAACATTTGGCGATGAGTTTGCATCGCTGGCGATTGAGACCAACAAGTTGGTGGAAGTACAACGCATCTCTCGCACGGCTTCATCGTCTGCGCAACTTCAAGACGACCCGCGTGCACAGACAGAGAATGTGCGCAAAATGCTTTTGGCATTTAGCAAAGATCTGCGCGTGATCATGTTGCGCTTGGCTTCGCGTTTGCAAACGCTTCGGTATTTTGCAAGTTCCAAAAAAGAAGTACCAGCTGCATTGGCCAAAGAGTCATTGCAGGTGTTTGCGCCCTTGGCCAATCGCTTGGGCATTTGGGAAATCAAATGGGAGCTTGAAGATCTTTCATTTCGTTTTTTAGAGCCCGATACCTACAAGCAAATTGCCAAACTTTTGCATGAAAAGCGTGCTGAGCGCGAACACAACATGCATGATTTGCAGCAGCAGTTGCAAAACGAATTGGCCACCCAAAAAGTGCAGGCCTCAGTGCAGGGTCGGCCTAAGCACATCTACAGCATTGTGAAAAAAATGCGCGGCAAGTCGCTCGATTTTTCTCAGGTGTTTGACATTCGTGCCATGCGCGTCATTGTGTCCAACGTAGCCGATTGTTATGAGGCGCTCAGTTGGGTTCACTCGCGCTATGTGCCTATCGCTTCTGAGTTTGACGACTACATTGCCAAACCCAAGTCCAATGGCTATCAGTCTTTGCACACCGTGGTCCGCGACGATCAGGCTAGGCCCATCGAAATTCAAATTCGCACACAAGCCATGCACGACCATGCAGAGCATGGTGTAGCTGCGCATTGGGCCTACAAAGAAGCGGGCGCGAAAGGCTATGTGGGCGTGAGTGCCAACAGCGACTACGACCATAAAATTGCTGTGCTTCGACATTTGTTGGCTTGGGAAAGAGAAATGTCGACAGGGGCTTCTGGCGCTTTAAGCGAAACCGCATCTGACCCTAAAGATTCGGGCAAAGATGCGGAAGCCTTGTTTGACGATCGCATTTATGTGCTCACACCCAACGCGGCCATTGTGGAGCTGCCCAAAGGCGCCACCCCCATCGATTTTGCGTACACCGTGCACACCAACTTGGGCCATCGATGCCGTGGCGCTAAAGCCGATGGCGCAATGATTCCCTTGAACACGCCCTTGCAAAACGGACAAACCGTAGAAATTAGCACCGTCAAAGAAGGGGCCCCCTCACGCGATTGGATGAATGCTGAGTTGGGTTTCTTGGTCAGCCATCGTGCGCGTTCTAAAGTGAAGGCCTGGTTCAATGCCCAAATTACGCACGAAAGCATTGCCAAAGGCCGCGAGGCTGTGGAAAAACTTTTGCAGCGCGAAGGCAAAACCGCTTTGAAGTTGGAAGATTTGGCTTCTGAATTGGGATTCAAATCTGCGGAAACACTTTTTGAAATTGTGGGCAAAGACGAATATTCGCTGCGCAACATTGAGGTGTTTTTGCGCCCACCCGAGCCCGTCATGCAGCCTGATGATTTTGTGCTGCTCAAAAAATCACGCGTGGTACCGCCCAAATCGCAGTCGGGTGTTTTGGTGGTGGGTGTCGATTCTTTACTAACTCAATTGTCAAAATGCTGCCGACCCGCACCGCCAGACCCCATCAGTGGGTATGTGACCCGGGGCAAGGGTGTGAGCATTCACAGAGACGACTGCCGCAATTTTCAGTCTCTGGTCACCCGAAATGGCGAGCGAGTCATAGAAGTGCGTTGGGGCATTCAAAAACCTGGTGAAACTTTGTTGTATCCGGTGGAAGTTTCCATAGAGGCCTCCGACAGGCAGGGCTTACTCAGAGATATTTCTGAGGTATTTGCCAAGGAGAAAATGAACGTGGTGGGGGTGCAAACCCAGTCCGTCAAAGGCACCGCTTGGATGACTTTCACGGTGGAAGTGGCTGATGCTTCACTCTTAAAGAAGGTATTGCAGACAGTGAAATCGGTGGCCGGTGTGGGCAGGGTGAAGCGTAATTAGGGGGCTTGGGTAGGTCTAAAGGGGTCATTTTTTGATGCTACAATGCGGGCTGAATTTGTAGGCGCGTAGCTCAGCTGGTTAGAGCACCACCTTGACATGGTGGGGGTCGTTGGTTCGAGTCCAATCGCGCCTACCAATATTCATTGGCTTGACTGATAAGCCTGCACTAACTTAAATCCCCAAGTATTGAAAATGTATTGAAACTCAGGTTTTCTGGGTGTCGATTTTGCTTATTTTTCCTGCTTTAGTTTTGTGCAAAGAACGGCGACATAGGGGGGGGAGGGGTAAAGCACTTTCTCCAACATTTGTGGTGCTACCCACCCACATAAAAAGCTAATTTGCGAATAAGTCCTTCAAATCGACATCCAATTGGTTGGCAAGTTTGAGAAGAATTTCTATTGAGGGGTTTGTCACCGCCCGCTCTATCTTGCTAACAACTGTTCTATCCACCCCAGCGTCCAATGCCAAGCGCTCTTGAGCTATCCCCTTTGATAGGCGAATAGTTCTCAAATTCATGGCCAGAGTTGCTCTGACTTCCTCAATGGTTTTGTTGCGCATGACTTCTCTAAAAGTCATGAGTTTTCCTAGGAAACACATTTCAAGCCACGGTTTGACAGGCCACGGTTTAAAAGCAACAATTTCACTGTTGTTTCTTTTTAGTTAAATTCAATGAAATTTTTACCCAAGTTAATTGGATCGGTTCTGCTAGTTTGCTGCACAAGTGCTCAGGCTTGGTTTTTCTTCTATTTACCTGGGTCAGTTACAGGAAAAATAACTGATGCAATCTCAGGAGCAGAGGGAGAGCATTGCGTAGGTGCAGATGCAAAAGTTGGCAGTCAAATTCGCTTGGCAAACGGTGAAATAAAGATAGTCAAATCGATTTCAGGAACTTCAAGTAGATGCGCGGATGCGATACATCCGATTCGAGCGCTTTTAGAGACAGTAAATTTAACCTCAAACACTGGGTCATCAAATATCGGTATTGATTTGCCTATGGGGCAGGGCGGTTGGACTCAGCGCACGATCCCAGATTCACATAAATCTAAAGGAGTTATTTTTTTAGGTTCACAGCCTACAACAGATGCATGGCTTTCTGTGAGTTCAATTCCAAGAGCAGGAAAAGTAGATTTGATGGTGCTGGCGAGGGATAGACTTGCTACCGCTAGAAACGGGATGACGAACTCTAATGAGTCAGAAATTATTTCGTCCACAATAAATGGCATTCCCGTTTTGCGTTTTAATATTTCAGGACAACTTAGAACTACAAAAAATAACTTAACTTATGCTTGGACCATTTTTGATCTTGAAAATGAAGTCTTGATTGTCTCTACATGGATACCAACTGTTAATTGGACATTTGAAAGGCAAACATTAGAAAAGTTAGCGGAACGAATTAGCGGTTTGCCGAACGCTAATTCATTGAAAACGGCAGACATTACTCAGGTTTTAACTCCTGACAGTAAGTTACCTAATTCAAATGCTATTCAATCACCTACTTTGATAACGCCCACAACAATGCCTATCGACACGCCGATAGCAAAAAGACTTCGAGATTTGACAGAATTATTTAATCAAGGTCTCATCAACGAGAAAGACTTTACAGAAAAGAAGAAGTCAATACTTGACTCACTTTAAGCTACGCATTTAGCGCAAATACAAGCCTTGTTTTGAGCCTCTTTAGGCACTCGGTCTAGAAGTTCTGCTGAGAAGGTTGCAGTCATGCACCAGCAGGCCTTAGGAGGCTCTCCAGTGGCTTTAGCAATCTCAATGGCACATAGGTTATGTGCTTCGCAGATGAGGTACTTTTCTCTATCAATTTGATGAGTATGGTTAAAAATATTCACGGTGAACTAGTAAACTAAGGAGCCTGCGCAGAGTTAGATTCACCAAGTTTATATTTCCAACTAAATCCACCAGCAACTTTTCTTCGGCCCTTGCATACAGATGTAATGTGAGACCCAGATATCTTTATTCCTCGATCTTTCAAAGTTTTTTCTGCAATTAAAATACTTGCGAACTCTTCTCCTGTCTCTACGCAGATAACTTCTTTCGGACTCCCTCTTTGTGATATCCGAAGGGGTTCAATCTGATTCGTGTCGAATGAGTCTTTTTTAAACCAACGTAGTCCATTGGCGATTTGACGATCAGATTTTCCTGAAATTATTTGCGAGACATTTCTATACCCAGCACGTGTTGCATCTGAAATTGAATCAAACTCAACAACAATTTCGAGTGAATCTGGATCTACACCAATAACTTTCAATGGTTTGTTTGTTTCATCTTTTGTTCTACTTACGTCTTTTGGGAAGAAGTTTGGTACTTCAAAAACTGACAACTCTTTGCTGTAGTCTATTGCTGAAATGTCGTTGAGATAACATTTAACAAATTCAATGATTTCACCTAATCTATCGTGCCAATAGCACTCGGTATCACCAGACCATCGTTCTCCATTTCGCATACCTGCCATCAGAATTCTTAGGTCATGCTGCTTTCTAAATTTTCTGTGTATCTGATTTTCAAGGATGTACGCATCAACTTCAGTAAGTTGAGCAGAGAAATAGATCTTTTTTAAATTCCATTTGTATCTTTCGGCAAGTGTTCGAGTTGTAACGCCGACCTTTAATGACTCAATGCCAAAAACCTCGACCGACATTACGCCAATGTATGTCCCACGACCCTTTGTTCCAGACGCAAGTAACGATCGTAGTCTGTGTCCTGCATACCCTATTGATTCATTTCCACAGCTTGGACATTTATGCGCAGATCTCTTCATGTGCCCCTTTGTTACAAGGAAGTCACCGTGAATGTCGCATCTGATTTTGATGAGGGATGATCTTGACTTTTCATTAAACTCTAAGCAAAGAATAGTAATATTTTCGGGTAAAAGATCTTTGAATTCTTCTCTTACAGCTTCAATGGTTAAACGATTATTTTCGCTACTATTTTCTTTTGCGCATTGGTTGCAACCAAAACCAGAGTTGTTTATCAGAAAGGTTGGCTTGTGACTTTCTATTGTTTTATGCTTTTTGCATAGAAATTGCATATTTAAGGTCATGCCTTGAAATGGTGAGCATATTTCAAGTCTGTCTGAAAGATTTTTTCTATAAAACTGCTCAAACTTTTTGAGTTCTCGATCAATAAAATACGTGGCTAATTGTGCAGATTCACATTTATTGCAACCGCCAGATAGGTTTCTCAAGTGGTTGAAGGGTGTTATATAGAATTCATCTTTGTGCGCGTTGCACGCTATTTTTACTTCTGGATTTTTTTGAGTTTTAAATGACTCGAAAGATTTGGAATAGTTAAATGCATTTCCGTGTCTTTCTTTGGCATTGTTTAACCATTGCTTGTAACCAGAGAGTCGAATTTTTTCTTGACCCTCTGAAGATACTTTTCGCTTTGGACTTGTTTTGTTCAATTGAACTACTCTTTTAATTTATTTTCGTGTTGCGCGTATAGACTTGTATTTCAAGAAAATCTTGCAAGCTCATGCAATTTCTAAAACCAATGTTATGAAGTTCTCCATAAAGACTCAAGAGGTTTCTAAATCCTTCAGTTTTAGACCCATCTCCAGCAGTAGCCAAGATTAAGGCCTCCTCAGCCGATATGCGCCGATTGAAGTTCTGGGCGGCCATTACCTCTGGCATCCCAACGGAGCGTCCTGGAGCGCGTTTATAGGCTTTACGAGGCATAGATTCTCCTAGTGGTGAGGAAAGGAGATTGCCAAAGAGGTTGTCAATAGCACCCACCGCGACACTTACTAATATCCTTTAGATTGCTTTAGGTAAGAATTATTTGAAGGTGACTTTGTTCTGTCAAAGTCATCAATCCAAGCTTTGTGATCTTGAAGGTTAATGACCTCCTTGGAAGGCTCTTCTCTGTTCAACTCTTCTCTTCTCTTCTCGTCTCTACTCAGAGCCTTTACCCTGCCTTCAAGGGTGGGTTGATCTTTTTTCCGTCTGTTTTCTTGAGATTTACGTCCACCATTTCTTCCGCCCTCTGACATCCCTTGTCGTTGAAGTTCAATCTGTAAACGATAAGCATCGATTTCAGGGCTAGTAATGTCTTCGTTAGTTAAATTGAACCAACTGATTAGAGTAGGCGACAAAAGCTCTCGGAGATGGTTGGCATCAATTCCGAGGTACTTTGCCAATACTGGTACGGAGGATGGTACTGAGCCATTAACCCAGCATTCTTTTCGTATTGTGTCCCACAGGCCTCGCTCTGCCATCGACATGGCTCGATATGATCGATTTGCAAGGATGTCTGATGCATATTCTTGGTATGCAGGTGCAGGACGTTTTGAAGTTTTTATGGCTGTCATCAAACCCCCCTTGATTTCAAATAGTCATCAAGGTCAGACACTCTCCAACCGACAGCTCTGCCAGTGGGAGTGAGTTTGATGCCTTCGGGAATGTAGCCCAGAGCTACTAGTTTGAGGAATGAGCTTCTTGATAAGCCGAGGTAGACGCAAGCATCTTTTGTACGTTTAACCACTGAGGTCATGGTGTTCTCCAATTGAACAGCTTTACTGTTCGACAAGGTTGGCGAATGGCTACAGTGATTGTTTATTCACGCCTATTCTCACCTTGAACACCTATTTATGTGGGGTAGCCGATATAACGTTTCCCACAAAACGTATTTGTACTTTAAAACACTTTAATTAAAAATACAAGTACATTTTAAAAAAAGTTATGCTCCGCCTGTTTGATTGTTGGCAAGCCTATCAAGCGCGTTAGCTGAGTGACTTGCCGTTAGGTGTCTGTAATTCTTTTCAATGATTCGGATGGAAGTTCCAGCCCAAATAGCTACAGTCCCATACTCTGTGCCAAGTTCTATCAAATCGGTAATTATTGAATGCCTTATTGAGTAAAGCGTTGGTTCGGATTTGATGCCAGCTATCTTGGCGATTTCCTTGAACTGTTTCCATGAATGCTTTTCCCATGGCGCACCATTAGACCGAGTAAAGATTAGTGCTTTTGGTAGTTTATTCTTGGTCGCTTCTTCGAGAAAATTGAAGAGCTGATTGCCAATTGGAATTTTTCTTTTTGCATTAGCTTTGTCAAAAGGTACAAAAAGTGTGCGTTTTGTTTTGTTGAAGTCAGCTACTGTCAGTTGCGCAATTGCTCCTGGTCTTAACGGTATCAGTGTTGAAAACCTTATAAGTTGAGATAAGTCTGGTGGCGAAGCCTTAATGATTAGGTCTCGTTCGGAACTGGTTAGGTAGATATCTCTGGACTTATCTGCGTCTTTAATGGGTCTCAAAGTTTTTGACCATGCGAAGTCATCTGTTGTTAGCCGTTGATCTTTGGCTAAATTTAGAGCAGCTCTAAAGGGCGTCATATCCCTGTTTAGGCTTGAATCTGAACGTTTTTTGCCCTTGTTTTTTCCAGCCTTGGTTGGTTCATTGCTCAGTCTATTTCGCCATGCTTGTACAAGTCTTGGCGTTAACTTACTAAGAGTCGCATTCGCAAATCGTGGGTCATCCAATACGTATGCCTTAAACCTATTTGAAGTGTCTATTGAACCTTTCTCCTTTCCCTTTTGCTTAAGGTGCTCGACATAGTTGTCGCAAACATTTTGGATCGTCACCTCTTCAGTTGATCCCCCGCGCCCAAGGTGCGTAAACCATTCTTGAGCCGCTTTTTGAGCCAACTCGAAGCGAAGGTTGTCAGGGAATTCTAGAAAGCCTCCAAGCCTCTTTTGCGGCTTCTTCATTGTTTGGTTGTCATACGTTCTTGCCAACCAAGTGCCTTGAGAGTCTTTGTTTAATTTTCTAAAGCCCAAATAATTGCTTTGCGAAATTTTGTGCCAGTAGGGTTCTCGTCGAGGTTTAAGTGCGTCTCGATATTTAACTTTTGAGATGTCAGTCATCTAAGTTTTCCCCATGTGAAGTAGCGAGTATTGAAAAAGTATTGAAACAAGTATAAATCTTGTTGAACAATAAAAGTCAATATTTACGGGGCTTTAGAGAGGATGATGATTTAAAGAAATTCAATAAAGTACGATTTACCACCTTGACATGGTGGGGGTCGTTGGTTCGAGTCCAATCGCGCCTACCAAATCACCTTAAGTGGTTGATTTAGTTGAAGAATAGTTATCGCGACGAAGCGGTGTTTTGTATGTCCACACATAGTGCACAACGGAGACCGAAAGATGACTACTTCAGAAAATTCACAATTTATCACCCGCTCTCGCGGTCAATTTCGCATTGACCTTCGAGCAGCAGTAAACGCTTTACCCCACACTGAACCCGCGGCCAATTTGACCTTTGGTGAACTTGCTCGTGCATATTTGGCATCGCATTACGACGATTCTGAAATGCAACTTCGCAAGTGGATTGATTTGCTTGGCCCTAGAAGCGCATGGAGCGTCACGGCCGAAGAACTGACTCGTGCTGGCCACGCAATGCTTGCTAATGGATATAGCCCGAGCACAGTTAATCGAAACCTCTCGCAAGTAGGCAGTGTCTATAAATTTGCCAAGAAAAACTTACTCGCACCTGCAGGCTTTGTGTCTCCAACTCTGTCCCTCTACAGGTATGAAGAGCCTATTCGTCGCGTGACATTGAGTGACGATGAAGCAAGGAGATTCATCGATGCTGCTGGAGCAGTTAGGGACAGGCGTTTTATGGCTCTGATTCGTTTACTTATTGAAACTGGTGCAAGGCGAAGCGAGGTTGAGGAGCGAAACTGGAGTGACATTGACCTAGATAAATGTGCAATCACAGTGATAGACACTAAGACAAGCAGGCCAAGACAACTGTTTTTCAGTCCTGAAACTGCAGAACTTATGAAGAGGGTGTGGCCAGTTAGAAATCCACAATCCTTGCTTTTCGAGGGTAGGGTTGCTGGGAAAATTACTGAATTTAGAAAATCATGGGACAAGGTAAGAACCGCTGTTGGTAGACAGGATGTTCGAGTAAATGACCTGCGGCATCACAGGGCCAAGTTACTCGTCGCCTCTGGTTCCACCATTGCTATTGCTTCTCAAGCGTTGGGTAATAGCAGTTTAATTTTGTATCGCCGTTACGGACATCTGGAGTCGGATTCGATGAGAGATGCTATTCAAAAAAGTTGGAAATCAAATGACAACTGAACTTGAAATTAAGAAAGCACTCGATTTCTTGGCAAATGGGTTTCAAATGCCTAGGGAAGTTAAAGGCCAAATTGAACGACTGCTTGAGGAGATGTCAAAAGGCACACCTGAAGCATCTGAGGCTGCGAAATGGTTACGCCTATATGCTGAGTATCCTGCCAGTTTGGAGGCTTGTGAGGCCGCTTTTGGCCTTCATGCGGCTGTTTTGACGCGAGAGGGCAGGAAGGCTGCGGGACTTGAACCTCGAATCAAGGGGAAAAAATACAAGCCAGAAGATGTTGGCCTGAATGACCATCTGATGCTCGTAATGGTCGCAAATCAATTAGGCTCAAAAACTGAAGAGGATGTCTTCAATGCCGCAATTGATTATCTAGGCGACAGAGCGGATGACCGAACTGTAAATGCCTTCATTGACGCGCTCAGACCAAGAGCAAAAGATGCAGCCATCTTTCAGAAAGCATTTTTTAATGCATGGAAATTGGATAAGCCGCTCCTGTAATAAATCGATTTTTAGAATTATTGTCTTTGTACATTTTGCCCTTAGGACAAATTGTTTTGCCAGAAAAGAAATGTCAGTTTCAATTAGTTATCGCTTCGTCGCGATTTAACTTTTTTTTGGAATTTGATATGACTATTACCAGTGACAACGAGACGAAAACATTCGTAAAGACAGTTACAACTTGGCACAGCGCAAGAGTTGTATTTTCAGCATTCATTGCTGCACATCCAGAACTTGGCCTTAAAGACTCAAAGATTACCTTTCGTAATTTTTGTAGCAGACACGGTCAGGCACTCAGGAAACATGATGTTATGCGTAAGCCTGCTGGCCTAAGGTCTCCAGCAATTTTTGATGGTTCAAGGTTTGATGCAGTAGCGTTTGACCTGATGTCCAAAAAATTTGAAGGAGAGCAGCATGACTAATGTGGATTTCATTTGTTCAACTTTATGTAGAAGTAATCGACACCTCGAGATTGGCTCTCCAGTCTGTATGGAGGCTTACAGTGGCAAATAGAAGAAACCTAAAGTCCAAAAAAGATGACAACCGTGATGGCATTGGATTTGTCGCATTACCTTGGGTCGTCTTAGACTGCGCTGCCTTTACGCAGTTATCGCATCCGGCAAAGTCACTTCTTATAGAGATAAGTCGACAATTTGTCGGAAATAATAATGGCCGCTTATTGGCTTCCTATAGGTACCTGCGAACGAGGGGTTGGACAAGTGCAGACACAATTACTCGTGCTAAAAAAGAATTACTTGCTGCTGGACTAATCCATGAAACAGTGAAAGGTCACCGTCCAAACAAGGCAAGTTGGTACGCTGTAACTTGGAGGGGGTTAGATAAACTGAAGGGCTATGACTTTGGCGTTGAAAATTCATTTGACCGCGGTGGATATCAAAAAAATAACATACTTAAACCGCATGGCGGTCAAGGCAGTAAGCAGATAAGACCGCGAAACGGTAAACAGGGTGTTCACATAGCGCCGTCAAGCGGTGCTGTTATGACATTAAATTGATACACACTTTACCGTCATACGGAAACCATCTAGAGAAGCCATCTGTATGCATGTAATGTGATGCTTCAAGCAATCAATTACATGCTCTTTCGCATTCTTTTTGTAATTTGGAAAGAAGAGAAACAAAAAGTTTTTAGGATTTAAAACTCAGCAGGTCAAGGGCTAATTTTGTGTAATTCAATTTTTAGAGTCGGGGTAGTCCCCTGAAGGGAGATACATGAATGCTTGTCAAAATCAATTGATTGAAAACCAAATTGGAACTCAATCACTTCAGATGCAGAAGTCAATTTCCGAGGGGTTTAATTGCCATTGGCTGACTGAGCCAGATGCGTGGGACAAGTCAAAGTTTTCAGGTGAAATTGTTCGATTCATTGAACAAACGCAAGGTGTGAATGCATTTCCTAATTTGATATTGATTGGGATGCTTGCGCAGCAGATAGACCTATATGTTCAATGTACGAGTCAAATTGCAAATTCTGGCCTACTTGAGGTCTATAACAAGGGCGTTACTTCTGGGCCAAGCCCATATTTTAATATGGCTGACAAGGCTTTAAATCGCATCTTGCAAATAATGAAAGAGTTGGGCTTAACACCAAGCCATCGAGTTGGAAAAGTATTGGTGAATAGCCCTGATGCTTTGGAGTTTGAGAAGTTTATGGCTGGCGCTTGATGGTTGATGAAAAATGTCAGGACATAGGGCAATTAATGAAAAATTTACTTATCAAAAATCGTGAGTAGGTCTTACAAAGTTCAATTACTGGTTGTCTGCTTTGTCTTCATTTTTACTCGCTTCATTTCCAAAACTCTCAGGCAGTTTTGCAAATATCTCTCCTGTCTTTCCAGAGTAAATGACTATTCCAATGATATTTCCAGTCAGATATTTCTCTTGTACTGAAATATCGGATGGAGAGTCGCGTTTTGGCTCTTTGTGAGAAAAGTTATACACAATATAAGGTTCCGACAACCTCATTGCAATCAAGGCTTTCACTGTTGGGAGTTCCGCTGCAGCCTTTGAATTTTCCATCTTGGTTTGGAATGCTAATGACGGATTGCTGTAAAGGATATCGCGTTCAAAACTTAGAAATGGAATTTTATTCGCGGCAATGCCCACCGAAGACATAACAGTTTTCTCAACTGTTACCGTTGCACCATACGCATTGCTACCTTGATATGAGGATTTAGATTCAATTTTTGAACTCAATTTAAACTGGTCTAATCCACTGCTGACTCTTCTGTTGGTTGCATAGTCAGGCGCACCAATTCCATTGAG
>Ga0214919_10009269_pt1 | contig 12718 bp, 9 predicted proteins | sample LL1503_MetaG_FD_177994 | JGI IMG/M metagenome (GOLD analysis project Ga0214919, IMG submission 177994) | Freshwater microbial communities from Lake Lanier, Atlanta, Georgia, United States - LL-1503 | ecosystem: Environmental > Aquatic > Freshwater > Lake | place: USA: Georgia | collected 2015-03-15
TCCCGCCGAGCGCCGCTCAGCCGAGCCCGCCGCCGGGGGCTGCAGGGCCGGCCACGCCCCCGCTGCGGGAGCTTGCTTCGGCTGCCATGCCGCCCGGCTCGCCGGGCGCTGCGGCAGTCACGCCGCCTGCTCTCGCACAGTCGCCGTCTCCCCGACGGTCGCCTTCCGCCGCTGCAACGCTCATGGATGAGCCATCTCCCACTCCCACGGTGAGTGAACGATCGCCTTCCTCCCTTCGGGAAGTCGCGAGGTCGCCGTCTCGCCGGCGGTCGCCTTCTCCACTTCCGGAAGCGGAGGGGCCGCCGGGGCCCACGGGCGAGGCGACGAGCGACGCGGCCGTGCCGAGCGGCCCGGAAGACGCATCACACCGCCCGCCTATAAGTGTTCCTCGTAGACCTCGCTCAGCAAGGCAAAATTCTTCGGCTGCAGCGGACGTATATGCCACCATGGGGTTCCTGCGAGCCCCCCCAACCCTACCGGGCGCCCCTGCGCGCCTCAGCTCGCAGCTCAGCTCGCGCGGCAGAGCGAGCACCGAGGACGCGTCTCCGGGTGTGCGCCCTCCCCGGCCTGCCTCGGTCGAGCTCGAGGAAGTGACGCTCGAACCCGACATTCCGGAGGAGTACGGGTTGAGTCCGACGTCTCCCGCAGACGCCCCGAGCACGCCGACGCTCGAACCCGACAATCCGGAGGAGTACGACGAAGAGCGGACGCCGCCCTCTCGGCCGGCTGCTCCGTCGAGTCCGACGTCTCCCGCAGAGGACGTGGCGCCGCCCTCCGAGCACGGGCCGCCCGCAGGCCTGCAGCTGCCCTGGCGGCCCGCTACTTCGTTGAGTCCGATGTCTCCCGCAGACGCCGTGGAGCCGCCCTCCGAGCCCGCGCCGCCCGCGCCGCCGGCGGTCCTCTCGCCGAGACCCGCACGCGGGTCGCCGAGAACGCATGCCCCCGGCGCAGAGGCCGCCGCTCCGACCGCGGAGCTCGCACGCTTGCCCGGCCCCGAGGCGGCCAGCGCCGCCGCCGAAGACGCGCACCTGAGCGAGCGGGAAAACTGGACCGAAGTTCCGACGCGTCAAGAACTCCGAGCGCACGTCTTCGGGACAACGTTTGGTGGGCGGCCGCTCGCGGACATGGAAGAAAGACCACCGAATCCGCTGACGCTCGTCGACCCCCAGTATGACGTCGTCTGCAGATTTATGGCATCGTTGAGCTTCTTGCAAGTGATCGATGACTCGTATAAAGCGGGGTGCGGCGTGGTGCACCGCATCTCGGACTTGGACGGACCGAGAGCCGACGCCGAAACAAGGCAGGCGTGTTTTCAAACGCTGCTGAGCTACTTGTCTGGCACCCCCGAAGAGCCGAGGAAAAAGAGAAGCCAACGCTGTCGCTTGAGCACCGCATATCAAGTTCCCCCCATCGATGCGCAGGCCTTCAAGTTTGCAGTCGTCCGACCGATGCCCGGCACGCCTGCGGACTTGGAGGAGCCCGCTATTCGCGGGCTCGTGGCCGTGCAGACGTCGCAGCCGGCTGGTAAGCGTCTTCTCGTGGGGCTGCGACGTCCAAAGACCCTCGAGTACCTGAGCTATCGCCGGCTGCCGGAGGCGACGCAGTACGTGTCCGCCGCAGACGCGACCGCGCCCCTGAGTCCGCAGCAGGTCAGCGCTCAAGTGCAAGACAAGGAGCTGCTCATCATCGTCTACGCTCGGCCAGCAGCACCCGCTCCGAGGCAGGCAGCGACCGACGCCAGCCCGGCCGGGCCTCAGGGTGCGCCGGACGCACACCAACTCGTGCTCTTTCAGGATACCCCGTACACGACGCTCATGAGACGGTACGAAGCGCGGCAGAGCTTGCAGCCGAAGGTGAGCGGGCAAACGAAGGACCGACTCGAGAAGGCCTCGGACACGGACTGGTATCAGATAGTGGAAAAAACGAAAAGCTTCAAGCGCTGGGCGAGTGCCGCGCACGAGGCGCCTGCCTCCGAAACTGCCAAAACGTGCGTTGCGAGGGCTCAAGCTGTCATCGCGAGCTTTCTGGGCTTACAGACCTCCGACGCGGACGTCATCTACAAGGCGATCGTCGACTTCTTTGAGGAGCCCGTTGCCGACGCACAAGCGCTTGCAGACAGCAAAACACGCCGGTGGATCAGGCTCACGCGGCAACCCGTTCATAACCTGGCCGCCGCATACGATGCCCGAAGAGCCGATGAGGAACTGCGCATGCTCCAAGGCTGCGCGCTGGAAGGCACGAGCGGCTATCGACCCCTCTTCGAGCTTGCCCACGCGCTCCTCGCGATCGTCTCGATAAAACATAAGAAAGTCGAGACCCGGAAAGAATTCGTCGCTGCCCAGCGAGCCCGCAACCTGGCCAAGGACGCCCGCGAAGATTCCCGGCAAGAGGCCGCTCGAGCGGGTTCCGATGAAACGGCGCTGGAGCGAGCGTGCGCTCCCGACGGGGCAGACTTGAGTTGCATGTTTGCCCCGTACGTCTGTGAGCACGTCGTCACGTCGACCGACGCAGCAGGTGGCGTCTTCCGACACGTCAAGTACACGAAGCCCGCCGGCGGCGACGGGCTACCTGCTTTGCTAGAGAGCATGGCCCGCCGGCACGAGATCTGGTTGCAGACCCTCGTCGATCAGATCGTCGACATTTCCGAGCGGTGCTTGGACCTGTGGAGTAGACCGATAGTTGGCAAGTGGAGAAGAGTTTGGGACAGCACCCGGTATTTGTGGCTCGCGCGCGTCCTGTGGCAGAGCCAAGGCCGGCGGCTGGCAGAGGCCGTACCGCGAGCGTCCGAGGCCGTCGAGGCGTACCTGGCGTCGCTGCGCCACGAGTCGTTTCCTGCTCGCATGCTCCAGTTCGGTCCTCCCGGCGCTCCCGACCAAGCCGACACGGCCTCGGCGTGGAAAAAGGCGTGGACGGCGCTCGAGGCCGTGGAGTCCGGCCTGTCGAAATGCGCGCAAGTGGAGTATTCGCTCGCCTGGACGGCCTTCATCCGACAAAACTTGAGGAACCTCCGCTGCCCGACCTATGCCGACATGACCAAGCTGCACGCAGACCTCGCGCTGGCAGCGAAGCAGGCGAATCTGGTGAGTCCCACGCACCGAGAGGCGGCCTACTCGGATTTCCGGGCGGCGCTCGACGTATTGGAGGAAAAATACACGGTGGTCATGACGGGCTTGATCCGTTTGCGCGGCTGGTCCAGTGACGCCAGCCTGGACGGCGACCGCCAAAATCTCGATTACCCGGAGGCCACGGTTCTGGCGACGATTTACGACCGGTTGAAAGAACGTGTCATAGACGACAAGCGGAAATTCCGAGCGTCCGATTTCCTGTCGCCCGGCCTGCGCTTTGTGCTGACCGCCGGGGCCGCCGACCGCCGAGCGAGCTCCGAGGTGCTGCGCAACGAGCAGAGCTCCGAGGTGCTGCGCAACGAGCAGAGCTCCGAGGTGCTGCGCAACGAGCAGAGCGCCGCGGTGCTGCGAGATGTGGTAGATGCCATCACGTATTACAAGTACCAGCATCAGGTACTCGACCGGGCAGTGGTGGAGCGCATGAGCCAACTCAGCGAGCGGGCGCGGCAGCACATAATCGGCGTCTTGCACCTGCCGACCTTCGAAGAGGCCGTGAAGAGCAACCGCGGAGATCCAGACGAGTGCCGCTTGAAAATGTGCAGCCTGCAAGGCCTGCCCGATACCACGCTGAAAAAGCTGGACCGCCGGTATTTGACGTCCGACACGACGGTGCCGGTCTGTAATGCGAAGGAGGCCAAGAAGTTTTTCTTGGCCATGCACCCAGACAAGCGCGGAGCGCGCGTCAAAGCCATTCTTGCGAAGATGGACGAGTCAACGGCCAAGGTCGTCAAGGGCGAGCCCCATCGCGACTTGGACAGGCTGATTCACGATTTCAAGATCAACATGGACGCTAGCTTAGAAGTGGCACAACACTGCCATGCGCAACAACTCTACTGCGAGGATCCTCAGAAATGTCCCGAGCTCGCAATCATCCCCGAAGGTGCCCCGAAGCTGGGGCGCGAATGGCTGGCGGCCTCCGAGGCCTTCCGCGAGGCCTGCATCGCGAAGCTGCCTCCCGGGAGCCACGCCAGCGTGCGGGAGCACTGGTCCAGGCTCTTGCGCAGTCCCGAGGGCCCGCCCGGTGACCTGGACAAAACGGCGGCGGCGGCCTGGGATGCCTTGCAGGACATTTGGCGGGCGGCACGGCTGGGACTGGCCGACGGGGCGGTGCGCGAGGCCTGGCGGCAGTTGACGGCCGTCTCCGAGAGAGCGCGCGCCTATGCCCGCGCCTTGCTCGCCCGAAGCCCGTCCGTGCTGAAATGCTTCGACACCTTGGAGGAGGACCAGGGGAGAGGCCGGGCCCACAAGGCCAGCCTGCAAGAGATACAGACCTCGAAGCGGCAGGTAGGGGAGCACTACGCCGATCTCCGCAACGACATGGAGTTTTTCACGGCCTTCACAAAAGAGCAGCCCTTGCCGCCCTTGCCACGGGGGCGGGTGCCGGTGCGCGAGACGGAACGCCGGTTTTTGCAAGAAAAAGACGCCTTCCTGCAGCAGCTAGATGCAGAGAGGAGGGCCCAAAACCCACGGGCGCGGGACAGGTATTCCCGGAATCTGGAGACGTGGCAGGCCGCGAGCCTGCTTGCGGAGCGGCGCGCGGCCCGCCGTCTGCTGCTGGACGCGCAGGGCCGCGAGGCCGCGGCAGCGTTGCGCCGCCGCCGCTTGGAGGAGCTGCAGCACGAAGTGCTGCCGTGAGGCTCAATCCTATTTCCAAGACGGCCCGCCCTCCCGAACCTTAAACCGCAGTCATGGGGTCGACGCTCGTCTGCTGCAGCCGCTTCGAGACGCAAGACCTGGCCGCGGCGCTGGAGGAAGGCCAGACGCGCATCGGCGACGACATCCGCCAGGACCACGACGAGCAGGCGCCCCTCGTGCGGGCCCTGCCCGTCTTAGCGGGGCTGAGCCGCTCGGCGTCGGCGGCGACGCTGCCGTGCGGCTGACGGAGGGCCCGGCAGCTCGGCGCCGCCCGCCGGGCTGGCCACGCGCTTGACGGAGTCGGGGCACCCTTGGCGCTGCCACCAGGCCGCCAGGCACGCCGCCTGGGGCGCCTCGAAGGCCGCCAGACAGTGGGCGCGCCCGGGCAGGCCGGCCGCGGCCAGCACGTCGTCCTCGTGCACCCAATCACGCATCTGGCGTCTTGCGACGATGCAGCTCTGACCGCCGCCGCAGGGACATGCCATGTTTGCTTGCCGCCCGGCGGCTCCGCCGGAGCGCCTTGGCCGCGCGGCGGCGCAGCGCCTGCCCCAGGCTCGGCTTCTTCACCGAGAAGTTGCAAGGCTTGGCGAGGCGCTCCAGCACGTCCCGGGCGTCATACTGCCGCGCCCAGTGTTCGGCGGCGCGACAGCCCGCGGGGTCGGGCGCGCAAGAGAGGCGGGGCTCGCTGGCGCAGATCGGGTACTGCAGCGTGGCCGGGCGCCCGAGGCAGACCCGGCCCTGCTCCACCTCGCACTTCTGGCGGAGGCGGGCCCGCCGCTCTTTGCTCGTGCTCGTGCGCTGGTGCCAGCCGGTCGTCGTCTTGCTCTTCGGCATCCGTCGGTTTTCTTGTGGTCAGCCGGCCCGCGGCTCGCCTCCTGGGGGCGCCGCCGCCGCGCTCTAGGCAAAGCGATGCTGCGGCGCGAGGCCGTGGCCGCGCTGCGCGCCTACACGCGCCTGCCCGAGCCGGTGCAGGGCCTCTTCGAGCGCGCGGGCGACTGGTACCAGGTCAACGGCACGCTGGCCAACGACCGGGACTTCGAGCGCGTCATCGCCCGCGCGGCGCTCGACCTCTTCTGCGTCTCGCGGCTGCGCATCCTGTCCTCCCCGACGGACGTGCTCGGCGAGGTCGAGGGCGCCTTCCTGCTGCGCGGGCGCGTGATCCGGCTCGCGACGGGCCTCTACGCCATCGCCTCCGTGGCGCAGGGCGACGTGCCCGCGGAGCTGCGCAGCGCCACCAACACCTACTTTCTCAGCCTGCAGGACGCCGACCGCGTGCAGTGCAGCGTGCCGCCCCTCATCCCCTTCGGCACGGCGACGACGCTCCAGCCCCTGGCGCCGAAGTGGGCCTACCTGGCGGGGCTCTACGAGAAGCGCCTCACGCACGCCGTCTGCGCGTGCGCCAACGGCCTCTTCGTCGTGCGCACGCTGCTGCAGGCGCCGCAGCTCGACGCGGCCGCGGCCGAGGCGCTGCTCGGCAATCTGCTGGCGCTCGACCTCGTCGTCGTCGGCGCCGGCAGCCCCAAGGTCCTGTACCGCGTGGCCGCCAACTGCCTCCTCGCGGGCCCGCCCGACTACGGCGAGACGGTCCAGGCGCTGCAGCGCGCGCTGCAGCTGCCGGCGCTGCCCTCCCAGACGGAGCTGCTGCCCACGGCCGCGCAGGCCTTCAGCCTCGCAGCCTCCGTGCTGGACGTCGGCGGCGCCGCCGTGCGCCGCGAGGACGTGGCCGCCGTGCTGCCGGCGGGCGCCAGCCTGGAGGCGCAGTCCCTGACGGCGTGGCAGGCGGCGCCGATGCTCTACACCGTGACGCTGACCATCTTCGCCGTCGCCGGCCAGCCCACGGACAACTCGCTGCTCGTCGACTTCCGCGACGCGGACCTGAGCGCGCGCGTGAGCGTCAGCTACTGCGCCATGCGCCCGCTCGTGCCGGGCGACACCGAGGCGACCGTGCGCACGCAGCTGCGCCGCATCGTCGAGGACGACGTGCGCGCCGCGCTGCTGCCGCACCCCGGCGGCCAGTCGGCGCTGGACGGTCTGACGCGCACGCTGGGCGACGCCCTCGCGAGCCACGTGAACGCCGCGCACCTCTTCCAGGACGCGGTGACCGTCGGCACGAAGCTGACCTACCAGGCCACGAGCGGCCTCACCACCATGCTGCCGTCCAACGAACGCGTCGTGGTGCCCGCCTACGCGCTCAGCGCCGAGGCGCCGCTGCTCGGCGCCTACATCTCCGCCGCCGCGGTCCTGGGGCTGCACGTGACCTTCGTCGACTGGCAGCGGGCGGCCGCCCGCAGCGGCGTGATGCTGCTGTGACGTGCTGCGGGCAGCCGGCCTTTTGGCGGCGCAGGCGCGCTGTAAAGGATGGCCGGGGACTGGGCGACCTGGGCCTCGGCCCTGGACGACACGCCGAGCTTCGACGACGTGGCGCGGCAGGTCGGCACGCTGCCGGCCTACGCGGGCGCGCCCACGGTCGAGGCCGTCGTGCAGCGCATGACGCAGCACGAGGCCCTGGTGTACATCGTGCGCACCCTGCTGGCCGACCCCAGCTTGCGCGCGGCCTCGCGCCGCGTCTACGAGGCGAACTGGATCGTGCGCCAGGCCACGGTGCTGCTGCTGGCGGCCATGGCGGCCTGAGGCGCCTCACCGGCCCGTCAGCTGCGCCACGTGCCGTTTCAGCTTGGCGCGGGCCTCCGGCGGCAGCTCGCCCTGGCAGTGCCGGTCCTGCTGCACGTAGTAGATGGCGTAGGCGGCGACGTCGAGCACCGCCGCCGCCGTGGCGGCCAGCAGGCGGTCGGCGGCCCGCTCGCTCTCGCAGTCCTCGGCGACCAGCAGCAGCACGCCCGCCGCGTCCGCGTAGAGGCCCGGCGCGTCCAGCGGCGTGTCCCGCAGCATGCGGGTCACGACGCGGGCCTCCGGGCGCGCCGCCAGGGCCGCCAGCACGCGCTGCAGGTGGCTCTCGCAGACCTCCTCGTCGGCCGCCACGCTGGGCGGCAGCGCCGCGTGGCCGTAGTTGAAGGCGGCGCTGAAGCGGGCCAGCTGGAGCCACTGCGCCCAGCCGAAGGCGGCCAGCGGCCCGGCGGCCAGCAGCTGCGCCAGCGCCCGGCGCAGGCCGGGCGTCAGGCGGTGCAGCCGGTTCCGGTCCGCCGCGAAGAACTGCGCGTAGACCTGCTCCGGCGCGGTCGGCGCGACGAGCGCCTGCCAGAGGCCGGCGGCCGCCAGGCGCTCGCCCCGGGCGTGCTCCACGCGGAGCCAGACGGCACGGCAGCCCAGCGGGCCGAGGGGCGCCAGGGCGGCGGCCGGCCCGGCGGGCCAGGGCCCGAGCGGCGCCCCGGCCACGGTCTCGAGCATGGCGTGCTTGCTCCGGCCGCCGGCGCCCGCCAGGGCCTCGGCCATGCAGAGCGGCGTCCAGGAGCTCGGGGGCTGCGCGGGCGCGGGCGGCGTCAGCGGCGCGCCGGTGACGGCGCAGAGCGCCGGCGGGATGGCGGCGTGGCCGGCGAGGCCCAGGCGCACGACGACGTCCTGGAAGATCATGCTGTCCGCGCTCTCGACGAGGACGAGGTGGCCGGCGGCGCGCGTCAGGGCCACGTAGAGGATCTCGGGCGCGACGGTGTCCAGCTTGCCGTCGATCCAGGTCTGGCGGTTCGTCAGGAAGAGGGCGCTGCTGGCGAAGGTCTTGCCCTTGCAGGAGTGCGCCGTCTTGACGTAGGCCGCCAGGCCGGCGATGGGCCGGTCGCGCAGCTGCTCCGGGGACAGGGCCGTCACGACGAGCTCGTCCTGCAGGCCCAGCGCCTCGACGACGTCCCAGAGGCGCACGTTGGAGCTGCGCGTGCTGCCCGCGATCCAGGTCGTGGGCTCCTCGTCCGCCGCGCAGACGGCCGTCAGGTGCGCGAGCAGCGCCGTCGGCACCGCGTGGCGGTCGAGCGGCAGCACGTAGCGCCGGACGCCGCTGGTCCGCGCCGTGGCCGGCGTGTGCGGCAGGTAGGGGCCGCCGGCGAAGAGGCGCGCGCCCAGGGCGTCGACCACGTCGCAGATGGCCTGGCCGAAGCGAAACGTGGCGCCCAGCTCGAAGTCCAGGGGCGGCGCCCGGTGCAGGCCCGCGTCGCCGGTCTGCAGGAAGAGCGCCGGCGAGGCGCCGCGGTAGCGGTAGATGGTCTGCTTGGGGTCGCCGATGCTCACCAGCTGCACCGTGGGCCGATCGTTGTCCCGCTGCAGCTTCCGCAGGAAGGCCAGGAAGGTGGGGTCGAGGTCCTGCGCCTCGTCGACGACCAGCACGTCGAAGCTCAGCGGCGCGCTCGGCGGCCCGTCGTGCTGCAGCACCTCCAGCAGCGCGAGGCCGAAGTCCTTGAAGGGGGCGTTGCTGTCGTAGTACTGCACCAGCAGCGAATCGAAGTTCGTGGCCTGGACCACCTGCCGCAGCGCGGCGCTGGCCGCCACGCGCTGCTGCACGTCGGCCTTCAGCTCGCGGTTGTAGGTGAGGAAGAGCACGCGCACGTCGCCGGGCAGCTCCTCGCAGGCGGCCAGGATCGTGGCGGTCTTGCCCGCGCCGGCGTTGGCGGAGATGCGGCAGTCGTGGCCGGCCACGATGGCGCGCGCCACCTCGCGCTGCCGGGAGGTCAGGCGCCGCTCGGGCGCCTCGGCGCCGGCGGGGCTGAGGGCGCGCCGCATGGCGGACGATGGGGGCGAAGGCGGGGCTCGAGCCCAGGCAGGCCGGCGCGCGCTCAGAAGGTGACGTAGTCGGGCTCGTGCCGCTCCATCGACACGCACGTGCCGTTGACGATGTCGTTGGTGAGGGAGGCGCGGCTGTAGGGGTCCTTCTTGGAGCGGACGTCGAGGGAGAGGAATTGCGCGTAGGTCTGGCGCAGCGTCAGGGGCTCGATGAGGTTCTCTTGGCCCTGCTGCAGCGTGCGCGCGTACATGAGCTCGTTGATGTCCGTCACGAAGAGGCGCGGATTGGGCTTGTAGTAGTTGCAGCGCGCCTCGACGAACTGCGGGCTGCAGCCCTCGAAGACGGGCGTCCAGACGCGCGCCGGGAGCATGTCGGGCAGGGGCTTCAGCGCGGGCGCCGAGGGGTCGGCGGCCAACACGGCGGCGTTGGCCGCGGCCTGCGCCACCGCCTGGATCGGGGTCTTGCGCAGGAGCGGGGCCTGCGGCGCGTTCTGCTCGCTCTCCTGCTGCTGCAGGCGCAGCTGGATGCCCTCGTCGACGACGTTCGTGCCCGTCACGGGCAGCACGGGCGGGCCGAGCAGGTTGGCGCCGCGCTCCTGCGCCTCGCCGAGGGCCTCGAGGTCGTCGAAGATCGTCCCCGTCAGGTTTTCGCCGGTGATGCGCTCGAACTCGCCCGCGCCGTGCGGCGGGCCGTCCTCGAAGTCCTGGTTCAGGTCGCCGTAGAGGTGCAGGCCGCCCAGGACCGGCGCGCCCGGCGCGGCGAAGCTCCAGCAGGTCAGCAGGCAGAGCGCGAGCGCCAGCAGCAGGCACCAGGCTGCCGCGGCCATCGCTTTACTTGATCATGCTCGGGACGCCGCGCTCCGGCGCCAGGGCGGCCTCGTTGCAGGTCAGGCAGTAGGCGGCGGGCCCGTCGCCGCCGGGGCAGGCCAGGGTGCCCTGGCACGTGGCGCAGCTGGCCGGCACCCGCTGCAGCGTCTCGGGCCGGCGCTCGGCCGGCGGCTCGTAGGCCTCCTGCGAGGCGCTCGCGGACCACATGGGCGCCGGGCGCTGCGGCATCTGGCCGCGGGCGTAGAGGCGCTGGCGCGAGAACTCGTGCGCGAAGCGCGCCTCGCCCTCGTCGGCGGCCGCGTTGTCCTGGTACTTGGGCGTGACCGGCGAGTCGTAGGCGCCACTCATGGCGCCTCGTTTACTAGGGCGAAGTGGGCGTGCGCGCAGTCCTCGACCGCGAACGCGGAGCGGGCGTAGTAGGCGCGGCGGGCCTGGTCCAGGCCCGCGAAGGCGCGGCAGTCGTCCACGACGTCCACGACGACGGGCGGCTGCTTGTCGGCGCAGGGCCGCAGGATGCGGCCGATGGCCTGGGTGACGTTGCCGATGGGCGTGGCCATGACGAGCGTGTCCAGGCGCGGCACGTCGAGGCCCTCGCTGCTCATGGCGAAGCTGCCGAAGAGCACGCGGGCCTCGGTCTCCGCGCGGCGGCGCTCCTCCAGGTTGCCGCGCGCCCGGCCGCCGATGTAGAGCGCGACCGGCACGGCGGGCCGCGCGGCCGCGAAGCGCTCCCGCAGGTCGCGCAGGTGCTCGATGCGGTCGGAGAGGCACAGGACCTGGCGCCGCGCGTCCGCGGCGGCCACGCAGATGCCGACGATGAAGTCGTTGCGCGCCGCGTCGCCGGTGACGCGCGTCTTGAGGCGCTGCACGTCCACGGGCGTCGGCTCGGGGCGGCAGGAGTAGTGCACGGGCCAGAGCGCGCGCTGCACGACGAGGCCGTCGTCCGTGCGCTGGGTCACCTGGAAGCTGAAGGGGCCCATGAAGAGGTGCAGGATGTCGGCGCAGCCGTCGCTGCGCCGCGGCGTGGCGGTGAGGCCTATGACGTGGCGGCAGGGCAGCTTGAAGAAGAGCTGACTGAAGTAGGGGGCCGCGAGGTGGTGGGCCTCGTCGAGGATGACCGTGCCGAAGCTGGCCAGGCACGCGGGCGGGAGGGCGCGCACGCAGAGCGTCTGCAGCATGGCCACGACGACGTCCGCCTCGGCCTCGAGCTTCTGCTGCTGGATGACGCCGGTGCGCGCTCCCGGCAGGAAGGTGCCGATGCGCTGCAGCCACTGGTTCATGAGGAACTCCTTGTGCACGACGACCAGCGTCTTGCGGCCGAGCGCGGCGGCGAGGTGGAGGCCCACGACGGTCTTGCCGAAGCCGCAGGGCAGCACGAGCATGGCCGCGTGCGGCGCGGCGCGCACGACCTCGAGCGTCCGCTCGGCGGCCGTCTGCTGCAGCGGATTCAGCTCGCCCGCGAAGCGGCCGGCGAAGGGCTCGCCGTCGCTGAGGCGGTCCTCGGCGGGCGGGGCGCCGCGGTAGCAGCGCGGCAGCAGCAGGGTCCCGCCCTCCTCCGCCACGTAGCAGCGCACCGGCTGCGGCGGCGTGCCCTTGTCGAAGTACTGCCGCGGCACGAAGGTCAGCTCGGCCATCACGGCCTGGGCATAGTCCGGGCGGCGGTCGGCCAGCGTGACGCGCACGCCCTCGCGGAGCACGGGCGTGCCGCCGCCCTCCTCGCGGCGCCGGCGCTTCCACTGGGACAGGGACTGCTGCATCTTGTCATGGGCGGGGAATTGGTCCCCGGGCCCACGAGCGAGCGCCCGCGTCAGGGGGCAGGGCCGCTCCTACCGGTCGCTGCCTAGAACGAGCCGGAGCGGGCTGTGCCGCGGGGGCATCTTACTGGGAGGGCCGAGCTGGCTCAGCCGGTCACTGACGCGCCGGAGGTGCTGCACGGCCAGCCTGACCGGTGCGTGCTTTTTGTTGCGCGGCAATCTTCAGGGCCTCTTCAGGGCCTTCGCATAGTTTCTCGCGGCTAGCCCAGTTTTGGTCGCAGAAGCATTTTCCCTTGCTGCAGGTCCCAGTCGTTTGATGGCGCGCAGGGCGATGTTGCAGCGCATGGTTTGACTGGTGTGATGCGAATTCCAGTTGCCGAGGCTTCCAAAGAGATAGCGCGCTCGCGTGCAGTTGGTAGTAGCATTGGCCTGCGCATTCTTGCGTAATGCTTCATCGCTGGTGTCCTGCAGGGAACGAGTTGCAAGAGCTTGTGAAATAGACTCTTCTGCAACACAATTGAAATCTTCCGTGAACTGTCTGCTGTTTGTTCGACAATGTTCTAGGTTTATGAGCGTGTCCTTTGTCAGCTTTTCAATCCAAGCGTCATCTTTGCTTTTCATAATGTTTGAGTTCAATAACTCCTCGGTGTTGGCACATTTGGCATCTTCGGGAGCTCTGGAGCACAAGGCACCCACTTGAGTTTTCAGTATCTCGTG
>Ga0214919_10009270_pt1 | contig 12718 bp, 12 predicted proteins | sample LL1503_MetaG_FD_177994 | JGI IMG/M metagenome (GOLD analysis project Ga0214919, IMG submission 177994) | Freshwater microbial communities from Lake Lanier, Atlanta, Georgia, United States - LL-1503 | ecosystem: Environmental > Aquatic > Freshwater > Lake | place: USA: Georgia | collected...
TCACAAGTGATTGATGGCCCGAATTATTAAACTCACTATAAGATCCACTATCATGAGCAATGCTTAAAGATTCCTCATTATCCGTTCCATTGAAAGAAATGCTACCACCCTTCTGATTGATAGCCATCATGTTTCGTCTCTTTACATTTTCCGGATTGGCTTCCTGTGTGGGGTCATTGTTCTCATAACCACTTGGATGATTCGTGTCATCATATATTTGACTATAAGAAGATGCGGAGGGGCTATAACCGAATACAACGGGATTGTTCGGATTACCATCCAGAAAGAATAACCAAACCTTTGTATTGACTTGTGGTATACCAAACATTCCTTTCGGTGCATTATAAAAAGATTGTGTGCTATATGATGCACCAAGAGGGTTGGGGTTATCCGATGATGATGAAAATTTATCAGATGGTGGGTTTGCTTTTACTTCTGCACCAGCTGGAGATCCCGTTGAACCATCTTCTTCTGAAATTTGGTTAGCATATGACGGACTGTCTGATGTGGTTGCCTTATTACTAGGTGAATTGAATGAACTGTAACCACCGCCTGTAATTGGTAGGGAAACTTCTGCCCATGGGAGTTTTAATTTGATCTTCTCCATGTACTTTGTGAGATCCACCAAATTAGGATCGTCTTTCTTTTGATAGTTTGTACCAAACTCCCCGAAATAAAATTCTTTATCGTGATCGTCTTTTTCGATGTCAAGAAGAGACATGTGTAGATGTGGAATGAATACTTTTACTCTTCCAATTCTTTTCGGGTCATTATTTTGTACTATAACGCCTCTATAAAAACCATTTAATTTATTGTTCATTCAGTGATCCCCTGTGATTCTAATTCCGCTTTTCTTGCTTCTAATGTGGCCAATTTTGCCTCCAACTCTGCCTTTGTGGGCTTTTCTGCTTTTTTGAGTTCTTCTTTTTTCACCTTAGCCTTTTCCTTTGTTTTTTGTTTTTTATCATTGTCCTTTTGTGATGGGACTGTCACAATAGCATTTATAACAGAATTCGGATGAACTTTTATGTATGCTTGTGCCTTCTCTTTCTTATCAAAATAAATGGCAATAGTGGGATATTCACCAGATATACTCACTCCTTTAGATGGAGTTGCAACATCAACAGCTTCTCTTTCTTTTTTGTCATCATCAAATTTTACTTTACTACCAACAATTATTTTACTATTATCAACTAAAAGGCTATAATCGTCAACTAATTTATTTCCGGTATTTGCTTTTTTTGCTGCTCCCTCTGGTGTTGCACCCTCTCCTGCTCCCCAATATACAGTTCTTTTGACAACAACTTTATATTGTGTATCATCGGATTCTTTTTGCTTGGGTAATACATTTTTACCAGATTCTATTGAACTTTTAAACATGGATACATAACCAGAACTATCTATTTGATCATTCAAAATACCTTCCAATCCCGCGAGTTCTGCATTTTTCCCAACGGCATCTAAAGTATTGTTCAATGTCGCATCGACCATTCTACCATAGAAATTAGGATCAGCAAGATCTTTTATTTTTTTAGGTGATAATGTTGTAAAACTTTCTACGGAATTACTTATTGATTTTTGCAAATTACCGACACTTTGAGCTGTTATGTTTAATCCCGTTGCATTGTTTAATGCAGCGAGTCCGATATCCGTTACAACAGTACTGTCGTTTTGTATAGATGATGCGAAATTGCTCAAATCATCGTAAACTGATTTTGCCTCATTATAAACACCCTCAACCTCTCCTTTTATTGAATTAAATACTCCAGTTATTTCCTTTTCCAAATAACCTTTAATATCAGTTAGTCCGGAATAAAGAGACTGTTGTAATTCGGTTAAGGTAGGAAGACCGAGTTTTCCATTCTCATCGGCTTTAATTAAATTTTCCGGAAGTAAACCTTCCGCTAATTTTGAAAATTCAGATAGATCTGGTAAGTTTAATGCGCTCTGTATCTGATCGAGAGAAACATCGGTATCAAGTTTTTCTTTAATACTTTCTAAATCTTTTAAAAAATCAGGCGCATTTAAATTCACAAAAAGTATTTAATCTATGAATTCGGAATTTCACTATTTTATTCAGGCTTTGTTGGCCAAACAACTTCTTCCGGTGTGGAAAAATTTTGAATTATCTTTTCCATTCAATTATTTATGTTTGTGTCTCTAAATAATTCGGTGAAAGATTATTCCAAGCCATCATATACAATTCAGACAAGAAATTTGTCAGCAACAACAGTGACAATATATGGTGACATGTTTCAATTTAAGACATTGAATGGTTTATACTTATCATCATCAAATCTCTCGATGCCATCAACGGCATTCGATCTTTACAGCAATGTAAAGTCCATAAGCGCAAGATATCCCACCGTATATGGTTTTCCTGTATTGGAATATGATGTGTTGGATGCGGGAAATATATTGCAATTTAAATTACCAGAAAATTTACTTGTTGGTAATTATGATATTCTATATTTCAATGGTGCTGGATATTATAAGGCATCACAAACTAGTAGATTCACTTATTTTACTATTATTTCAGCACTTCCATCGTCACCTACGGTTACGCCCACCAATACCGTTACGCCCAGCATTACTCCAACTAATACAGTTACTCCCACTAATACACCAGAAGTAACTTCAAGTCCGACACCAACGATCACGCCAACCATTACACAGACACCAACGGTAACAATCACCCCAACATCATCTCCCATACCTATACCATCGCAATTATTCTATGCATGGTATGATGCAAGCGATTCCTCAACTGTAACAACATCAGTAAACAATGTTACAGAATGGAGAGACAAGAGTGGAAGTAACAATCATTTAACGCCACCCACTGCAATTTATCCAACATATAATACAAGAACTCACAATGGATTGAATGTTGTTGATTTTCCAACGCAGGGTGCTTATATTAAAAAAACATCCGCGACTATCCAAAATAATAACCAAACGTGGTTTATAGTATGTCAAGTTGACAATACATATGGTAACGGTTCTTCTATTTTATCATTTAACACTTTGGATAGTGGCCCAAGTAGTTGGCAAATATATGCATACGATAACCTATGTTTCGTCGGGGCTTTGCTTAGGGGTATTGGTGGGACGAGTATGAGTATCGAATATCAACCCCCGCGTCCAATTGGGTCGTGTTTAAACGGAACGTATCATATGTTTGAAATCGTGTTTGATAGATCTTCACAAACGACATCCACTTATTTGGACGGTGTTTTGAAAAACACAAAAAGCGACACATTGCCATTCATATTAAATGGTGGAGAAATTAAATTATTCTCAAATAGAGCATCTTCTCAATTTTGTACTGGAGCGATTGCTGAAATAATTTGTTTGGGGAATATAAATTCTACGGACAGAGCAAATGTTCAAGGTTATCTAATACAAAAATGGTTGATTTGATAATCGCTCAATTTTCTCTTCTTAATCCAGCAGAATAATGATGGAAGCGATTGTGTTCGATTGGTGTCAACAACAATAATGCGGGGTTTATATTACCCTTAATTGTTTCTTGATATATATGAGACATCCAACACTGTTCGAAGGGATGCCCCCACTTTGTATCTTGAAACATTTTTTTATTTCCCTCTTTTGTTACAAATTGTGTCCAGTTAGAGTAATATATATTACCATTAACATATGGTAAACCCTTATGTGATTTAATATTTTTAAAATCCGTTAACGGTGCATTTGGATCATGACCTTGTACCGGTAATCTCGGATTTTCCGGCCAAAGCTGTTCTCTGACTTCTCTTGGAACATTATACCATGCCCATGCCGTTGAAGAATCCCCATAGAATTCGGTGAAATTCAATTTCAAAAAATCAAAATTTTCTTTTTTAATTATTTCCAAACATTTTTGATACAAATTCGAAACATACCTATTAAACCCATTTTTACATGTTTCACTTGGTTTGTTTTGAAAATTCATATCGTCCTCACTCCAAATCATTAATTCCAAATCCGAATTATGAAAATGGTCTGAAACAAATTGTCTACCACCACAAATACCGATATTATCTTTCTTTATGTGCTCAAATCCATATTGTTCGCAAAGTTCCACATAACGAGGAGTTGTGGAAAGATCAACCGAGTTGTCCAATAAAAACTTTCTTGGTTTGTTGATGAAATCCGCATCATATTCAAGCATCGATTCAACCAAAGTCTCAAATTGTTTGGGGCTGTTGAAGCTAATCACATACAAACCCACCTTTTCAATGTCTATATTTTTGGAAAATTCTCCAGTTTTTTTTGGAAGAATATTTTTCACTTCAAATCTATCATTTTTTAAATCCTCACAGAATTTTGAGATAAGCCCATTGGATTCTATTTCAACATAATCAATCATTCCACAGTATCTATAGAGCATGATACTGAAAACGGATTCTTCTGTTCCCATGTATCCATCGTTCAATGTATTTGAAAGAACACCGTGATATATTGTATTGATTTCCCCTATTATATCTTTCGGTCCTCCAAACAATCCACCTCTACAAACGAGTTTTACATCTTTTCCAGCATAATCGTTTATTTTAGGATAAGAGAAACCATGTATTTCGTTGTTCGCATCGTAAGGAAAAGCGACAAATCCAAATTTATCGAAAACTTTTGGTAGTTTATCCTGAACTTTGTCATGTGTGAAATATCCAGAGTGAACCGTATTCGTAATTCCAGCATCAATCCAATACAAATACTTTGAATTGAAACGATCTAAAATATTTGCATCGTTTAGTAAAAATACCTTGGATGTTACAAGTGGATTATATAGTTCCAATTTTGCTTGAGTTGAGTCTTTTAACCATCCTGCTTGATTATACCAATTTGAATTGTTTCTAATATTTTGAATTCTTTCATAAAATTCACCTTTGAACCAAGCCTTGCTTCTAACGATAAATTGAGTATTTTCTTTATTTCTGTGTTGAAAAACAAAATCTTCCAATTCTTGTTCTCCAAATATTATCATATTATTTTCAATTTTTAAAAGTTCCGAAAACTTGGAGAGATAATGGCCAAAGTTTCTAGACCATCCCTCACTCAGTTCCCCTCTACCAATGTCCCAAAGACCAGTTACAATTGTTACGTTGCTCATTTTTCCAAATATCCTAATTTATAATAAATTTCATGGTTGTCTGGTACAGATTCACTTCTAAACAACCAACAACCGCCTCTTTCATTTGGTAAATGGCCTACTATTGGAAATGATTCAACTCTAGGTGTAAAATCATCGTCTTTTTCATATGAAACTACAATCTTTTTAATGTTTTTCATTCCCAAATAAGCTGATATTATCATATCGTCATTCCAATTTCCAATTGAAAAATTTTTAAAATCATCATCAAAAAACGATCTTTTATATGAAACCGTCTTATATCCTTCCAAAATTTTCACTCTGACATCTTTATTTACAGTTGTACAAAAATGACAACTGCCATCTGTTGCACCAATTCCAGCGAAACCAATTGCATAATCAGGATACTCTTCTCTTTTTTTCAAGTGATATTCGATAAATCCATCCATATATTCCAAATCATCATCCAAAGTTATAATAATATCTTCACCATCTGTTAATCTTTCCAATGTTGGTATCAATTTTGTTATTGAACCATAGTCTTCTGTCCTAAAAACTTTCAATTTTTCATCATTGAAATCATTTAACCAACTCGGTATGATATATTCCTCATTTGTTTTATTATTAAAATAAGGAACGTTTAAATGAATTTCATAATTTTCATATGATAAATTGGTAATTTTCTTAATAACTGGATATAATCCACCATTTAAATCTTGATTATTCAATCTATTGGGTATCGTGGTTAGACTGAGAATAGCTTTTTTCATTTTTTTAAAAAGAGAGTTTGTCTTCCATTGAACAATGGTATATATCCTTCTTCTATTAAAAAAGGAGATAGTATTTTATCTTTACCACCGTTAAAAGTTAAATAATCTGTATCATCAATTAAAACCAAGTGTTGATGGGAAAACTTGTCTTTAGCCGCTTGATACGCTTCCAAGTGTTTTTCCGCATATAAATCACTACCAACATCCCAACCATCCAAGAAAAGAACATCTATTTTTTTATCAAATTTTTTTAAAAATTCTATACCATCTATTGGAATCTCAATATGCAAATTTTTAGGAATTTCCCTTTCAAGATTCGAATAACACCACTCCATATTTGTTTTACAATTCAAATCTATATCCACAGTATACGTTTCAAAACCCTCATTTGCCCAAAAAAATCCACCGTGACCATCGCAGCAACAAGATGGTGAAAGAAAAGGATCATTTGATGAGTAAAAGTAATCTAAACATTTTTTTGTTACAGCATATCGCATCGATCCAATTTCAACAACAGTTTTTAAGTTCAATATTTTTGCAATTTCAATTGCTTTTTTCAAATAGGGCGCTGGTTTGGATCTTCTTATATCATAATCTTCCCCTGTTAAATTTTGATATTTCCAATATTTCCTATCCAATTTAAAATTATATATCGCTTTATATATTTCTTTCATTTTTTTTTATTTTTTAACAAAAACACAATAATAATATACGTTTTCCCCAACATCTATTCTAAGTTTGGCCTCTTTGCCATGGAATTCATGTAATTTTAACATCGGAAAATATTTTTCCATCACCGAATCATCTATGTCTGGTTGCAAATGTCTTTCATATACATTTCCAAACACTGTTTCTTGGGGAAGATAGTATGGTAATACGACTAAAATTTGTTTACATTTTTTATGTATTCGATTAAGCAATGTAATCGAGTCTTCCCTACTCAAATGTTCTAAAATATCTCCCATTATAACGATGTCATAATAATCAAAATCAAAATCCATGATATTTACATGGTATAAATTTGTATATTTTTCCTTTAATTTATATTCATGCATATATGGTTCCCAAATTTCAACAGCATCAATCCTCTTGAAATGATCCTTTAACATTTCATAATAATCACCTTGACCGCAACCAATATCCAATACCGTGTCATCTGGTGAAAAATTTTTTGTTAAATATTCTTGAATTTGATTTTTAAAGTATCCCCAACTTCCAGGCATATGTATTTTCGTCTCCTTTATTTTAATTTTTCAATATTTACAATTTTTTTCAAAATATCAACATTGGATTTCACCGTAGCATTTTTCAAAAACCAATCATGTCCGTTATTTGCAATATTTTCCAAATAATCATCATCGTCTTTTATTGAATTATATTTTTCAATCAACAAATCAATTTGATTTTTAGGATCTTCGACTTTCTCAACAGAAATATAATGATGATTTTCCAATAATGGATCGTGAAAAATTTGATCGAGCCTCGGCCTAAGTAAAACAGATCCGCAAGCTAAAATTTCCATATCTCTATTACACACTTCAGCAGCACCATTTAAACTCAAACATATTTTGTTATCATTCAATTCGTTAAAATAATCTTGAACGTTTAATATTTTTTCCGAAAAAATATCAGGTTTGTGATTTTGCATTATTTTTCTATGATTATATAGAAAGCCTCTAAACAAAAGACTGTTTTTTTTCTTATCTTTGAAATTCTTTATATTCTTTTCACAATTGTTTTCAAATTCCAAAGAATAGCAAGTATATGAAAAGGGGGTAACATTAATTTTTTCGTGAACACCAGAAGAAGTTATCAAATCCACCATTTTTTCACGTTCCCAACCATTTGCATCCCAAGTGAATTCAATTGCTCTATCCCAATAAGAAATCGATATGTATTTTCCATTTTTTTTATTTTTAATAACCATAACATGTGGAGAAAATGGTCCACTAGGATTACCATTATATTTTTCACTGGAATTCTCGAATTCTATTTCATGTTCAGAATATTCTTCTTTAAACCAAGAAAAAAAATTATCATATACTATTAAAGGAATCCAATGAGTATGTGGTTTTTCAAAGTTTATGTGTAATTTCATTTTTCGGTTGGATGTCGCAATTTATAACCGTTTGGCATTATAGCTTTTTTCCATATATCGTGACACCAACCAATATCGAATGGAATCATTCCCGCAACATGAGAAGATATACCTATTTCAAATCCTTCAGCCCAAGTTCCATATGATTTATCACGTTCTACAAGATAATCATGGAACCATTTCCATTGTTCGTAGAATTTTATAAGTTTTTTATTTCTATTGTAAAAAATCAAAAGATATTCAGCTGGAAGTGGGGCATTATCCCATTCTTTTTTTGGATTTTCGATCAAATCGTAATTAAACAATTTATGCCAAAATATTCCGTGTTTTTTATTGTTTTCTTTTTTATACTCTTCTAAAAAATGACAGAGTTTCAAGTTGTTTCTTGGTGCAAAAAAATCAAATCCTTCCTCTATTTTAACATTTAACCATTTCTCTATTTTGTTCTCATCCCACCAATCCAAAGAATTATCGCAATCAGTAAAAATGATCACATGGTCTTCCATTTCTTTCACCTCATCCAGACACATGTATCTCATGTTGAAATTGAAATCATCGGAATAACCAACACCCCAATCTGTGTTTATTCTTATTTTTAAATCTTCTCTTTTGATTTCTTTTATAATTATTCTAGATTCATTTGGATATTTGTCTATTATTATATCCCTACAATCCGTAGTTATACAAATGGAATGATCTGTTTTTTTAAGAACGTCATTAATGAGTTTTAGGCAATAATCTTGAGTATATGGTATTCCTAAACTTAGTGTTGTGAAAATTAAATTCATTTTTATAAATTAAAAAACAAACATCGTTCATAATCTCCCTGTAATTCTCTCACACCAACCCTTGGATTCAGAATGGGGCCAAACGACCCAATATTTTGGTTTTTCAAGAGTTTGAAAATCTCTCCAGACCTTACAATAACCATCTGGATCATTCAGCATCCGTGTTATTTCTTCCTTGTCGGCATCTTTTCTGTAAATGGTTTCGTCTTTCTCATTATGAAATGCAACAACCCAAAAATCATAATCTTTTTCCTGAACAGAATTATAATGGACATCGATGCAATGTTTGAACACCATTGCAAACTTCTTCTTCCAATTATCGTACCCACCGCATTCTTTGATGCTTGGGTTCGGGGCATCAAATTTATCCAAAGTGTACTGTTGGACCGATCTTTCAGAGAACAATAAACCAGAGTATTCCTCATACTCGCGCAATGTCCGTTTATCACCAAAACCGTACTTTCCATCATGTCCTTCCTGTTTTTCACCGTCCATACCAAACAATTTTCTATTGATGAGATGGCAGTGATTGTTTTTTGCAACCCAAGTCGAATCATCGTCCCACTGTTTGGTTCTGCCTTTTCTAGTGTATTCGTGCCATATTACTACTTTATGAGGATGAAATAAATCATATCCGTGTGTATATGCTCTAGCGGCAATTGATATTTCTTCACCGTGGAAGTAATATTCGGGATTGTGTTGAACTTCTTTTGAGAATTCACCAAGAGTGAAACAAAAGTGTGCAGAATAAAATCTAGCAGGAACAGGGTGTTCGAGATTTTTCCAGTTGGGAATTGTTTCTGGTAAAAAGAAAACCGCGCCTTCTGGAATGAATCTATCAAAAACCATTCTCCAAGGTTCATGTATTCTCGCATTTGGGTCATTATCGGGATCATATGATGCAACATAACCAGTTAGCAATGGTTTATTATACCCCATTTTTTGGAGATCTTCGATCATGCCAATCAGAGTTTCATCCCAATTCGGGGTAAATCTCATGTGAGAATCTATTTGTAAAGTATATTTCTCGTTAGTATATTTTTCCTGTACAGCATTTCTTGCCCAACAAACACCTTTACTCTCTTTATACGGAACATCGATTATTTTAAATCTCTTATCGTCTTTGAATTCATCTAAAGACTCGGTTTCATCATGCTGCCAACAAATCCCAAAAACTAAATTATCAGGATTTTTTGCATTTTTAATACAATCTCTCAATGTTGGTAATAATTGAGGATCACGATAAGAGGCAATTTGTACAAATATTTTCACATATATATTTTATTACAACTCGTTATAAAATCAAATAGCAAATGCAGAAAGTTCGCCACTATTTGTGACTATTAAACGATACTTATTACTATTATTATCGGATAGAATAATATTATCGCAAACAAAATTTCCATTTACAGTAAGATCATTGTGAAAAACCGAATCACCAGAAACGGAATTGTTATAACAACTGTCAATAAGATCAGTAAATGCGGATTGATCGGGATAGTCCCCCGTTTCAAAAAAAGATTTTAATTCTGCCGATGTTTTAAGTGCCATGTTTATATTTAGTTTTTAGTTGAATTTCAAAATGTAGAAAAATACATGTATCGAATTATTTAACAAATTCGGACTCGATGATATAAATGTAACTATATCGGCACTATTGCATTGGGAAAAGCGAATCACCATTGAAAACAATAGATTTTAGCATTATTCGGGAAAATTGAGAAAAGAATCTCGGTTCAGTAGCTTTTCGGGAAATGCTTGTTTTGCTTCTTCTTCAGAATCAAAAATCTCCATAAATGGTTGTCCGGTGCTCAGGCAGTTTTGGGGTTCTACGATATGATAAGCAAATTTTTCATTATCATGAATAATAACATGTTTTGTTGTTTCTGGGTAGTTTAGTTCATTCATAAATTATGTTCCTGGTTCATATCCTCCGTCATTAATAGTCCATCCTCTTCCACCGTTTGCTATAGAAGTGGTTAAAAATACTTTAGCAGCAGATCCTGGTGTATTGAATGTTGAGTTTCCACCATGGAAAGCAACTGTATTATTAAAATTAGTAGCACACAAAGATGTCAATAAAGAACTATAAGATGTAGTTGTTAATTTAACTCCAGCAAAGCAATTTGTTCCGTTTGTCATTTTAGACATGTTTAATGTAGGAAATTCAGAAGCTGATAATGAAATACAATTATACCATGTACCAGCAAAATTAGTTCCGTTAGAAGTATCAATTAATGGAAATCCTGTTAGGGAAACACAGTCTAACCAGGCGCTGTCAAAGTTAGGGGTATTTTTTGTATTAATTTGTGGAAATGTCTTCAACTTGTAGTTATACTCCCAAGTATGGTAGAGTCTGGTTGTTGCACTAAGAGTGTCGATTAGAGGAAACTCAATCATTGACGTACATCCACCCCACGTTCTATCAAAGTCCCTAACTTTACTAGTATCAATTGTAGGAAATGAGCTAAGAGATGAGCAATTATTCCACGTTAAACCAAGAGAAGTACAATTCGACGTATCAATTAACGGGAAAGATGTTAAAGAAGTACAACTTGCCCACGTAAAATACGGCGCCACCGCTTTCGAGAAATTAATTAACGGGAAATCTTTTAAATTGCTACAAGAATTCCATGTACTGTAAAAATTTGTTACGTTTGAGGTATTGATTAAAGGAAAAGAACTCAAAGCACGACATTGGTTCCATGTGTTACTAAAAGTAGTACCTTTGGAAGTATCTAATAACGGAAACGCTGTTAAAGAGGTACATCCGTTCCATGCACCTGCAAAATCGTTTCCACTCAACGTATTAATTAAAGGAAACGTACGTAAATTACTGCAACCAAGCCACGTTTGATTAAAATTAGTTCCTTTGGAAGTATCAATTAATGGAAAGGCAGTAAGTGATGCACAATTATACCACGTATAACTAAAATTAGTTATGTTTGATGTATCAATAACATCAAAAGATGATAGATTAGTGCAACCATACCATGCTTGATTAAAACTACTCAAAGCACTCAAAGTACTAGTTCCCCCATCGGTAACTACATCTTTTAAATTAATGCATCCTTCGAAAGAATTTGCCATTGCTTTAGAAGAACTCCAGTTAATTGAACCCCATTGTGAAACTGCTGTTACTTTTTTTGCATCATTATTAAATTCGTCTGCAGGATTCCAAGTGTTTGATCCTTCATCATCAACCCCTCTATACTGAAGACCCGAAAAGCCTCCTGGAATAATTTCAGATATTTTTACGGTATACTTTGCGGGAGCAGAGTAGGTATGAGTAATACCAGGCCAAGAAGCAGAAATAGCAGATATTTGAGTTGACCAAGTAGTAGAACTTCCTGTTGCTCCTTGATATGTTGGAGTTGTTCCATTAAAAACGTCGCTGGTTCCATCTCCCCAATCAACAATAAAATTATAAGATGTGCTGGGATAAAGTCTCAATCTAAACTGATTATTTGAAGTTGCCATTGTATTATTTAAATTAAAGTTGTGTCAATTTCCAAGAACATAGAATACGGTCCAGGGGCTGGAGGTGGCGTCGGAGTTGCTGTTGGTGTTACCGTGTTAGTCGGTGTTACCGTATTGGTCGGTGTTACCGTGTTGGTTGGTGTTACCGTATTGGTTGGGGTAATACTTGGTGTAACTGTGTTGGTTGGTGTAATTGTTGGTGTAGGACTCGAAGTTGATGCTGGTGTATTGGTTGGTGTTACCGTATTGGTTGGAGTAATGCTTGGTGTAACTGTGTTGGTTGGTGTAATTGTTGGTGTAGGACTCGAAGTTGCTACTGGTGTGTTAGTTGGTGTTACCGTATTGGTTGGAGTTACCGTGTTGGTTGGAGTGACCGTATTGGTTGGGGTAACTGTATTGGTTGGGGTAACTGTATTGGTTGGAGTTACCGTGTTGGTTGGTGTAATTGTTGGTGTAGGACTCGAAGTTGATGCTGGTGTATTGGTTGGTGTTA
>Ga0214919_10009271_pt1 | contig 12717 bp, 9 predicted proteins | sample LL1503_MetaG_FD_177994 | JGI IMG/M metagenome (GOLD analysis project Ga0214919, IMG submission 177994) | Freshwater microbial communities from Lake Lanier, Atlanta, Georgia, United States - LL-1503 | ecosystem: Environmental > Aquatic > Freshwater > Lake | place: USA: Georgia | collected 2015-03-15
GTTTTAATATTATCAATATTCATAATAACTACTAAAAAATAATAAATTAATATTTAAAAATTATCTTAATAATTAAAATTTAATTATTAAAAAATACTAAAAAACCTTAATTTACCAGCCTTGCCTTAGTACATTTAAAACGCTGACTTGTTATTTATGTTTTATAATTTTTAGAATTTACTGATAGATAAGATTTAATTTCTACAAGATATTTTTTTAATGACTCAATATCTTTTTTTATTATTTCAGTATCGCTTTCAATTTCAATTTATTGACTCTTTTCTATATCTTCTTTCAGAATTATTATATTTTCTATTGCGTTTAAATGTTAAAAAGTATAAATAATTTTTTATATAATATTATTATTTTTTGATAAAATAAAATATTATATATAATATATTATATATAATATATAATGATCTTCATTAATTTTAATTATGATATTTCATTAAGTAATCGTTCAATAGAAATTAAAAGAAATGATGATAATAATTTTATTAGTGAAATTATCGCAATAAATAAATTATTTGATGATTTTGGGATTGAAATTGGTTATTATACTTCTTTCTCAATAGTTCAACAAATTATTGGTGAAAATAAATATTTTATAAACCAAAATACAACATTTTATTTGACAGGAGGTTCAATAAGTTCTGTTTTCAATTTTGAAAGTAATAAACCAACAACAATTTTTAATATAGGTGAAAATTATTCATCTCCAATAAATCAATGTCAAGGTGTTCAATATTTTGGTAAATCAGGATCTATTTCAATAAATGTTGAAACATCACATATAAGAAAATGTACTGTTTTGTTTAATGTCGTATATTAAGAAATTATATCTTTCAGTATTTATTATAAAAAATAATATTTTATTTTTATTTATGAAAGCATGTATCCTAATAAAAATAAAAATCTTCTAAAAAAGTATATTTAATTAGAAGATTCATTATAAATAAAATTCATTATTTACTTCAAAAGATAAGATTGTAAATTTATCTAAAAAAGACAAATCATAAAATGTTGTACAATCAAATATTAACTAAACTCTGTTAACTAAGAAAGGTATGTGTAGGAAACCAAGGTTTCCTCACGACATCTTTGGTTTATATAAAATAGTATTTCTTATTTTTTCTTCTGGACTTAATTTTAATTCACCTTTTTTAACAACAGATAATAATAATTCTTCATCAATCTCTGGTAAAATAGCTTCACTGTATTGTGTTTTAATACCACTTGCAACATCAATTCTAAAATCAGTTGGATAGAACTGAGTACATAATAATTTGTCATCAATCATAATTGGTCTTAAAACAGAAGGAACTAAATTATTCAATTGAGGTGGTAATATTAACATTAATTGCTGAAATGGTGTATATGGTTCTCCCAATTTAAATTCAAATTCATTCATATTACTAATCTCTTTTTCTAAGAAATTATATACATCTGATAATAGAGGAGAAATTCTAAATTTATAATGCCATTGCCAGGATGGACATCCCTGAAAATAATATTTTAATGAAAACATTAAACTTTCTAAATAATTTATTACTATATCATTAATAATATTATTATATTCTTCTAAATTACTCTTATTAATTTTTAAATAATAATTATAATATTCTTCTTTCCAAACTTCATAATCTTGATTATAATTTATTTTTTTGAATTCATTATGATATTTTTCAAATAAAGGATGATCAGGTGAACAAACTTCAAGATGTACATATCTTGAATAAAATATTTCAAATGGAGTCTTTTTTTTTTCATCTTCTAAACTACTTTCATGTCTAAATCCATTCATTAGACTATTCATTAATTTTTGTTGTTTTTTCATTAAATAATCTTCTTTTCTACTCACTTCATATATTAACTCTTTAAAAAATAATAAATTTACTTTTGGAGAATTATTTAAATCTGGATGATAATCAATTAAATAATCATTATGTTTCATTTTCAGTTGATGATAAATAGCTATTAATGTTTCTAAACCATCTTTTTTAATTTTTAAAAAAGGTAATGATAGAACAAAATCATTTCCAACTAAAAATGTTAAAAATATATAATCATTTAATATGCGTATTTTATCAAAAGAATGATTTTTAAAAATTCTCGTTAAATCATTATTAAAAGCATTTCTTAAATTATCTATATTAACATCTATAAATTCATAATCTTCATACATATTTCTCATTTCTCTTGTTTCTACTTGTACTTCTCTAATAACATTAATATTATTTTTATGAGTTGATATAGCCAATACTATTAAATCTGCATCTTTTCCATAGAAATAAACTTTTGAATTAGCATATTTCTTATTTTTTCTCATATCTCTAACAGTTGGTAAAAATTTATGTTCACCTTCACCTGGAACATTACTATCACTTAATAATACTTTCATATTTTTATCATGACTATTAAATTCTTTACTGCCTATTAATTTAATTAATTTATTACTTAATTTTTGCATAAATTCAGTTCCAGGAGAAATATTAGCACTTCTATCCCATTCTAATTCATCATTATAAATATTTAAACTTTTTTTTTCATTTTGTAAATAAATTTTATCATAATAACCTTTATATCTTCTTGATCTTTGTTGAACCATCTTTGCTCTAGGAGCTGGGCCATCAAATGCAATATATGTTAAAATTTTAGGTTTTACAACATCACATATTAAATATTTTGTATATCTAATAACTTCATTTATAACTATATCTTCAATATCATTTTTAGATAAATTTTTACCTTCAATATCTTTTTTAATTTTTTCATAAGCAGAATAAACTATTCCATTATAATCAAGAAAAAAATAATCACATTCTATTTTACCATTCTTTACACCAGAATGAATATTTTTATAATATTTATTTGTTATTATTTTTAAAAAAAAAGTTGGTATTCCCATTTATATATTATAATATAATTTATTTTATATTAAAATCAATTTTATAATTTATTATAATAATGTTAAGTAATATTTCTGACGAAGAATTAACACCTATTAAAATTTATACTGATCCAATTATTTTAAATAATATAAATTTAGAAAAATTTTTTGATAAAAAAGATATTGAATTATCAATAATAAATAAAAAAAATTTAAAAATAACAGATAAAGGACTATATAGTATATCTAAATATTATGATGCTCAGTGGATTACAGATCGTGTAATAGATTTTTTAAAAAATAAAAATATAGATCCTCTAGATGTTAATATAATTGATGGAACTGCAGGAATTGGAGGGAATTCAATAAATTTTTCAAAATATTTTTCAAAAGTTTTATCAATCGAAATAAATAATATTCATTATGAAGTTTTAAAAAATAATATTGACGCATTGAATATACATAATATACAAATTTATTTAGCTAATTTTTTAAATATTATTGATTCTATTAAAGATGATTCTAATATATTTTTTTTTGATCCTCCTTGGGGTGGTAACTGTTATAAAAATTTTAAGTATTTTAATTTAAAAATAGGAAAACTTGAAATTAATGATGTTATTAATATTTTATATGATAAGAATATAAAGTATACTATTTTAAAAGCACCTCACAATTTAAATTTATCCACTTTATATTCAAATATTAAATATGAAAATATGATAGTACATAGGAATATTAAACAAAGTATGATATTGATAATATTTTATTAAATAAAATTATAAAAAGATAAAAAATATAACTTATAAATATAACTTATAAATATAACTTATAAATATAACTACATTAACATATTGTTATTAAATATACTAACTTTAATAGTAATAAAATCAGTTATTCATATTTCTAAAAGTGTAAAAAAATAAGAATTATAAATTAAGAATAACTGTAATTCCTATATTTAAAGATAAAATATATAAAATATATATTAAATATTTTATAATGTTAACAAATGATTCATTATTAGCAGATCATCCAATAAATATAGATATTCAATTAAAAAAACATCAATTAGCCTTATTACAAAGATGTTTAGACATTGAAAAAGCAGGTAATAAATTTGGAATTATGAATGATAAACCTGGTACTGGTAAAACATTTGTTATTTTATCCTTAATTTATCAGACTATTCAATCAAATACTAATAATATAATAGTTGTTCCTCAAAATATTTATACTCAATGGATTGAAAATTTAGAAAGATTTAGTAATAGATTATGTTATCTTAAGCTCATAAATTATGATAATATATTATCATTATACAATGATCCTAATATTTTATTTAAATATAATATTATTTTAATAACATCTTCTTTTTATCATATATTATCAACTACATTAGAATCTCTAAATATTTATATAGATAGAGTTTTTTTTGATGAAATAGATAGTATATCCAATCTAATTTGTAATAAGATAAATTCTAAATTTATTTGGTTTATATCTGCTTCATTTAATATAAATTCAATAGGTTGTTATAATATAGATAATTTAAATAATATCAATGATATAATATGTAATTGCGATAATAATTTTATTGATGATAATATTTTATTAGAAGAACCAATATCTACATATTATCATTGTAAAAATATTTATATTGATAATATACTAGAAAATATTATAAGTGAAAAAGAATTATTAACTCTAAATGCAATGGATTATAGTTTATATAAAGTAACCAATGAAAAAGAAGTAATTGAAACTATTTTGAAAGATAAAAAAAATATTATTCAATTTAATAAATCTAAAATAGAAGATGCCAATAAGAATATAGAATATTATCAAAATTTTATAAAAAACAAAGATATATACATTGAAGAATTGTCGAAAAATATTAAAAATATTGACGTAATAACAATGTTTAAAAAAAATATTATTAATTTTATTATAAAATATGATGACTATGCTAATCTTTACATTAACTATATATATGTGGAAGATAAAGAAGCAGATAAACTTATAAAAGATTCTAGAAAAGAACAGATGAAAAAATTAAGACTTACATTTGACACTATTATTGATATTTTATATTATATAAAAAATGAACCAAATAATAATTTATTAATTAAAAAATTATTTGTTATCTTTGAAAGCATAGAAGAAATTATAACAAAATTAAAAATAATTAACGTTGAATTATTAAATTTTAATGATATGTTTATTGAAACAAAGAATTTTATAAATAATTTATTTAATTCAATGAATAATAATGAAATATTAAGTAAATCTATTGAACAATTAAATATTTATAAAGAAATATTAGAAACGTCTACCTTTATTATAAATGAAAATGAAATAAAAATAAAGTTAATTTATGAAAGATTAAAATATAATAATTGCTGTCCTATTTGTTACGAAATATTTAATGATAATGATAAAATATATATAACATCTAAATGTTGTAATAATAAAATATGTAAATTTTGTATAGAAAAATGGTATAATGTATTTAAAAAAACTTCATGTATTTATTGTAATACATTAAATATATATATGTGTGATAATGTTTATTATATTAATGAAAATAATTCAGAAGTAATCAAAGATAATTCAGAAGTAATCAAAGATAATTCAGAAGTAATCAAAGATAATTCAGAAGTAATCAAAGATAATTCAGAAGTAAATAAAAATAATAATATTATTTCAATAGAATCTAGTAAGAATGATTTTTTAGATAAATATTTAAATAATTTAAAAGATATTGATAAAAAAGTTATTATTTTTTCAGATTATTCATCTATCTTTGACTATATAGAAAAAATATGCAATAGCAATGATATTAAATATGTTGATTTAGATAAAGGAAATATAAATGATATTGATAAATCAATATATGAGTATAAATATGGAAATGCAAAAATTTTACTATCAAATTCAACTTTATTTGGATGTGGTATGAATCTTGAAAATTCATCTGATATTATTTTTGTTCATAAAATGAATAAAGATATGGAGAAACAGGTAATTGGTAGAGCTCAAAGATTAGGTAGAAAATCTAAATTAAATATTATTTACTTATTATACGAGAATGAATCAGAAGTAAAAATTATTAAAAAAAAATATGATTTCAATTTAATTAATCTAGAAGAAAATAGTAATTATTCTGCATATGATAATGGATTTATGTCTTATAATTTAGATGAATTACCATCATATGAAACAATTTTGGATATAAATTTAGAATCTTTAATAAATAATTTAACTTGATTTATATTTCACATATCTTCTTTTTTCATCAATTCCATTAATTAAATAATGTGTAATAGCTTCATTATCAGTCATATGTTGTAAATCTTTATTTAATTTTTTATATGAAATAGGATCAAAATCATCTGGTAAATCATATATTGTTTTATATTTTCTATTTTCATTTATTCCATTATTAATATAGTGTAAAATAGCATCATCATTAGATAAATGCACTAAATCTTTATTTAAATTTTTATATATAACAACATTAAAATCGTCAGGTAATTTATTAATATTGATATTTTCATTTTTGGAAATCTCAATTTTACTATTTTCAATTTTGCCATTTTTTATATAAGGCCTTTTTTCATTTATACCTTTCGTTAAATAATGATTCGTTGCTTCATCATCCGTTAATTTTTTCAAATCCTTATTTAGTTTTTTATAAATAACTGGATCAAAATCATCTGGTAAATCATTCTTATCTTTAATACTATTATTTATTATATATATTCTTTTTTCATCTATTCCATTAGTTAAATAATGATTCGTTGCTTCTTCATCCGTTAAATTTTTCAAATCCTTATTTAGTTTTTTATAAATAACTGGATCAAAATCATCTGGTGGTAAATCATTCTTATCTTTATAAATATTATTTTTTTTATATTTTCTTTTTTCATCTATTCCATTAGTTAAATAATGATTCGTTGCTTCTTCATCCGTTAAATTTTTCAAATCCTTGTTTAATTTTTTGTAAATTTCAGCATCAAAATCTAAAGGTAAAATATTTTTTTTATATTTTCTTTTTTCATTTATTCCATTATTTATATAATGATATATTGCATTAATATTAGATAAATTACTTAAATCTTTGTTTAATTCTTTATAAACAATTACATCAAAATCAAAAGGTAATAATGAATTATCATTTTCTTCAATAGATTCATCATCAGATATAGAATCATCCGAATCTTCTTCATCAAAATTATTAGATAATGTTTCATCATCAGATGATATTTCGTCTATTGATAATGAATCATCATTTTTCAAATCTATTTTTTCATTTAATCTATAGTTTCTTTTTTCGTTTTTTCCAAATAATATGTAGTGATTTAATAATTCTATATCATTCATTTCAGATAAATCTTTATTTAATTTTTTATATTTAACTATATTAAAATCCTTAGGTAGTTCATCTTCAAATTTTAAAAATTTAATATTATTACTATATAATATTTTATATAAATCATCATAAGATGAAACTTTCAAATATAATTTATTATCAACATATAAAGAATTTGATGAATATTTATAATTTAAATTTATATCGATATTAGATAATTTTTTTTTTAAAATATTATTAATATTCTTTTTATATTTATCCATACTATCACTATATACAGAATTATATGATAGCATAAATGAAAATATATCATTTGCTATTCTGACAGTACCATCTGTATGCCCTATTTCTGATCTTAATTTTCTCTTTATATATAATTTAATACTATTAATTTGATAATGATTAATATGAATTGGTAAATTAAATATCTTTTTATTATAATCGAATGAAAAATTTAATTTATTTTTAGTTATACAATGTGCATGATCTATAAATTCAATATTATCTAATTTACATATACTTTTACCAAGTTCGTGATATTTATAATCGTGATATTTAAAATTATCAATAATTAATCCATCAGGTTGATTAATATTAAAAGAAGAACCATATATTAACCAAGGAATATATATAATATCATTATCATAATGTTCATTTAATATATTATCTAGAGTATAATCTTCATTTAAATATATAAATTCATCCACGTCACAAAATAAGCACCATTTGGAAATATCTCTATATAATTTTAAAAAATAATTTTGAAAATAAAATTGCTTATTATCAATGTTATTTAAATATGTATCTTCATCATAATAAATTGAATTTGAAAATTCTATATTATCATAAAAATTAATATTTTCTTCTATTCTAAAAACAGTTACTTTAGATATTATTTCAGAAGGTAATATACTTATTATTTCAGTTATTGGTTTTTCACTTTGATCATCATAAATATATATATGATCAAATTCAATATTTAATATATTGTGTAATATCCATTCATTTAATATATGAGATTCATCTTTAATTAAACTATGAATAATTTTATTATACATATAAATTATTATATAAAAAAAAAAAAAATAAATAAACTTATTTTATAACACCAAATAATCTTTCTAAAAAATGAATAGATGAATTTTCAAAAAATGTTCTATTATCATCATACATATTATTAAATAAAAATGGTTTAAAATTATTATTAATAATAAAGTTCAATACTTTATTAAAAATAATAGATTTTGTATAAAATATTGTTCCAGTTACAAAACTTTTATTGCAATCTATATAATTTGAATATTGATCATTTAATTCTGAATTAAACTGATCATTAATAATTTTTATATAATAATTTTCATGATTAATACAATTTGAATCTACTGATTTACTATTAATTAAATTTTTCTTTTTTTTTGATAATAGATAATTAGTTAATTCATTAAAATATTTACTATTTGATTTTGTTTGTAATTTTATAATATGCTTAAATATATATTTTTTTATAATATCATTATACATTAATAAAGAAGGAATTATATCATTACCAAATTCATTACTGACGTAAATAGAATAATTTGTAAAATTAGTATTAATAACATCACTTAATTTATTACATATATCATCTGAATTAAAACAAAATGCTACATTACATTTTTGTATTTTTAAATATTCTATTATTTTATTAATTAATGTAAGACCAATATTTAGATTTCCTATAAAAACTATTAATAATAATGATGACGAAGTTAATTTATCCTCAATATTTTTTATTAATAAATTTGAAAAATAATTAAAATCTTTATTGTATACATATTTTTCTAAAAAATTATTTAAAAAATATTCTATATCATTATGTTTAACTATAATATTTTTATTTCTTTTTAATATTTTTATATCTGGATATATATTTAATAATTGTTTTGGATGATAAATTAATCCATTATAATTTTTATGAAAATGACTCAATAAGTCATCCTTATTATTTAATTCTAAATTATTTCCTTTTTTATAAAAATATAAATCAATATCTAAATAGTTATTTTTTTCTATAAAAACTTTTCCATGAGGAGCATATTTTTCTATATAATCTGTAATATTTGAATAACCATTATATGGATAATTTAAATCAATATTTTCTTGTTCAAATAAATATTGAGTACATAATAAAGTATCATTACATATTCTTTTTTCATCTAATCCATTATTAATCCAATGTTTATATGCTTTTTCCTCAGAATCTAATTTACTATTTTTTAAATCAGTGTAAAAATTAGTATAAAATATCCAATTAAATAAATTATTTCTTTTACATAATCTTTCTTCAAAGATACCAAAATTTATCCAGTGTTGATTAGCTTTTTCTTCATTATTTACTTCAATTTTTTCTAAATCTTTGTTATAGTTAATATAAAATAACCAATCAAATTCATTATTAATATATCTTTTTTCATTCTTTCCATTTCTTAACCAATGTTCATATGCTTTTTCTTCATTATCAATACCGTTATCTTTCAAATCTTTATAATAATTTATATAAAATTTCCAGTCAAAATTATTTGACATTTTTATATAACAATATTTTAATAAATTAAATAATACTTATTTTTAAAATTATTTTTTTTTACAAAACTGCAAAAATTCCTTCTAATAATGACCATTCGTCTTCTGACAATGTATAATATTTAAATGACAAATAATGATATATATTTAAATATTTATTATATATATTATCAATATTATGTGAAATGTAATTAATTGTTTTTTTTAAATTTTGATTTTTAATCATAAAATATTTTTTTAGATAATTATTTCTAATAAATAAATAATCATTTCTTGTTAAGGCATTATTACTATACATAAATAAAATAGACAATATTGTAAATTGTAAGTATATTTGCATTTATAATTATAATTTAAAATAGATTTTAAATTGAGAATAAAATATATAATTTATTAATAAATTATAAAAAAATGATTTATAATTTTTTTAATATTCATTTATACTCCAATCAACCTATATAATTTAATTATAATATGAATATTAATAGTCAAGATTTATTAATAGATGTTGAAAATGAATATGTTAAAAAAACAAAAATTGGATTGATAGGAATATGTACTATTCCTGATGAAAATATAATTTTAAACATATCTGATTTTCCTAATCAAATATTTTTAAAAACTAAATATAAACAATTTTTATGGTTAAAGAACAAAAAAACTTATAAGATAGAATGTGAGAAAAATATAATTAATGTTTGGCTATGTAAGATAATTTCTATTGACCAATTTTTAAAAGAGTCTGATATTAAATTATCAGAAGAAGAAATAAATATAAATAATTTAAAAAATGATATTGAATTAATTGATATAATTTATGGTAGATGTATAAATTCAATGAATTTTTTAGATAAAGTTTATAGAGATTATATATATAGACATAAATTTAAAAATAATGAAATAGTTGCCATTAAATCTGTTGCAGGTAGTGGAAAAACTACTACTTTATTAGAATTAGCTAAAATTCATAATAATAAAAAAATTTTGTATATAGCTTTTAATAAAAGTTTAATTACAGAAATTAAATCTAAAATTAAAGAACAATCAATAAATAATTTATTACCAATTACTTTTGATGCATTGATGAGAGATGTATTTATTAATAAAAGTGGAATAGATTCTCCTGGTATTATAGATTTAAAACCTCATAATATTGGTGGTTTTATAGATTGGTTTTCAAATAAGCCTTATAGAATTAAAAATTTTTATATTAAACATTTTTCAAAATTCTGTAATCAAACAGAATTTAATAATATAACTGATTTTTCTAATAAAATATTAGGTAATGAAAAAAAATTATTAATTACAATGTGGCAAAAATCCATAAAATATGAATTAATTACTTTTGATTCAATTAGAAAATTAGTGGAAATAAATCAATGGTGTAAAAATTATGTTGATAATAGATACAATATGATATTTATTGATGAATCTCAAGATTTTGATAATACAATGTTAAAAATATTATTAGAAGATACTGTTATACCAAAATTATTTGTAGGAGATCCAATGCAGGCTATTTATGAATGGAAAGGTTGTATAAATGCATTTGATAAATTACCTTCTAATACTCTTATGATAGAATTTTATTCAACCTTTAGAGTAGGATTGCCAGCATGTATTGATATAACTGATAAATTTAATAATTGTTGGATGATTTCAAGAAGTAATAATATTACAAATATAGAATATGATCAATCACCAATTGATCCATATGTATATCTTTTTAGAAGCTGGAAAAATTTATTGAAAACTGCTCAATATATTCCAAATATATGGATTCATAATTATGATTCCCAAGTAGAATATATTAAAAGATTACATAATAAATTACAAATTAGTAATTTAGATGAAGATGAATTAAATGAATTTTCAGATGATTTACCAATGTTTTTATTAAAGTTATCATTAGAGGATTTAGAAAAATTAATTAATAATATTGACAATAATTTAGTTGAAAAAAGTGAATCAAATGTACAAATGTATACAATTCATAGCTATAAAGGATTAGAAGATAATATTATTAGAATTTTCAATGATATTGATATTAAAAAAGAAGAGAATCTATACTATGTTGCTCTAACTCGCGGTAAGAAAAGAATTATTTTAGATACAATACCAATTTTATATGACGATTCATCTGATAATAAAAAACAGACCTTAATTGAAAATTTTGGGGTTAAAAAAATAACCCAATCTAAGCGTAAAAATGAAGAGAAAGAATTACTAATTATTTGAATGAAATATTTTTTAATATATTATAAAAAAAATATAATATATATATATATATATATATATATTATGTCAGATATGTCAATTAACAATACTATTGACCAGATACAATTATTTAAAAAATTTATTACTGACTATAGTAAAAATCAACTATCAAAAGATAATTATATAAATATAGAAAAAATGAATAAGAAAAATTTTGATATTTACTTAAGTGAAATAAATGAAAAAATGAATAAATATAAAATAAATGATCAAATAAAAAAAACATTTTTTGATCTTCTAAAAGAAATGTATGATTCGGTTAAAAATGATAAAAAAAAATTTATAAAAAGTGAAAATTATATATCAGCTAAAAATGATATTGATTTATTAATAAATGGAAAAACTGATATTAAAAAAAAATATATTTTTTATATGGATAAAATGGAAAATATATTTATAAAATATAAATTAAATACTAATCAAATTTATAATTTAGTAAAATATTTTAATGAAAAAAATGATATTTCAAAAAGAGAACAGCTTGTATTAAATTTAAAAAGATCAATAAAAAAAATGAATGATATTACAAAAATATTAAAAGAATTAAAGAAAAAAAAAGAAAAAAAAATTTAAAAAAAAAAAAAAAAAAAAATATTTAAAAATAATAAATTAA